>JAESGE010000066.1_pt1 | contig 148494 bp, 137 predicted proteins | sample 9269601 | NCBI WGS metagenome assembly JAESGE01 (sample SAMN14515569, study PRJNA621662) | algae metagenome | isolation source: Tolypothrix brevis GSE-NOS-MK-07-07A and co-occurring heterotrophs from wet... | place: USA: Grand Staircase Escalante National Monument, Utah | collected 2006-04-16
CCAGGCATCGGCGAATGGGAATCTGTCGGGATGATTTACCGCACTGGCAGCATGAAGGCGCTGCTGCGGTCGTCATTTTTTGCTTGACTGGAACGGCCCCGTTACCGAAGTCCTGACCCTAGGTTTGACACACACACACGTTCTTTCCAGCGGCTTAGATGCTCCACCAGGAAAGCTGAAAGTTCGATCTAATATTGCGCACGCACCTGCAGAGTGATCGGCTCAGGGTTATGTCCCAGCATCGGTAGATAGGGTGATCGGCGTCTTGCTCGAAATAGAAGACCCCTCCGGCGACATCGGAACAGAGCATCGCGGCGGTGACAATATACCCACATATGTGCTAATGTGGGCTTGCAGTTTAGGAGCACGTTAGATGAGCCGATTGACGATCAACATAACAGACCAACAACATCAAAGCCTGAAGGCGCTGGCTGCTTTACAGGGCAAGACAATCAAGCAGTATGCACTTGAGCGCCTCTTTCCCGGTGACATAGATGGAGAACGAGCCTGGGAGGAGTTGAAGACGTTGATGAACACACGCGTCAATGAGGGGCTCGCCGGAAAACTGTCAACCAAAACCGTAGGTGAGATCCTCGACGAGGAGATTACCGAGGGTCGCGCTTGACTGCCTACATTCTAACCGCAGAGGCGGAATCGGATCTACGTTCTGTAATCCGCTACACACGTGCCCGATGGAGTGCCGCCCAGGTACGCCGCTACGTCTCGGCTTTGGAGCGAGGAATCGCAAACCTTGCCGAGGGCAAAGTTCCTTTCAAGGATATGAGCGCGCTCTATCCGGCGTTACGGATGGCGCGATGCCAACATCACTACGTCTTCTGTCTGCCTCAAGAGGATGCGCCCGCCCTCATCGTGGCGATTCTTCATGAACGAATGGATCTCATGGAGCGTTTGGCTGATCGTCTGAACGAATGATGTTTCGACGAAGGGGAGATTATCTGAGCGCGAGACCGATGAATCGTTGTTATCGGGTGGTCAAAAAGAGGGTCGCCAGTTCCGATCCCTTCAAGGCGGAGACGACCGGCAGGGGCCCATACAGATGCGGGGCTTGGTTTGCATCTGCATGGGCGATGTGGATCAGCTATCGATCCGAGTGGCTATGCGGCTTCCCAAACCTGATTGAGGATTTTCGCCGCGAGCGCCGCCTTGTCCTGCGGCAGGAAGCGACCGTAGTGCTGCTGAACGACATCCGGTGTGTCCTGGATTGCATAACTCGCCTGCTCATACGATCCGGTTTGCTTGAGGATATGCGTTGCCAAAATATCCCTGAGATTATGAGGGCCGTGCGGTAGCAGACCTTTAATGGCGCCGCGGCCGGTGTAGGGATTGTAGATCCCATAGCGCTGGATCACAGTCCGCCAGGCTTCATAGAATTTGGTGGAATCGTATGCCGCGTCCAGACTGGTCGTCTTCACCGTCTTGACGAACAGAGTACCGGGATCTTTTGCTGTACCGAGCAGCACCCCGCGATGGCGATCGATATAGGCTTCGAGGTATTTGTAGAGGTCGAGCAAATCCGGCAGGATCAGGCGAAACGGCTTTTGTCCGAAGAATGATGAGCCTGAGTTCTTGAAGGCGATCGATGGGATGAGGACCTCCCATCCGTTTTCCCGATCGCTCCAACGTATCTCACCGCATTTCATGTCCTCCAGCCGCCGCTCCGATGTCGGAAAATGCCCCCGCGGGCACAAGCGAAGCTGTCGAAGGTTCTTTTGTCGAAGCCCAAGATGCAGGCCGAGGCGCAGCAAAAGGAAAGAGCGGACCGCTTCGGCTGCTGCCCGAGGATAACGATCTTCATCAGGCATGCGCTTCAGGATCTCATCTGTGATCTTGCGGTATTCCGACAGTGGGCTGTCTGCTTCGAGGACTACCATGATCGGCTCGAACGGATCGCGATGGACACGCATGACACGCTGGATTTCCTTCGAGCGATTGGCAGCATGCCGGTGGAATGCGTCGCAGGCGCCGTGCCAGTCACGCGCCGCAAAATCTATCTCCTCCGGCGCGATCAGCCCTTCGATTGGCTGAACCTTCTTCAGGAGCTCCGGATGCTGGCGGATCCAGCCCACCTCTGCCCGCGTGAGAGCTTGGGCCACCATCAGCATGTCTTCTTCCCATTTTGTGTAGAAGCCACGGCGCTGCTCCCGCCATTGGAGATACCAGTCCCAGATGCCAGGAAAGATCAACAGGCCAAAGGTCAGTCGGCTGAGCGGCACACCGCGCCCTTTGACAACGCCGGCGGGCGAGGCAGCGAGTGCCCCGAACATGAGGCCGAGATGCTCGACCTTCTGGGATGCGGTTTCCTCTCCCCAAACTCCATTTCGTTGGAAGCCGATTGCAGTCAGCGTCGATGTCTTGAAGCGGATCAGGTCGGCCATCTCCATAGCCAACCGCGGCGGCGCATCGACGACGCCGGACAGGAGATCAGGATCTTCTAAGGCTTCGGGATTGTGGCTCGTGCTGTCCGAGTTCATTTGTGGCCGCGGAGACAGGTTGCCTCCGCCATAGGTGATCCCCGGAAACCGTATTGCATAACGTTGTTTGGTTGCCGCCGCCTGGTAGCGACGATAGTCGGTCGAGCCCGAGATGATGACCCGACGCACCCATTCGATGATTTCCTCCCGCTTGGAGAACGGCAGGCTGCTGAAATCGTCCGGAAGATGCCACGCAAGGCGCCGCCGTTCCGCAGCGCTGATGTCACCCATATCATGGCCGTAAAGGGAGCGGGATTGGTGCGGCAACTTGGCCTTGAAATAGCCTTGCACCAGTCGATAACGCCGTTCGATGCGGGACAGGATCTCGAAGCTCGTCAGAGATCGCGGCACGCGCTCGCCCTGAACCCATGACAGTAGGGTCTTGTCATCGAAAGTCTCGCCCAGGCGAACGACGGCGCGGTAAAGCTGCCAGTAGCTCTCGCCGAACCGGCGCATCTGATAAACGAGGGCATCGTGGAAGCTGGCCGGATCATCGGTTGCTTCGAACAATGGTTCAGGAAAAGGACTAATCGGTTTCGGTTGTGGTCCTCTTGGCATTGACGAAGATTGAGCCGGGATCTCGTTTGAGAGGATCTGTTGCGGCCTGGAACGCGTCACAGTTTCCGACTTGCGGGGAAGGGCTTTCTTCGATTTCGCAAGTGGTTTCGCCGACAGGATGTCCTCGGCGACAGGTGGCGTTCCGAGCCAGCGGATAATCGCGTCCAAACCTGGACGGAGCGCCTTCTTCAATTCGGCCGTCAATTGGTTTTCGATCCCGCATGCCTGGCCAATGGCCGCCCAATCCATACGGCCACTAACGATCGGTGGTGGCCGGCGGTGGATGACAAGACCTATGAGATAAGGCCGAATGCTTTCCAGAACTCGCTGTGAGGCAACTGGCGCGATGCGCACCTCGCAGAAATCCGAGATTTTTCGTTGAAAGTGATGAATCGAAAGATCGTGTGTTGCCATGCTCTTATTCCATTTCTCTCGATACCAGTGTCGAGGGCGGGCGGGAATAGGAGTGGACGTTTAACAAATGGTATTGCCGCAGCGGCGAGCTTTTGGGGCTAGGCTTAGGTGCCCAGATTTCAAATGAAGCATCAAGAGCCTCATGCTAAAGGTTGCAGATGGGATTCGGGGTTTTCATTCACCGGTCAGATTCGATTTACAACGATAGCCCAGCTGAACAATACCAGTTCCCGGGTCAGTATCTCGGTCGTGTCCAGGCGTGTGTGGGTGACTGGATCGTCTACTACGAGCCTCGGAAAGTTGCAGCGACCCGCGGCTATTTTGCTGTCGCCAAGGTTGAACGGGTAATTGCTGATCCGAAGGCGCCCGGCATGTATCTGGCGCTGATTGAACACGGTAGCTATCTCGACTTTATCAATCCCGTTCCGTTCAGTGGACCAGACGGTGTCATAGAGCGAGGTGTACTGAATGAAGAAGGCCGTATTTCCGGGAGAGCACAGGCCGCAGTCCGGCCGATATCAGCAGCAGATTTCAACCGCATCGTATCTATTGGCATAGACGAGCATAAGCCTGAACTGCCTCGGCTGGATGAGCCGGGGCTGACGCATGCGGTCGATGGATTTGAAGATGAAGCTCAAGCGCCGTTCATATTCGAGCAGGAGCGCGACCGGGTTATGCAACTCTCGTCGCGGATCGTTCGAAATCGGCTGTTTCGCCGGCTCGTTCTTCACGCTTATGACAAACGATGCGCCATCACGGGATTGAAGCTCATCAACGGTGGTGGCCGGGCGGAGGTCGACGCCGCACATATCCGGCCGGTGGAAGCGATGGGGCCTGACATTCTTTCCAACGGAATTGCGCTTTCGGGCACCGCACACTGGATGTTTGACCGCGGTCTGATTGGCCTTTCGGACGATCTTGATATCCTGATATCGCGTCAGGCGAATGATCCTGACAGCATTCAAGGACTCCTCAACAAGACCGGGAAGGCGATCGTGCCTGGCCGGTTCTTTGAGCGGCCACATCCCCAGTTCCTGAGATGGCACCGTGAGAACTGCTTCAAGCAGTGAGCGCCAGGGTAGGTCTTGCGCTGTAGTTTCATCCTGAGCGGGTCTATTTCGGTCCGTTGGCGCCATTAAACCTAAAATCATCCCGATCGGTTCTTTTGTCTTCCTTTTGCCCCATCTGATGATATAATCATCCTGATAGGGGTGATTATGGAAAAGATCAAAGATACGAAAAGCCTCGGCATGCTGATCCGTCAGGAGCGCAAACAGCAAGGGTTAACCCAGGAGCAACTCGCCGGGGTAATTGGCGTGGGCGTACGTTTTCTGCGTGAACTCGAGGCCGGCAAAGAGAGCTGCCAGATTGGCCGTGCGATGCAAGTCCTGGCTGGTCTTGGTCTCGTCGTTTCCGTCGGCCGTCGCCAGGGTTCGCGATCATGACCCGCGTATTGGACGTCTATTTTCGCGACACCAGGGCCGGCGCGCTCGCCCGGATTGACGACGGCCTGCTCACCTTCACCTATGACGACGCGTATCTTCTGGACCAGACGTCGCGGGCGATCTCCTTCTCAATGCCTCTGCGAGAAGAGCCATTTGGTGATCAGGTAGTGCGACCGTTTTTCTCGGGGCTCTTGCCGGATGAGGGCGCGCGGCAACGCCTCGCGGGGGCGCTCGGCCTTTCGGCAGGCAACGCCTTCGGGCTACTGGAGGTTATCGGGGGTGAATGCGCAGGTGCCTTGTCACTCTATCCCGCCGGCACGGCGCCAGAACCTTCCGGCCGGTCCCAAGCCGAAATTCTCACTTCGGAACGTCTGGATGAAATTCTCAGCAGGCTGCGGACCCGGCCTTTGCTTGGCGGAGACGAGGGCATTCGCCTATCGCTCGCCGGCGCGCAGGACAAACTGGCGGTCATTGTCGATGGAGATTCCATTGCCTTGACGAGAGATGGTCAACCAACGACCCATATCTTGAAACCGGTCATCCAGGCGCTGGAAGGCACAGTGGAGAACGAGTATTTTTGTATGCGGCTGGCTGCCCGCCTCAAGCTGCCGGTACCCCATGTCGAGACACGCCTGGACGGGGCGACTGCCTTTCTCCTGGTTGAACGCTATGATCGGACGAAGGCTGCAGACGGCATCATTGAGCGCCTGCACCAGGAGGACTTCTGCCAGGCGCTTAGCGTGCCGCCGGAGCTGAAGTATGAGGCTGAAGGTGGACCGGGAACGGAGCGGTCTCTCGGGCTAATCGACCAGGCCTGCGCTAGACCTGTCGTGGATCGGTTACAGTTCATCCGCATGCTGATCTTCCACTATCTCGTCGGCAACGCCGATGCCCACGGCAAGAACTACGCCCTGCTTTATGGCTCCGATGGACCGGATCTGGCACCGATCTACGATGTAGTTTGCACGGCTGTTTATCCCCGCTTGTCAAAGAGGCTCGCCATGAAGATTGGCGGCCGCGATGTGCCAGACACCATCCAGCTGAAGCATTGGAACGCATTGGTGCCCGACACTAAATCTTCCCAGCGCATCCTTGTTCGCGATCTTGCCCAAATGGCGGAAATGATTGTGAGCGAGGCCGATACCCTTGTTGCAGAACTGGCCGACGAGGGGATCAGGCACCCCATCCTGAGTGCAATTCGCAAGGTCATCTCTAGTCGGGCTGGTTTGCTACAGAGAGCCGCGGAGCAGGTGTCTTAAGCAGTTGAATGGTTTCGGATATCCAGCGCTTTGTCCTTCGACCAACGGGCCGGCGGTTCGTATCCCTTCAAGAGCTTTGATCCGCGACCTTTATTTTCCAACCTCTCCGAGGGGTTCGCCATCCTAGATCAACCCAAGCTTTCCTATGGATTTCTTTATTTGCCCGACCTCGAAACATCCCGCGGCTAAACGTGCTACATTGGTTGCGGCACCATAGGGTACCCCTGGAGATGGTCATGACCAAATTCGCGCTGTACGTTCCGCTTGAAGCAAAGCCAGGCAAGGAACAGGAGGTTGTCGATTTTCTGCGATCGGTCGTACCGCTCGTCAATGCGGAGCCCGGCACGATTTCCTGGTATGCGATTCAGGAGGGTCCGAGGTCGTTTGCAATCTTTGACACGTTCGACGATGAGGACGGCAGGGACGCCCACTTGAACGGCCAGGTCGCTGCGGCACTGATGGCGCAGGCAGAGGACCTGTTCGTGAAGCCGCCACAGATACACAAATTAGCGATCCTCGCCGACAAACGGCAATAAGCGCCCTGCAATTCAGCACTTCGGCCGGAATGAACTTCAGGTGGCCGCGTCTGCCGTGACTGCAGTCGCCTATGGAATGAAGTTTGCGACCGTCCAATTGGTCGGTTATCGGTCGGGCGAGAGAAGGCGCTTGAGATAAGGTGCTGTCCGGCTATTTCCTGCAAGGGCAACCTGCTCCGGTGTTCCGCTTGCGACGATCCGGCCGCCTTCATCTCCGGCGCCTGGTCCGATATCGATGACCCAGTCGCTGGCCGTAGCAAGGGTCATGTCGTGATCGACGACAATCACCGTGTTGCCGGTGTCGACCAACGCATTGAGCTGCGCGATTAGCCGCTCGACATCCGACGGATGTAACCCCGTCGTCGGTTCGTCCAGCACATAGAGGGCGCCGCCCTTCTGGGCGCGCTGTAGCTCCGTTGCCAACTTGATGCGTTGAGCTTCGCCTCCAGAAAACTCGGTCGCAGGCTGACCGAGCCGCAGATAACTCAATCCGACTTCCCTGAGGACCTTCAGCGACGCGCGAACACTCGGGGCATCATCAAAGAAGTCCGAGGCGTCCGCGACGGTCAGCCCGAGCACCTGCGAGATGTTCTTGCCCCGGTACCGGATCTCCAAGGTCTGCGGGTTGTAGCGGGTGCCGTGGCAAGTTGGACACGGGGCATAGACGCTTGGCAGGAAGAGTAGCTCGACCGGCGATGTCACGTTGTTTGATCAACGTCGGTAAAGTCGCTTGTCGGTGAACTCAGGCAATCGCTCCCGTCACGACTTTCCACTGCGCCATGGCGCGGATGCGATGAATATGGGTGGCTAGGGCGGAGTGTGTCTGGTGGGGAGCGACGAAGAGATTTCTGACTGCTGAAAAGACCGAGATGAAACGTTGCAAGCCCCCGACGGATCGGAAGCCCTGCATCATCCACTCTCGTTTTCGAAGCGGCACGTGAGAATTCTCCGCGCGATTGTTCAGTCCTTTGTGCGATCGATGTTCGACGCCGGGCATCACATCTCGTTTTGCCGCGCCGTACGAGCGAAGTTTGTCGGTGATGATGCGCTTCGGCGACAGGCCCTGCCTCTTCAGCAGCCTGACCAGCAATCGCTTGGCGGCCTTGGTATCGCGGCGGGTCTGAACGATCTCGTCGAGAACGTAGCCATCCTGATCGACCGCACGCCAAAGCCAATGCTTTCGGCCGCCGATGGAAATCACCACCTCGTCCAGATGCCAGATATCCTTCCGCGACGGCTTCTTTCTACGCAGCTGCTTGGCATAAGCCGCCCCGAATTTGCGGCCCCATCGCCGGATCGTTTCGTAAGAGACGACGATGCCGCGCTCCAGCAACATTTCCTCGACCAATCGCAGGCTCAAAGGGAACCGGAAATACAGCCACACCGCATGTGAGATGATCTGCGGTGCAAATCGGTGGTTTTTGTAACTGAGTGTCGTCGAGCTCATCTCCGCCCAATTACCCGTCAACCGTTAAGCTGCAGTCAACGTGACATCGCCCCAAGCCAGGTGCCGAAAATGCTCATCGACTTCATCCGGCAACTCTGAGTGGTTCTTTGTCCTTCACTTGAAAGGTGATCCGGGCGTAGGCGCCCCCGTCAGGATTGTTCCCGACTTCGAGCCGCGCGTTGTGCCCATCGGCGATAGCCTTGACCACCGAGAGACCAAGCCCAGAACCGCTCTGACCACGACCATTCAGCCTCTCGCTTCTCCAAAACATATCGAATGATGAATGCTCTACATAATCCGGCAGTCCGGGCCCTTGATCTCGAACCAGCAGGAAAGGCTGGCCACCTTCATTCAAGCCTGTTTGAACGTCAATCTCACCGCTGGCGCCGGCATATTTCCGTGCGTTTTCTAGCAGAACAAGGAGCGCCTGCCGGAAACGGTCAGCGTCGATCTTTGCAGGTGCCGGCTGCAGGTGTGTTCGCAGCTTGATGGCGTCCCCGGTGGAAGTCTGGAACAAGGTGACCGTCTCCAGGACATGTGTCGCCAGGTCCGTCGTCGAGGTTGCCATGACAAAATCAGACGTACCTGCCAATGAAAGCGTGTTGAGTTGATCGACCAGGCGCGACATGCCTTGCGCCTGTGTGAGCAGAGCTCGCAGCCGTTCTTCGTTCGCGGGAATGATGCCGTCCGACATGCCCTGCAAGTTACCTTGCAACACAGTCAGCGGCGTGCGCAGTTCATGGGCCACCGCGCGAGTATTGAATTTCAGCCTTGTCTCCAGGGCATAGAGTTCGCTCGCCATGCTGTTGATCGTAAGGGCCAGCGCTTCCACCTCCCTTGTCGCCCCGGCTTCTACCGTCACTTGGAAGTCGCCTTGTCGGATCTTTTCCGCCGCCGCAGTCAAGCGAGTGAGAGGGGCGACGATCCTATGCGCGAGAAACACTCCGATTGCGCATGACAGAACGATCAGGGCGAAGCCAAAGCCCAAGACGCCCTCCACAGGTGATGCCTCTGTCGCGTCATCGAGTTGAGGAAACAGGGGCGCTAGTGCCGCAAGTGCATCCGGGTCGGGGATCTGCCCCGCGTTCAGGCTCATCCAGGCGGACTTGGCGTCCTGGGGCAGGATGTCCAGGGCCGTGACTTCAGCGTGATCGATGTACCAGTCGACTGCGACGTAAAGCACCGCAATGGTCACGACCTGAATGATGGAAGTCAGTGCGGCGGTCAGGGTGGAGAGGGTTGGCCTAGACACTGGTCGACCTCGCGAAACGGTATCCGATGCCACGGACGGTGGCGATGTATCCTTCCTGGCCACTATCCGCCAGCTTCCGTCGTAGATTGGCGATGTGTGTGTCGACGGTCCTGTCCAGCGCATCGCTTTCGGGCAAGCATGCGTCCAAGAGTGTGGCTCTCTCGAAGGTCTTGTAGGGGGACCTCAACAGACAGACCAGAAGACGGAATTCGGTGGCTGTGAGCGGCAGCTGAGCTCGCCCGTTCTCGGTTGATGAAAAAGCGATATGGGAGTCCAGTTGCACCTCAATCTGATCGTGCCGGATGACTTCGGCGGCGGCAATACCTTTCGTGCGCTTCAAAACCGCCCCAACCCGCGCCACGACTTCCTGCGGATTGAAGGGTTTCGTGACATAATCGTCGGCGCCGAGTCTCAGACCGAGTAACTTGTCCGTGCTGTCATCCATCGCTGACAAGAAGATGACCGGCACTGTAGAACTTGCTCGAACCTTTGTCAGGAGATCAAAACCGTCCATATCTGGCAGACCGATGTCCAGCACGATTAGGTCCGGCTGTAGCCTCTGGATCTGCATAAGAGCCGACTGACCTGTCGACGCCTTGGTCGTCCGATAGCCAGCCCTGGCCAGGTATCTCTCCACGAGAGACGCAATATCCTCGTCGTCCTCGACCACCAGCACGAGAGATGAAATCATAACTTAGCCTTCTGAACTTGACATCCCCTCCCGCGTTTCTCCGTCAAATCTTGACATTGGAGCGGGAGAAAGTGGCCTTCAACGAGGAGCCACTAATGAGCGTAACTGACCTCAACCCTGTTCAAAATGCAAATGCTAAGACTGGAGATGACAGAACGCGTACCCTGCTTCTGCAGTCGCTTGCCCTTCTGGGTTTTATCTCTCTTGTCTTCGCAGCGCTGCCAGAACTCGACCTCCTGGTGAGCCGCTTTTTTTGGGAGCCAGCGACTGGATTTGCTTTCACTGACAACAGCTTTCTCGTTGCATTCCGTGACACGAACCGGATGTTGCCCTGGGTGATCATTGGGATAGCAATCCCGCTCCTAGTTCCAAACCCATTCCTGAAATACCTGAGATATCCGCCAGCGCCCCACAAGCTGCTGTTTATGCTCACCTTCTTTGCGGTGGGGCCGGGACTGGGTGTGCATTTCCTCAAGATTCTGGTTGGCAGGGCTCGCCCGCGAGCACTCGAGAAATTCGGCGGGAATTTGATCTTTACGCCTCCATGGGAGCTCACCGATCAATGTGCGAGAAACTGCTCCTTCATCTCGGGAGAGGCGGCAAGCGCCTTCGCCTTACTGACCCTCGTTGTCTTCATAAGGCCGAATTACAGAATAGCGTTTCTGATCGTGGTTGGCATTATCGCGGCAGCATTTTCGTTCAATAGAGTTGTGTTCGGAGCCCACTTCCTGTCGGACGTGGTCATCTCCTGGAACTTGATGCTCATTTTGGCCGTGGTGCTCTGGCGGTCGTTCTCACGCAACGCAGCCCAGATCGATGTCTTGTTCCGCCGAGAGTGACACCTGACGCAAACGCGCGGACGTTCGATTTGAACCTACAACCTCCTTACCGGACGCCAAATCTCCCGCAGATATCGGTAGTGCGGCTCTCGCCTAGGTCCTCTGGTTGCTTGCTCGATCTGACGGGCGGGGCGAACGCGCCGCCCCCGGTTGAGAGAGGCGTCCAGCTCGATCCCGAGACATCTCGCATCCCCTCGCAAAGGACCAAAGAGGTCCAGTTCCGCAGCAAGTGGACAGGCGCTCTTTCTTCAGTCGAAGAAGTATATCTCAAATGATACGAAACCAAATTTTAGCGGCAGATCCAGTACAAGGGTCCCCGCATCCGTCCCCTCGGTCGGCCGAATTCGCCATCATCATACCCACATACAATGAAGCCGCCAATGTAGAGCTCGTGGTGGCAGAACTGGTCAGGTCGTTAAAAGACATCGATTGGGAAGTCATATTCGTAGATGACAACAGTCCCGACGGGACCACTGATGCCGTACGCGCTATCGCTCAAAATGACGGGCGTGTGCGTTGCATTCGCCGGCTCGCAAGGCGCGGGTTGGCTGGGGCCTCGATCGAGGGGATGCTCGCGTCCTCAGCACCAGTCGTTGCTATCATGGATGGGGATTTGCAGCATGATACGTCGCTGCTGCCGGAAATGCTTCGTCGTATCAGAGCGGGCGATGATCTGGTGATCGCGAGCCGTTTCCTCAAGGCGGGAGGGGCCGGCGACGGCCTATCGCGCAGGCGGTTGGGCGGGAGCCGCATTGCGACATGGCTCGCCCAAGAATTCCTCCGCATCGAAGTCACCGATCCGATGAGCGGCTTCTTTGCGATGCGTCGTGCAGCGTTCGAAGATCTTGCGCCACGACTTTCAAGTCAAGGTTTCAAGATACTCATGGACATTCTTGCATCAACACCGAAGCCGCTGCGCACGAGCGAGATACCCTTCGTATTCCGAGCGCGCCAGCACGGCGTCTCGAAGCTCGACAATCTGGTGACCGCGGAATATCTCAGCCTGCTCCTGGCCAAATCGACCGGGGACGTGCTCTCACTTCGCTTCGTGATGTTTGCCCTGATTGGTGGTTTAGGTGTTGTGGTGCATCTGGCGGCATTGAAGACGGTACTCATGTTCGGTTGGACGTTTTCGCTGGCGCAGATGACGGCAGCCTATGTGGCAATGACCGGCAACTTCTTCCTCAACAATATACTGACCTATCGCGACCGCAGGCTGAAGGGCTGGCGGCTCTTGTCCGGCCTGGTGTCGTTCTGGCTCGTTTGCAGCATAGGCGTCATCGCGAATGTGGGGGCTGGGCAACTCATCCACGACCAGGCTTCCACCTGGTGGCTGGCTGGGCTGGCTGGTGCGGGGCTCGGAGCGGTCTTCAATTACGTCGCGACCTCTATCTTTACTTGGCGTGCGCGTTAGCGGCCGCGGGAGATCGCTCCATGTCATACCAGCAGTCTCACGACGGGCGCGCTTTCCTTGGCTTCACGATCACCCCACTCACTTGCACCGTACAGCCGACGGGGGCGGCGCCTCCATCGCCAATGAATTGCCACGAGAGAAACAGTTATTCGTCTTGCTGTCGTACGACCCAGACCGCCACATTACAATGTTTCGCGCTGCAGCTCTGGTCATCTTAGCTGGGACACTCTTTCGACTCCTGCTCGCGGTGGTCATCGATCCCGGCGTGGATGAAGCCTATGCGATTGCGGTTGCGACGCAATGGCAGCTCTCCTGGTTCGACCATCCGCCCATGGCGTTCTGGTGGGTGAAGGGGATGCGTGAAATTGCAAGACCGGTCTTTGGCGAAGATGTGCCTGTGCTGGTCCTGCGGCTCCCTTTCTTGATCGCATTTACATTGACCAGTGTGGTGATGTTCAGTCTGACCAACCGCCATTGGGGGCCAAGAGCCGGACTGTGGACGGTCCTGGCGCTGACGCTTGCTCCATTCTTTTCGGTCTCCGCGGGATCCTGGCTGGTCCCGGACGGTCCCCTCATTCTGTTTCTTTCGTTGACAGCTTGGCTGCTGGACCGAATCCTGTTCTCGAAGAACACGGCGGGAAGGGAACGCGGGCTTTGGATTGCTTCGGGAGTGACGCTGGGGCTCGCCGGTCTTTCAAAATATCACGCTGCGCTTTTTGCCATCGGCGCAACACTCTTCATCATCGCAACTCCACACCGCCTTTACCTGAGGCGCCCGGCACCGTGGCTTGCAGTACTGATCGCGGGGATTGTGGCATCGCCGGTCTTCCTATGGAACATCCAGCATGATTGGGTTGCCTTCGTTTTCCAGTCCTCGCGCGGTGTCGGTTCGGGCAGCCCGGACTGGGCCGGCTTCGCGCGTTCTGTCCTGGGGCAGGGCGCCTATCTTGGGCCATGGACATTCGTCGGTGCGCTTGTGGCGGCCATCGTCATGCTTCGCAAAGGTGTATTCCGCTCTGGACCAGCCGGATTCCTGGCCGCGCTCGGACTGCCGACCATCTTCCTGTTCACAGCCATACCGCTCTGGGGCGGCGATGCGCTGCCGCATTGGCAGATGCCGGGATGGCACTTCCTGCTACCCATACTCGGCCAATCCATTGCCTCTCGGGAGGCTCGGCGTGACGGGGCAGCGCGCGCGGCAAGACAGTTTGCTTTCGTAGCGGCAGCAGTGCTCGTGGTGGGCATATCGGCGGCCTTGATGATCCGATACACGCCTCCGCCCCCCGCCGTGACCGCCAGACTGGGTCTCAATTCATTCTTGGCGGAATCGGTGACCTGGCGTGGCCTCGCCGACGAGCTGATCGCGCGGGGCCTGCTTCCCCGCTCGATGACAGTTGCCAGCCCGCCTGAAACCCCGTTGGTTGTCGCTTTCAATTGGGTGGAAGCGTCTCGGCTTGCCGAGGCACTGGGCTCGCGTGCAAGCGTCCGCGTATTTGGGTCAGACCCGCGCGGCTTCGCGTTTCTGCCGAACCAGACCGCTTGGACTGGCCGTAATGTCTTGATCATCAGCCGCCCCGGTGGGTTTGATCGCGGCCTTGGATCTATTCGCTCACTGTTCACTCGGATCGATCTTCAGCCTCCCGTTGCGGTCAAAATTGGCGGCCAAACCCTGTTTGACGCGGAAGTCGCGATTGGTCGAAACTTCCTGTCTCCCTATCCGCTGCCATACCCTCGTCATTGAGAGCAAATCGGGAGTGCGCGATTGCCAATCCTCAGTTCACAGCAACTCGGATGAATGGCTCCGGGTCTCAGCAAAGCCGGCTCCTTGCAAGCGTGAACCTGATGTCGCGTTTTCGGCAATTGCGATCTGCCAAGAACGCTCTTTTCGTCATGCCCCGTTCCGTCTTCTTCGTCTCACTGGTGTTTCTGTCTATTCACCTGGCTATCGCCGCCTGGCTACCCCTGTTCGATGATGAAGCCTATTGTGCATTGTGGGCACGAGATCTCGCAGCTGGCTATTACGATCATCCGCCGATGATCGCCTATATGATCCGCTTTGGCACCAGTCTGATTGGTGAGACTGCCTTCGGGATCCGCCTCGTGTCGGTGATCTGTTTCAGCGCAGCAGGATACTTGGTTGGCGACATCGCGCGCATCTCAGGAGACAGACCGGTGATGCCGGTGCTAGCCACGACGCTCTACAACCTCAACCTGCTCGTTCTTGCTCTGGGCAGCTTCGCCACCCCCGACGCGCCCTCTACCTTGTTCTGGGTCGCCGCACTCTGGGTAGCCTGCCGCGCAGTTACCCCGTCGGCACGCACCGGATCCCAAATGCTATGGTGGTTGGGTACCGGGGTACTGGTTGGGCTGGGTTGCCTGTCGAAGTTCACGAATGCCTTACTGGCCGTCGGATTGCTGGCTTATCTGTTCTCCAGCGCAAAGGGGCGGTCCTATCTGCTCACCCATCTGCCCTTTGTGGCAATGGCAGCGGCTGTTCTACCGCTAATTCCATATTTTCTCTGGAACTTGCAGAACGATTGGCTCGGCTTGCAACGCCAAGGCGCGCGCCTGATCGCCACTGGCTTCTCGATGCGATATCTGTGGGAATATGCAACGCTGCTGTTCTTGGCACCGACCCAGTGGTCTCCTGGTTCGCGTTCAAAGCCATCAGCACGCCGCCAAGGCATGGCGCGCTGCTGGTTTGGAGCTCAATTCCGCTTGTGCTTTACTTCATTTTTCACGCAACGCACGCGCAAGTCCAAGCCAATTGGCTCGTGCCGCTGCAAGCGCTTTTTGCCATTTTAGCGGCCGCTGGACTCAGCCAATCGCGATCGCCTCGGTTTTGGATAGGATCAACGGTCGCAAGCGCCCTCTTGATCAGCTTTGGTTCAGTGGCTGTCGCCTTCAATCCCTTCACACCGATTGGCACTGCCGACAATCCACCCAACCAGATGCGAGGATGGCCGGCGACTGAAGATGCAATTATTGAGCAATTGAGAGGCACCGGCGCGCACTGGATTGCCACCACGGACTATGCTCGCACCGGAATGTTCGCGTTTCGGTTTCCACAACTTCCAGTGTGGTCCGTGACAGACCAGCTGCGCTATGGGTTCCGAGGGAGGTTTCCAGCTCAATTCTGCAAAGCTCCGGGCCTCCTCATCGAACGGGTAAGACGATCGGAGCATGCCTCTCACGCCGCCGCAAGTTTCTTTGGGAAGGTCGAAGCGTCCCGTTTGACTGCTCGCACACAAGACGGCGTTTCGCTCATGACCTATCGGCTAACCCCCGTTTCTCATGTCAGATCTCCAGATTTGTGCGGAAACTGACATCATGGCGGGGTGGCGTCGCCTTAACCGATTTTGAGACGCGATAGTTTCTTCCGCTATAATTTCAGGCTTCAATCGACAAAGCGATTTTCCGCCAGGCCGAGATGGCGTGAGCACGAAGCTGGCGATGATCGGCGGCGGTCAGGTATTTGCGATGAAGAAGAAAGAGATTGGCGATCTGGCCGTGAGTTGAGACGAAACGCTGGCATTGTCGCGTTGACTTGAAGCGCATCATGCGTCGCTCTCGCCGCCGTAGCGGCAAATGAGAATTCTCAGCTCGGTTGTTCAATCCCTTGTGCGAGCGATGCTCGACGCCCGGCATCAACTGGGATTTGGCGGACGAATAGGAACGCAGCTTGTCGGTCACTATCACCCGCGGGGCGGCACCCTGGTCCTTGAGCAGCTTGCGCATCAGGCGCAGAGCGGCCGCCTTGTTGCGTCGGCTTTGCAGCAGGGCATCGAGGACGAAACCGTTGGCATCGACGGGGCGCCACAGCCAGTATTTCTTTCCTTTGATCGTCACCACCATCTCATCGAGTTGCCACTTGTCGGCAAAGTGGCCGCGCGAGCGCCGCCGGAGCTGATGAGCGAGCTTCAGCCCGAATTTCGCCGCCCATTCCGAGACCGTCTGAAATGAGACGTTAATGCCGCGCTCGGCGAGCAGATCTTCGACGTCGCGGAAGCTGAGCGGAAATCGGTAGTAGAGCCATACAGCATGGGCGATGATCTCGGCGGGAAACCGGTGGCGTTTGAAGTGGGCTTGTGGGGCTTCGGTCATAACAATCCGAATATCAAGCCGATCCCAACCACGCGGTTGAGGCGACGCCACCTGCCGGAGTTCTCTGCACAGGATACACTGCTGTTACAGCCTTTTCGGCCATTTCTGAGAGGCGTGCATCACGGTAATAATCTCAATGTCTTGGAGAACCCGATAAGGGATGATGTAGGGAATGTCGGACAATACAAATTCCCGCGTGCCTTTGATGCGACCGATGCGACCAGCGCTCGGTAGCCCTGCCAACATGTCGACGGACGCTACCAGCCTGGCAACCACCCGTGCAGCGGCATCTGGGTCGTCTTTTTCAATGTACGCACCGATTTCATCAAGCCGCCGTAACGCTCGCACGGTCCAGCGGATGCGCCGCTGCGTCATGACCGAGATGTCGTCTTGACATATTTACCGACCACGCGTGCCACGTCGTCGTCACTGGCGAATTCGCCGCGGTCCGCCTCGGCAAGTCCGGCTTCAATTTCCGCTAGCTGCCATTCTTCGCGTGACACGAAATCTTCAATGGCTTGTGCTGCCATGTAAGAGCGGGAACGGTCGAGCTTTTGAGCAATCTGGTTCAGCCTGTCGGCCACTTCGTCCGGGACGCGGATGGTGAATGCGGTCATGAAAACCTCGCCTCTTTATCACCTTGACTATCTTTGAACCATGCTGGTTCGTCAAGGTTCAACTGACGACTGCCGCCGTTTGCTTAATAGCGCATTGCTGGATCGTGGGTTCGCTTCCCTTCAAGACCTGACATTCCGTGCCGATTGACCGTCAAGAGCTGAAAGTAATCGCTTGGTGCTGCGAGTCTCACTATAGAATCAACGGCTTGGATGCGAATATATAGACACAGTGATTTCTCCGCCAAAATGGAACATCCCGAACACAGGGGTCGTGCAGCCTCCCCAGCGTGTGTTACGCTCAGGCTCCTGACACCACCCCTTTCCGTAGGTTGAGTGTCTCACTCCCCTACAGCCACTCCTTCGCGTCGCGGATCGGCGCTGCCGGCCAGACCTTGGGCGGTCATCTCGATAGCCTGCAAACCGGAATTCATCTCACCCGGTTTCACCTCGTAGCCCAGCGCCTTCAGCGGCTCGACTAGACCTTCCGCGCTGGTGCCAGCCTCGATGTCGTAGGTGCCGAACCGGTTGATGAGATGCGGCTGGGAGACGATCGCCTCTACAGGCATGCCCCAATCGATATAGGCGATCAGCGCCTGCGCCACATAGCCGATGATCTGGCTGCCGCCCGGCGAACCGATGGCGAGCAGAGGCTTGCCATCCTTCATCACGATGGTCGGCGCCATGGAGGAGCGCGGCCGTTTGCCGGGTTCAACGCGGTTGGCGATCGGCAGGCCGCCGTCATGGGTCTTGAAGGAGAAATCCGTCAATTCGTTGTTGAGCAGGAATCCGTTCGTCATCAAACGCGAGCCGAAGCCGCTTTCGATCGTTGTCGTCATCGAAACCACATTGCCGTCCTTATCGACGATGACAAAATGGCTTGTGGAGGGCAACTCGAGCGCGGCACCCCGGCCGAAAAGTAGCGCGTGGTCCCATTCCGGCTGGCCGGCCTTGACCGCATCTTTGGCCATCGCCTTATCGCCGTCGAGCAGCTTTGCCCTCTCGCCAAGATAGCTCTTGTCCAACAGGCCCTTGATCGGTAGCGGCATGAAATCGGTGTCCGCGACGTAACGCTCGCGGTCGGCGAAGGCGAGACGCTGGGCATCGCCGATAATCCGCCAACTGGCGACATTCTTCGGACCCAGGCTTTTGAGATCGAAATTCTCCACCAAGCCGAGCATCTGGCCGATGGCGATGCCGCCCGACGATGGCGGTCCCATGCCGCAAACGTCAAGAGCACGATAGAGGAAGCAGATCGGCTCGCGCTCGACGACACGATAGTTGGAAAGATCGGCCAGCGACAGCACGCCGGGATTGTCGGCCGCCTCGCGCACGGTCTTGACGATCGCCTCTGCAATTCGCCCCTTGTAAAAGGCATCGGCGCCGCTTTTGGCGAGCGCCGCAAGCGTCTCAGCGTAGGCCGGGTTCTTCAGCTGGGCACCGGTCTGCAGGGCGGCCCCAGAGGTATCAAAGAAATAGGACCGGGACTCTGTATATTTCTTCAACAGGTCGCCCTCGGACGCGATCAGCGAGGCAAGGCGCGGCGAAACCCGGAAGCCCTCCGTAGCCAGCGTTGCCGCCGGCTTCAGCAGGCTTGCCCATTCCGCTTTTCCATAGCGTTTGTGGACCTCTTCCAGAAGTCGCACCGTGCCCGGCGTGCCGACGGAACGGCCGCCGACGACTGCGTCCATGAATTTCAGCGGCTGACCGTTGCTATCCAGGAAGAGCATTGGCGTGGCGTCCATCGGCGCCGTCTCGCGGCCGTCAAATGTCGTCAGTTTGCCGCTTTTCGCGTCGTAATAGACGAGGAAGGCACCGCCGCCGAGACCGGAACTCTGCGGTTCAACGAGGCCGAGCACGGCCTGCACCGCCACCATCGCATCGATGGCGTTGCCGCCCCCGGCAATCACGTCACGTCCCGCCTCGCTTGCCAGCAGATTTGCCGTCGCCACCATGAAGCTCTTTGACTCAACGCGTTTGGCAGTCGCAACCGCAGTCGCTTTCTCGGGCGCCACCATGTCCGACGCCTGCTGCGCGGAGGCGATCGCGGTTGAAAGCATCAAGGCGAGAAAAGCTGCATTTGAAAATCTCATTTTCACTAGCCTTATCCTTCTGCAACGCACAACGAATTAAAGTAACAGGGCATCCAACTGAACTAGAAGGTAGATCGCATCCGTCTCCACTCAGGCGCGGACGCTCTTTCGGACGCTTTCTTAGCTCCCGGAAAGGCTCGGCCTTCGCCCGTAGTTGAGCCCCTTTCGCGAGAGTATCGGTTAGCGTTGGACGATCTCTTGCATTGTCTTGCCGCCTTTCTTGCAGGCTTTTCATTTGCTCGCAGGTCAAATTGAGCGACTTGCCCTCGCAAGCCGTTTCTATCGGCGCCATGCCTCGCCGGGTTTACCGGAATGCTATGGAGCGCGCCGGCTTGGCACGCCGCTCATTTTCAGCACTATGATGGCCGTCTCGCCCCATGTCCATCACGCCGAATGGTCGACATCTCGTTAGAAAACGGAGATCTTTTTAAGGCGCATCGACTTTCCTTAGACACTCTGATGCTTCGCTAACGATGGGTCGTCGGTTCTGATCCTTTCAAGGCGTGCGTCATAGAATCAGTTCACTTCATGAGCATGCCAAGCAATAGGCCGAGCCTCCAAAGCCTCAGGTGCGCTCATGCGAAGCCGCTCAACACTAGCGGTAGTTGCGATAGTGGATTGGTTGCAAGAACACGATAGCGATCAAAGTGGCTCTGATATGTAGGATTTCTAATGTTTCTGCCCAAATTTCTAAATTGAGCTAATTTTTATTCCTCCTACTATTTCATCATCAGCCGTTGTGGGAGGCGGCTGAGCAAGGATAAGGCAAAGTTGCCTTGTTCTCCGGGAGGAGACAAAAACCATCGTCGGCATCGTATTCGCGGAGGGTCACGTACGGCCAAAATCCGAGAGAATGCTTGTTGCTGATGTTGGCTCCGGCCGGTCTCTACTACGAGATAATCCCCAGCCGAGGATTTTGAAATGAATCTCTACTCACTGCTTTCACTTCGTGCCGCCGATGGACGCCCCGTTAGGGTTGGCCTGATCGGCGCCGGGAAGTTCGGGTCCATGGTTATGGCCCAGGCTCAGCGGATCCATGGCCTTCACCTGGTCGCTGTCGTTGATCTTGACGTCGGCAAGGCAAAGGAATCCATGAGTCGCGTCGGCTGGCCGAAAGAGCGCTACGCGGCGACCGGTTGCGGCGATGCCATCAAGAACGGAACGACTTTCGTTACCGACGATGTCAACGCGATGTTTGAATGCGGCGAGATCGAATGCATCATCGAAGCCACCGGCCATCCGATCGCCGGCACCCGCCATGCGCTGGGCGCCATTGAGCACAACAAGCATGTGGTCATGGTCAATGTCGAAGCCGACGTCATGGTCGGGCCGATCCTGGCGGAAAAGGCGCGCGCCAAGGGCCTGATCTATTCGATGGCCTATGGTGATCAGCCGGCGCTAATTTGCGAACTCGTCGATTGGGCACGTGCGACCGGCTTCGAGATTACTTCTGCCGGCAAGGGCATGAATTTCGAGCCGCGCTATCGCTATTCCACGCCGGATACGGTCTGGGGCCTGTTCGGCTGGACCGAAGAACAGGTTGCGGCAGACAACCTCAATCCGAAGCTTTACAATTCCTTTACCGACGGCACCAAGGCGGCGATCGAGATGGCGGCCGTTGCCAACGGAACCGGCCTCGATTGCCCGGATGACGGTCTCGCCTTTCCGCCGGCCGGTCTGCACGATCTTGCCCGTGTCTTCCGCCCCGTCTCCGATGGTGGCCGCATGGCACGCTCTGGTCTGGTCGATATTGCGGCCAGCCAGGAGCCGGATGGCCGCGAGGTGTTCAACAACATCCGCTATGGTGTGTTCGTCACCTTCAAGGCGCATAACGAATATGCCCGTGCCTGCTTCAAGCAGTATGGCCTGCTAACCGATCCCTCGGGCTGGTACGCATCCATGTGGCGTCCATTCCACATCATCGGTCTAGAGACGTCGATCAGCGTGCTGTCTGCTGTCCTGCGTAACGAGCCGACCGGCTGCTCCAAGGAGTTCCGCGGTGATGCCGTGGCGACGGCTAAAAAAGATATGCAGCCCGGCGAAATGCTGGACGGCGAGGGCGGTTACGCCGTCTGGGCCAATGCCATCCCGGCAAGCCGCAGTCTTGATCTCAAAGCCTTGCCGATCGGTCTTGCCCACAACGTCAAGCTCAAGCGGCCGATCAAGACGGACCAGATCGTGTCTTTCGACGATGTCGAAATCGTCAATGACCTTGATGTGGTCAAGCTGCGAAGGGATATGGAAGATCGCTTCCGTCCGGCCAAGATGGCTGCAGAGTAAGCGCGGTGAATGATATGGACCGCCAGGCTTTTGTCGTGATCGCCGAATTTCAGGTGAAGCCGGGCAAATTGTCGGTTTTCCTGGAAGCGGCCCGTGATGACGCGAAACATTCCGTTGCCGACGAGCCGGGCTGCCGGCAGTTCGACGTGATCTGCCCGGAAGGCTTGGACGACACTGTTATCTTCTATGAAGTCTACGACAGTCGCGCAGACTTCGACGCGCATCTGGAAACGCCCCATCTGGCGCGTTTCCGCGACGCTTTCCCCCCGCTGATTGTCGAGGAACGCCCGGTTCGCTTCTCGACACGGCGCTATCCGTGAGTGGGAAGGTGTGGACAGATGAATAATCCCACCATCACCATCACCGTCATCGGCACCGGCATCATGGGGGCACCCATGGCGTGTCGCCTGGCCGAGGCCGGGCTCAAGGTCACGGCCTGGAACCGGACATTGGACAAAGCATCGGCGCTGCAGGACCGGGGCGTTACCACGGCGGGGAATGCAGCCGAAGCGGTAAGTCGCGCCGATGTGGTGCTCTGCATGCTAAGCTCCGGCCCGGTTTGCGAAGCTTTGTTGATGGGTGATGACGGTGTCATAGCAGCGATGCGGCCTGGATCGACCCTGCTGGTCATGAGTTCGATCCCAGTCGAAATGGCAGTCGCCGTGTCAAAGGCCGCCGGCGATCGTGGTGTCGACTGTCTCGATGCTCCGGTCTCTGGCGGTGAAAAAGGCGCTAAGGAAGGAACGCTTGCCATCATGGCAGGCGGTGAGGCTGCGATTGTCGATCGTCTCCGGCCGTTGTTCGCTTGCCTCGGCCGCGTGACCCATGTCGGTCCGTCGGGAAGCGGTGCGCTGACGAAACTCGCCAACCAGCTGATCGTCGCCTCGACGATCTGTGCGGTCGCCGAAGCACTGACACTAGCACGAAGCGGGGGCGCCGATCCGGCCCGCGTCCGTGAGGCACTGCTCGGCGGGTTCGCCGATTCGACGGTTTTTCGCCAGCATGGACTGCGCATGGTGGAAGGCAACTTCCAGCCAGGCGGTCCGGCGAAATATCAGGTGAAGGATACATCGACGGCCTTGGGCTTTGCCCGAAGCCGTGGAGTGACGCTTCCGGTCAGCGAGGAGGTTGACCGGCTTTTCCAGGCCATGGTGGATCATGGCGATGGAGAGCTCGACCACAGCGGCGTCATTCTGGAATTGCAACGCAGGAATGCGGGTGGAGGCAACTCCGCCTGATCTAAAGTCATAAAAATCAAATGGGAGGAATGAAATGAAACACTTTACACTTCGCAGCCTGCTGGCAGCAGCCACCATGCTCACCACGTCGTTTGCTCAGGCTGAGACGCTCACACTGTCGACACCGGATCCGGATACATCGGAAATCACCGTTGCCGCCAACAAGTTTGCCGAGCTTGTCTCTGCCAAGACCAATGGCGAATTGACGATCAAGGTCTTCCCGAATGGAACGCTTTATGGCGGCGATCCATCGGCTGCAGTCAAGCAGCTCGCCGGCGGTTCTCTGGACATGTTGGTGCTGGCGACCTCGCTCTATGCGAACTTCAATCCGAAATTCTCCGCCATCTCCATCCCTTATCTGTTCGATGACGAGGCGCAGCTGCGAAGCTACCTCGCCGGTGAGCAGGGGCAGGAACTGATTGCCGATCTCAACAATATCGGCATCAAGGGCGTCAATCTCTGGCCGCGGCCATTCCGCCAGATGACCAATTCCAAACACCCGATCGAGAAGCCGGAAGATCTGGTCGGCCTGAAGTTCCGCGTGCCCAACAATCCGCTATGGGTTGAATTCTTCAAGAAGATGGGTGCGGCGCCGACCCCGATGGCCTTCGCCGAAGTCTATAACGCGCTGCAGCTGAAGGTCGTCGACGGTCAGGAGAACCCGATCAACGTGCCGCTCAGTGCCAAGTTCTTCGAAGTGCAGAAATATGCTTCGATCACCAACCACATGGGTGATGGCTGGGTGCTCGGCATCAATCCGTCCAAGTTCGAAGGCCTGAGCGATGCGTACAAGAAGGCCATCGAGGAAGCCGGCAAGGAAGCCGAAGCCTGGAAGGTTGAAAACGACGCGGCAACCGCCGAAAGCACGATTGCCGAACTGCAGAAAAACGGCATGGAAGTCAATCGCTTGACTTCGGAGCAGCAAAAGGCGTTCGTCGCTGTCTCGAAGGAGCTATACCCCGTATTCGCCGGTCTGGTGAAGGATCAGACCTTCTTCGACAAGACTGTTGCTGCCGTCGGCAAGAACTGATCCGCAGGCCCCAACCGGATCGGCCGCAAGGCCGATCCGGACAGGAGAATATGGCATGTCCAAAGACCCCTCAATGTTCGGCAAGGCCCTCAAGGTCGCGACCGATTTTGCAGCTGGTATTGCCGTCATCGGCGTGCTGCTCGTCGTCCTGCTTCAGGTTTCCAGCCGCCTGCTTGGTTTGCCGGTCTCGTGGACCGAAGAAGCAACCCGCTATCTTTTCGTTTGGATGATTTTCCTTGGTCTTGCGGCCGGGTTCAGAACGGTCGAGACCGCGCGCGTCACCGTTCTGATCTCCATGATGCCCAGTTTAATCCGTCGGCTGTCCGTGCCGATCTACGTGGTCAGTTCGGTAGTCTTTTTCGCACTGACGGGATGGACCGGCTATCACCTCGTCCAGCAGCAATGGATGATGAACGAGACCGCTGCGACCCTTGCCGTTCCCATGTGGCTGATCGGCACGATCATGCCGCTCAGTTCAATCCTGGCAGTGCTTGCGATCGTTGAGTCGCTGAGAACCCGTCGCGACCTGATCGAGCTTCCTGACCCTTTGCAGGTCATGCCCGAACTCCGTCTCGTTGAAAGCGCCAAGCCAAAGACGGAGAAGCAGCTATGAGCCTTGTTCTTCTTGCCCTCTTCCTTGTTATGAGTGCGCTGGGTGTTCCTCTTGCTGTAGCCCTCGGGCTCGCCAGCGTGGCCGCGATCCTGTTCTTCACATCGACGCCGATCGATCTCCTGGCTCAAAGCATGTTCTCGGCCATGAACTCGTTCCTGCTGGTCGCGGTGCCTCTGTTCATCCTGGTCGGCGTGCTGATGGAACGTGGGCGCGTTGCCGAAAAGCTGTTCGACTTTGCCGAAGCCACGGTCGGCTGGCTGCCGGGTGGCCTTGGTCACGTTAACGTCGCCTCTTCCGTCATCTTCGGTGGGGTATCCGGTTCCTCTGTCGCCGACATCGCCTCGATCGGTGCTATCGAGATCAAGGCAATGGAGCGCCATGGTTTCCCGAAGGGATATGCCGTCGGCATGACGCTGTGCAGCTCGACCCTGTCTTCAATCATTCCCCCCTCGATCCTCATCGTGATTGCCGGCTCGATTGCCAATGCCTCGATCGGCACCTTGCTGGTTGCGGGGTTGATACCGGGTCTTTTCATTGCGCTGATGCTCATGGTGTTCAATCACATCTACGCCGTGCGCCACGGTTTCAATCCGCCGACGCCCTTCAATATCCGCCAGGTCGTCACGACAGGTATTGCTGCGATCCTGCCGATGCTAACGCCCGTCATCCTGATGGCCGGCATTGTCGGAGGCTATTTTACGCCGACGGAAGCAGCCGGTATTGCTGTGCTTTACACGCTTTTCCTCGCGGTTGTGCTCTACCGGACGATCTCGCTTAGCGACTTACCGGGCATATTCGTCGAAACTGCGCGCACATCGGGCACGATCCTGTTCATTGCAGCAACCGCCAAGCTTGCCGCCTGGGTGTTCACCTATGACGGCCTCCCGGCACAGGTCGCGACGTTCCTCGGTGCGATCAGCACGGGACCCACTATGGCACTGGTGATGATCTTCCTCTTCCTCATTGTCGTCGGCATGTTCATGGATGCGATTGCGGCCATGTTCATTCTGATCCCGGTCCTTCTGCCGCCTGCGGTTTCACTGGGAGTGGATCCCATCCATTTTCTGATCGTCATGGTCATTACCTTAACGCTTGGCTTGGTGACACCTCCGGTCGGGGTTTGTCTTTTCGCGGTGGCGCAGGTGGCAAAAATGTCAATTGAGGACGTCATCAAGGGTTCGCTTGCGCCGATGTCCATCCTTGTGGCCGCGATCCTCGCTCTGGTGCTGTTCCCGCAATTGACACTGACGCCGGTCAGGTTGCTTGGTCTTTACTGAGATGGCAGAAGACATGATTTCTTCCCATGCCGACTTCATCGTCGTCATGGGGGTCGCCGGATGCGGCAAATCCGAAATCAGCCGGCGGCTGGCGGCAATGGTCTGAGGTGCTTTTGTCGAGGCCGACGATCTGCATTCGGCTGATAACGTCGAGCGCATGCGGCAGGACATCCCGCTGACGGACGCGCTACGCGGTCCGTTGCTAAATGCGGTGTGCGATCGGGCGTTGTCGTTGCGACAGTACCGGTCATCATTTCTTGCTCGGCACTGAAGCGCAGCTACCGGGATCTCCTGCGATCCCGTTTGGGATCCGTCCGTTTTGTCTTTCTCGATGGATCGCCAGGCTTGATTGCGCAAAGGCTGCAGACCGGAAGCAGCCACTTCGCAAGTTCCTCCTTGCTGGAGAGCCAGTTGGTGACGCTTGAACCACCCGGGATCGATGCAAAATTCGATCCGGCTTGATATCGAGCTCTCGTTGGAGACGATCACGCACAGGGCCACCATCTGGTTGAATGGCGTGACAGGCTCAGTCTGAAAGCGCACCCAGCGGATGGGCCTGTTGCCAGATGTCACGTTCGGCACGCAACCACTCCAGAAAGAGCCGCACTTTCTTCTGGCGCAGATGATCGCGCGGACAGACGATCCATTGGGTTACGATTCGAACGACCGGCGGTGAGACGACGGGACAAACCAGTCGCCCGGTTTTAATTTCCTCTCCCATCATCAGTGTGCTTTCGAGCGCTATCCCCATCCCGCGCACGGCAGCATCGATCGCCATATGGCTGCGATCAAACAAGACCCGTCGCCAGCGTTCTTCCGGCTTGATTCCAGTAAGCGGAAACCAGGTCGTCCACTGTGCCTGTGATTTCGCCGAATGTATCAGGCGCCGATGCAACAAATCTTGCGGGGTCAGGCTGCCGGCTTGGGCATAATCGGTAGAGCAAACGGGATAGAATTGTTCTTCCGCAATGCCCTCGACAAAAAGGCCCGGCCAGCGGCCGTCTCCATGTCGCAGTTCGAGGTCAACAAGCTCCTGATTGAAGTCGGTCGGTTCATTCGTACCGTCGAGACGGACTTCCATATCGGGATGACGATCCAGAAAGGTGCTTAATCGAGGCAAAAGCCATTTGTTGGAAAGGGTAGGGGTGGCGCGGATAGTCAGGGTCTCAACCGACCGGAAGCCCCGGATCGTGCCGGTGGCCTCTTCTATTTGCTCAATCTGGTCGGCAATCATCGAGAAGTAGCGTTCGCCGGCTTCTGTCAGCGCAATGCCGCGGCCGGCCTTCGCCAGGAGCGTGACGCCGAGTTGAACCTCCAACACCTGGATCTGCTGGCTCACGGCCGATGGCGTTACGCGCAGCTCCTCGGCGGCCCGTGATATGCTGCCGGCGCGAGCGGCCGTATGGAAGACCAGGATTGACTTGATGGGAAGCTGCATTTTGTCCGATGTCCGTCTGGGTCCAACCCTTGGGTCTATCTGGAAGAAACGAAACGTTCGCGTCAATAGCCGAACCAGAGCAACCATTTCGTGATGGCGGCAAAGCGACCTATGACGCAATGCTGCGATGCAAAAATCGCGTTTCATTCTTGTCGTCGTGTCAGGCATAAAGCAGGACGTGGAAATACAAGGTATGTTGTTATGAAGCCGATTCTGCAATCGAAATTCGCCATCATCCGCCAGAAGATGTGGGTTGCAATGGTGTCCTCGCGCGAGCGGGAGGTCAGACGGGTTCTGCGAGAACGCGGTCTCGACAAATAAGACGGATTATGCGGGCAGCGGGTTGCGGCTCATTGAGGCACTGAACAGCGTTTCTGTTGCAGACGGATAAGTAGACGCGTTGTCACTTCGTCCTGTGGCCATCCATGTGGGAGCACGAAGGTTCGATCCTGCTCAATGCTAAACGTTTATGGGATGGCTGATCTGCGTGATGACGCTGAGACGCACAGGGTAGCCGTTGAGCTCGGCATTAGCGCGTGAGGTTGCTCCAGATCGGCCCACTTACATTATTTGCCGAACAGGATGGCACCATAGTCGGCGGCCCCATCCAGGATATGGATGATGACCACTTTCGCGGCTTCGACGCGGTAGAAGATCAGGTAGTTGCCATGAACGCGCCGACGGATACCATGGTGCTCGTAGCGGGGGACGAGGGCGAAGCTGTTCGGCGCATCGACGAGATCCTCACACTTGCCCCGCAACTCTCGAACGAATGACAGGGCGCGTTGGGGATTGTCTTGAGCGATATAATCGGCGATCTGCTCAAGGTCATCTGCCGCCTCGCTGGAAAACTCAAGGATCATGCCGATTTGTCGGCCTTGTCAGCCATCGCAAGGTATTTAGCGTCGAGACGGTCGAAGACATCGCTCGCCGGCCTAGTTCGTCCAGCGTCGGCATCGGCAATGCCGCGCATGATGGAAGCATCCAGCGCGGCAAGCCGGGTCTCGCGGTCCTGGACCAGTCGCACGCCCTCACGAAGGACTTCGCTTTTCGAGCCATAGCGACCTGTATCGACGAGTTGCTGGATATAGCTTTCGAGCTGCTTTCCCAGATCGGCGCTGATCATGTGGTCCTCCATCTGATGTGATAGAGACGAGGTAGGCTCTTTATCAACTATTATCAAGAATGATCGTGTTCTCTCCTGCTGTCAGCGCCGGCCATTACAGAAAGCCTCCGCCTGGCTGCATTCACCACACGGACCGCGTATGCAATACGCAAGTGAGACCTATCGACGAGCGCTCGATGCGGCAGGCCTACAGGGATCCATGAGCGCCGTTGGTAACCCTTATCACAATGCGCAGGCCGAGAGCTTCATGAAGACTCTGAAAGTAGAGGACATCTATCCGGCCGGGTATGAAACCTTCGCAGACGTCGCCGAGCGATTGCCCAGATTCATCGAAGACGTCTACAATGCCAAGCGGCTGCACTCAGCCATTGGCCACCGATCGCCAGAAGAATTTGAAACCCAACTCGCCCAGCAGGCGGCTTAGTTTGAAGCGCCCCGCTGGTCCAGCCCGAGGGGTTCACTCCAAGTCAGCATCTGAAGGCAGAAATGGTCATCTTGGAGGGAGGGATACGCTCGTGGCATCACACACCTGACGGTTTCAGGCATCCCCCGAGCATGGCGGATAGATCAAGCCAGCCATGGGGTCTGCGGCCTGAGACATGGTCTGGCCAGCCGCACATGCCATTCTGCTCGACATAGCCAAGGCACCGCGGGTTTGCCTCGTCCATGAAAAACAAAACGGCCAATCGCCCAGGCTCAAGCGCCTCAATCGGATGCCAATTCAACTTCAGTTCCCCAATTATCAGGGGTCATTTATAGGCGGCCTGCTTGCCTCAAGCTTGTGACGCTGCGCGCGCTCGAGGCAAACATGAGCGGTTACTGTCTGTCTAAATACTGAAGACGAAATCCGCTATCAGCTTTAGCGACAGGAAAAGCAGGCCGATCTCGACGATACGGAAGAAAAGGCTCTCTGGCAGGACTTGGGTCAGTCTCTTGCCGACGACCGTGCCAATGATCGCCGCCGGCATCAGACAGAGAACCAGGGTGCTGTCAAAATTGGAAAACTGTTGCAGTTCCCAATACGGTATCACCTTGGCGGCGTTGATGATGGCAAACAGGATTGTCGAGGTTCCGGCGAATGTCATCTTCTCAAGACGCTGCGGCAGCACGTACATTTGGTAAGGCGGTCCGCCCGAGTGCGAGACGAAACTGGTCAAGCCGGTGAGTGTTCCCCAGAACATTCCTGCCGGGACACCAGCTTCTTTCGCCACCTTCCGGTAGCGGGCGCCGAACCATGCATTGAGACAGAACATGACGCCGACCATTCCAACGATCATGCCGATGAATATGCTCGACAGATAGGCACTGAACATCCATCCGATGGCGACGCCGAGCAGCGATGCCGGGACGAGTATGGCAAGGTTTCGACCGGAATAACTGCGGCGATAGAGGTAGAGGCCGACCATGTCGCTGGCAATGTAGATCGGCAGCAACAGCGCGGCTGCGGTCACCGGCGAGATGACGAGCGCAAGCAACGGGACAGCGAGGGTGCCGACCGACGGCAGGCCTCCCTTGGAAAGCCCGACAAGAAATGCACACACGAGGGCTATTGTGACTATCAGCGAGGTATGTTCGATCATGCGGTCTGCCCAGGTCCATGCGCGTCGGTAAACGATGCAGCCAGTGTCAACCAAACCACCGGCTCACCCTTTGTCACGCCGCAACAGCGATCACTGAGGTTGGGGAATTTCGACACGCGGTTCTCGCCTAATTTGCAAATGAAGTAAATCGCCAGGGTGCTCGCGTGCCACGTTCCTTTCTGAGACGCGGCTTGCAAAGGTTGATATGCGCATGTCCAGTCGAGCATGGCGGTAGCGGCAGGCAACTACTTTGTCCTATAGTGGCGGAAGTCGCTTCCGGATCCCTTCATGCCATTTCGATTCGTCCATACTGCAGACATCCATCTCGATTCACCCCTCCGCTCCCTGGCGCTCCGCAACGGTGAGCTGGCGGATCTGATCGGTGGCGCGACGCGTCAGGCGCTTGTCTCTGTCGTCGATCTCTGCCTGGAGGAGCAGGTCGACGCCCTGGTGATTGCGGGCGATCTTTATGATGGCGATCAGACATCGATGAAAACTGCGCGCTTCCTCGCCAGTCAATTGGAGCGCCTGCACCAGGGCGGTATCGCCGCCTATGTCATCCGCGGCAATCATGACGCGCTGTCAAGGATCACGCAGGAATTGGTGCTCCCGCCGTCGGTGAAGATCTTCGGTGCGCGTGCCGAGGTCGTCGCGTGCGGCGGCAAGGGCCTTTCCGTCGCGATCCACGGAATGAGTTTTTCCAAGCCACAGGCGCCGGAGGGACTTTTGCCGAAATACATGGCGCCTGTGCCTGATGCGGTGAATATCGGTCTGATGCATACCAGCCTTGCCGGCGCACCGGGCCACGATGTCTATGCGCCGTGCAATGTCGCCGATCTGCATGCTTCCGGCTTCGACTACTGGGCGCTTGGTCATATCCATCAACGCAGGCATCACCAGGGTACGCGCTCGGTCGTCATGCCGGGCATGCCGCAGGGGCGCGACATCAACGAGGCCGGTGCCAAGACCGTGTCGCTGGTCACCATCGCGGACGATCGTTCCATCACCATTGAAGAACGTCTGACCAGCGTAGCGCAGTTCGAGCGGCTGAACGTCGACTTGGGTGGCCTCACCGAATGGCGCGATGCGGCCACCGCGATCGAAACCGCGCTATCTGGCCTGCGGGAGCGCACGGCCTCGCCTCAACTGGTCACGCGGTTGCGCCTGGTGGGTGAAACGCCTCTTGCCTGGAAGATCCGTCGCGACATCGACCTGATGCAGGCGGAAGCCGAACAGCGCAGCGAGCGGCTTGGCAATACATGGGTTGAAAAGATCGAACTGGCCGTGCAGCCGCCTGGTGAAATCAAGCGCGCAACGGCTGACCCCGTCAGCGAACTCCGGCAGCTGATGCGTGACGACGTGCTCGTCCGTTCCGGGTTTCGTGACCAAATCGGTGACATGGTCCGCGATCTCCTGGCGGACCTTCCGCCAGAGAGCCGGCACTTCGCGGGCGACGATGAAGCCGGCTTTGATCGTTTCCTCGAGGATCTGCTGGTCAAGGGAACCGAAGATATTGCCGCCCGCATGAGTGCTGCCGACCGGGATGACGACTGATGCGCCTCAACCGGCTCGACCTGACACGCTATGGAAAGTTCACCGATTGCGTCATCGATTTTGGCAAGGCTACGCCCGGACGTCCTGACTTCCACATTGTCTACGGCCTCAACGAGGCCGGCAAGTCCACAACGCTGACCGCATATCTGGATTTGCTGTTCGGCATGCATTCGCAAACGCCCTACAATTTCCTCCATCCCTATAGTGCAATGCGCATCGGTGCGCAGCTGGACATCGATGGCGCCACGCACGAACTCGTTCGCTTGAAACAACGAACCGGCAGCCTGACCGATGAACACGGCGCAATTGTCAATGATGCCCTCCTGGCACGAGCCCTCGGCGGCATCTCCCGCGAGGCCTATCGGACGATGTTCTCCCTCGACGACCAGTCGCTGAAGGACGGCGGAAACGCCATCATGCAAAGCAAGGGCGAACTGGGTGAGCTCCTGTTTTCAGCCAGTTCGGGACTTGCCGGGCTGAGCAAGGTCCTTTCGGCAGCGGCGGAAGAGGCGAGCTCATTTTACAAGAAGCGATCGTCCACCACCAGGCTTGCCGAACTGAAGCGTTCGCTGGAGGCCCTCAAGGCTGAGCGCAACGCGACGGACACGTTCGCGGCAGCCCATGCAGCGCTGACGGCGACCTATAAACAGGCACAGGTTGCCTATGATGCGGCGGCGGCGGAGCTTGCTGAGACGCGGACCCGGCATGTCGAGCTGGAGCGGGTGCTGACGGCGGTGCCGCTTGCATCGGAGCTTGCGCGTCTTGTCCAGGACGCTGCCATGCTGGCGGACTTGCCGCGACCGCCCGTCGAATGGTTTGCTCTGCTGCCACAGTTGTCGCGCGATGAAACCAGGCTCCAGGCACTCCTGCAGGAGAAGGACCGCGCGATTGAGCAGCTCGTGTGTGAAATCGACGCAATAGCGGTCGATGAAAAGAGCCTCGGTATTGCCGCCCACCTTGAAATGCTGGCCGATGGAAGCGCGCGTTTTCGTTCTGCACAGGCAGACCTCCCCAAACGCCGACAGGCATATGCCGAGCAAGAAGGCATGCTGGTGCGGCTTCTTGCCGATCTCGATCGGGCCGGCGAGGAAAATCCGGAAGTGTTGTTGTTGTCCGCAGCCAACACGGCGATCATTCGCGATCTCATCGAACGACGTTCTGGCGTTGATGCGGAGCTTATCGCCGCTGAGCGCGAGCTGAACCGGACCCGCAGTACTCTGGATCGGCTCCGCGCAGACGCGGCGAATACAACTGAAACGATGGGTTCCGGCGACAGCCAGTCCTTGGCAAAGCTCGAACTGGCACTTGCCCGCCTCGCCGGGTCCGATCTTGTGGGCCGGTTCGTCGTCGAGCAACGTACAAGGCTTCAGCTGCAGCGGACCTTCGACAGTCGTCTGGCGCTGCTTTCGCCCTGGACGGGGGACATGGAGGATCTGGCGGCGACGGCTGCAGTGGACGCTCGCCAGATCGAACTGTGGAGATCTCAGGCGACTGCCATCGACCGTCGTGTGGCTGACCACCGCACGCGTCAGCGGGACCTCGTGACGGAGCAGGTCGCAATCGACGCCCGTCTGGCGTCCTTTAACGCCAGTGGCACGATCGATGACGCGACGGCACTAGCGCTGCGGGCTGAGCGAGACATCGCCTGGCAGGTCCATATCGAAGCGCTCGACATCAAGACGGCGAATACGTTTGAAGAGTTCCTGCGCCGGGACGATTCGGCTTCCGCGAGCCGCCTGGCCCATGCGCATGGCCTGGCTGAACTGCGCCAAATGCAACAACGATCAGCGGAAAACGCGGCTGCCATCGATAGACATGGCCAATTGCTGGTCGAGGCAGAGGCGGACTATGCGGTGATCGCGCAGAAAATCGCTACCTGCCTGCCGGATGTTCTGGTTCGTCAGGATGATGCGCTGGAGCGGCTGGCAACGCTGGAAACTTGGTCAGGCAGGCGCTTCGACGCCTTGTCAGCGCATGCCGATCTGCAACAGGCCGACATTATTATTGCCGATTTTGAGAAGGAGCTCGATCGATATCGCGCCGAACTTGAGGACGGGTTGACCCAGTTTCTAAGGACTGAGGCCAAGAACGGGAGGGCGCAGTTGGAAAACCTCTTTGCCCAGCCGCTCGATGCACTGGTGCAGGAGGCGCGAGATCTTGTGTCGAAATATCGGGCAGAGTCTGAAGCCTTGGCCATCCATGAGAAATCCGTGGTGGAACTCTCGCGCGAAATACACGTGCGTGAGCGTGAGCTGGGTGAGGCACAGGCACGCGCAGACGCATGGCAGAAAGCCTGGCACGACGCGCTTGGGAAAACCTGGCTGGTGGATCATGCCGGCACAGTCGCCACGATCCGGGAAATTCTGCATGTCCTCGCCAAGTTGCCGGGTATCTTGAAGGAACGTCAGGAAATGGCGCAACGCGTCAGCGCCATGGAACGGGATCAATCGCAGTTTCGAACCGATATGGCTGCACTGCTTGCCCAGTTTGATGATGGCGAAGCGACAGATGATCCGCTTGCCGCCGCCAGCCGATTGCTCGACCTGCAAAAATCAGCGCTGCGAAACAAGCAAATCGTCGATGACAAGCAGGCTGAACTGGCAAGATTGAAAGTGGAGCGCTCGGCATTGGCGACCGACCTTGCCGTGCACAATGCGCGAAAGACCGAGCTGACGGCCTATTTCGGCACAGATACATTGGCAGCGGTTGCTGAGTATCTCGATCAGGCCAAGGAACGCGAAAGGATCGAAACGCGCATGGTTGCGCTCAAGGAGCAGATCGCACAGACCTTGAGAACATCAAGTTTTACGCAAGCAGAACAACGCCTGACGGATATCGACCCCCACGACGTCGAACGTGAGGCGATGGAGCTTTCGACACGCATCGAGGATCTGGCGGTCCGGGCGAGAGACCTCTATGCCGATGCGACCCGGGCAAAGGATAAGTTGGATGCCGTCGGTGGAGACGACGCCGTAGCGAGGATCGAGACGAAGCGCCGGACGATCTTCGTTGAAATTGAAGAGCTGGCAGCGCGCTATCTGACATTGAAGGCGGGCATTCTCACGGCCGAACAGGCCTTGCACACATATCGCGAAAAGCATCGCAGTTCGATGATGAACCGTGCGTCCGAAGCTTTCCGCCTGATCACCGGCGGCAATTACTCAGGCCTTGCCACGCAATTCGACCGGGACAAGGAAATCCTGATCGGAATGGCAGCGGACGGAGCATCGAAACTGGCTGAGGCCATGTCGACAGGCACGCAGTTCCAGCTTTATCTAGCGCTCAGGCTAGCAGGCTACGAGGAGTTTGCCGCCGTGCGTCCTGCCGTCCCCTTCATTGCCGACGACATTATGGAGAGCTTCGACAACCCGCGGTCTCTGGAAGTGTTCCGTTTGCTGGGTGAGATGTCGAATATCGGCCAGGTGATTTATCTCACGCACCATTGGCACCTTTGTGAACTGGCGAAGACCGCTGTCCCGGACGTGCAAATCCATCACTTGCCCTGAAGGCTGGAACATCTCGGAAGCAGATCCTGTCCAAGAGGAGACCGGGTTGTTGAATGTCTTCCCCGGCTTTTCCTCGCTGACTATTCCTGCCCGCTTCAAATCGGCCATGTCGCAAGGCTAGTCCTTATACTGGCCTTGCGACATGGGATTGCACGTTCAGTGATTGTGGCGCGGAAGCTTTTCGGCGAGCTTGCGGAACTCGGGAGCGCCCTCGATGACGGCGCCATCGGCCAGTTGCGTGACGGTGCGCCGATAGAGCATCTGCCATGGCGTCGCATCAGCAGGAACCGCCGGAATCCCGTCCGCCTTGCGCCGTTCGATCTCGTCAACCTCGACCAGCATGTCGCAGCGACCCAGGTTGAAATCGATGCGGATGACGTCGCCGCTGCGGATATAGGCAAGACCGCCTCCGGCTGCACTTTCCGGCGAGGCGTTGAGGATCGACGGACTGTCGGCCGTGCCGGACTGGCGACCGTCGCCGATCGTCGGCAGGCTGAGAATGCCCTTTTTGATCAGGTGATCCGGGGGTTGCATGTTGACCACTTCCGCCGAACCCGGCCAGCCAAGCGGGCCGGCACCACGGATCACCAGGATCGTGCGCTCGTCGATATTCAGGTCCGGATCGTTGATGCGCTTGTGGTAGTCCTCAGACCCGTCGAAGACCACAGCCTTGCCATCGAACACGCCTTCCTTGCCCGGCTCGCTCAAGTAACGCTCGCGGAAACCGGCTGAGATGACGCTCATCTTCATGATGGCGAAATCGAACAGATTGCCCTTCAGCACGAGGAACCCGGCGCGTTCTTTGAGGGGCGCGTCGAAAGGCAGGATAACCTCGCGGTCGGTCGATTGCCGGCCTTCCAGGTTTTCGGCCATTGTCTTTCCCGTAACCGTCGGACAGTTGCCCTCGAGCTTGCCGACCTGCAAAAGTTCCCACATGATCGCGGGTACGCCACCAGCCCGATGGAATCGCTCGCCGAGATAGGCGCCGGCCGGCTGCACATTGGCGAGCAGCGGAATATCGAAGCCATGCGTCTGCCAGTCGTCCGGATAGAGGTCGACGCCGGCGTGCTTGGCCATGGCCGCGAGATGCGGTTGCGCATTAGTGGAGCCGCCGATCGCCGAATTGACCCGGATTGCATTGAGGAAGGCCTCGCGCGTCAGAATATCCGACGGCTTGATATTCTGCTGCACAAGTTCGACGGCGCGACGCCCGGTGCGATAGGCCATCTGGCCCCGTTCACGATAGGCAGCCGGAATGGCGGCGCAGCCGGTCAGTGACATGCCGAGCGCTTCGGCCATGGCGTTCATCGTCGAGGCCGTGCCCATCGTGTTGCAATGGCCGATCGACGGGGCGGAATCGAGCGCCGACTGCAGGAATTCCTCGCGGGTAATTTCGCCGGCCGCATATTTGCGCCGCGACCGCCAGATGACGGTGCCGGAGCCGACCAGGTCGCCGTCATGCCAGCCGTCGAGCATCGGCCCGCCGGAAAATACGATTGCAGGAATATCGACGGTCGAGGCCGCCATCAGCGCCGAGGGCGTGGTCTTGTCGCAGCCGGTGGTGAGCACCACACCGTCGAGCGGATAACCGTAGAGGATCTCGACCAGTCCGAGATAGGCAAGGTTGCGGTCGAGTGCGGCTGTCGGTCGCTTGCAGTTTTCAAACAACGGATGGGTCGGAAACTCGATTGGAATGCCGCCGGCATCGCGAATGCCGTCGCGGATGCGCTTGGCAAGCTCGATATGATGGCGGTTGCAGGGGTTGATGTCGCTGCCCGACTGGGCGATGCCGATGATCGGCTTGCCGGAACGCAGTTCTTCCGGTGTCGTTCCGTAATTCATGAAACGCTCGAGATAGAGCGCGGTCATGTCGAGATGATCGGGATTGTCGAACCAGTCCTGCGAACGCAGGCGACGCGACGCCTTGATGTCTTCAACCATTGTTTTCCTCCCCGCCCTTGGCGGCATTCATTTTTTCCAGGTGCAGCAGAAGGCCGCTATGGTCCGTATCACCACCCCCGGCCGAGACGAAGTCGGAGAATTCACGGCGCACCTGCTCGGTCAGCGGCAGCTCTAGTGAAAATCGATCGGCCATGGCCTTGACCGCTTCAAGATCCTTCAGTTGCAGCTTCGACGGCCCGCCGGGCGTGAAGTCGCGTTTGACCATGCGCGCACCATGAAGTTCGAGGATACGGCTTTCGGCAAATCCACCACGGATCGCGTCGCGGAATTTTTCGCGGCTTGCCCCGCCGGCTTCGACCAGGACCATCGCTTCGGCCACAGCACCAATGGTGATGGCGACGATCTGCTGGTTGGCGAGCTTGCAGATCTGACCTGCGCCAGAAGGCCCGACATGGGTTACCCTACCGAGTGCTGCGAATACGTCCGAGAGCCCGTCGATCACGTCTGCCGTACCGCCGGCCATGATCGCAAGCGTTCCGGCTTCCGCACCGACCACACCGCCCGACACCGGCGCGTCAACATGAGCAATGCCGCGTTCCCGCAGTCGGTTTGCGTGATCCTTGGCGATCGGTGGCGCGATCGAGCTGCTGTCGACCACAACAGCGCCCCGGGCCAAAGCCTCGACTACGCCAGCTTCAAACAGCACCGCATCCACGGCCTTGCCATCGCTCAGCATGGTGAAGACGATCTCGCAATCCCTGGCTGCCGCAGCAGCCGTCTCGGCGACATTAGCGCCTTGCGATTGGAGAGCCTCGGCCTTGGAACGGTCACGGTTCCACACTGTGACCTGATGGCCGGCGGAAAGCAGGCGCCGCACCATCGGTGCGCCCATCAGCCCGGTACCGAGAAAGGCAATCCGGCGCGGTGACATCTTGGCCAGATCGTTATCGCTCACAGCTTTCCTCCCAGCTCATCCTCGATATGCACGCGGATAATCTCATCAAAGGAGGTTTCGGCGGTAAAGCCAAGCGCTTTCGCGCGGGTCGCTTCAAATCCCGGAGCCCAGCCTGCGACCATCTTGATGATCATCTCGTCCGGTTCGCGGCGGATCAGCGCGACGGCTTTGTCGCCGGCCACCCGGCGCAGCGCTTCGATCTGTTCGCCGACCGTGGCGCTAAGGCCCGGCATCGAAAGCGCCCGGCGCGGTCCGACCGTGTCGAGATCGATCGTCGCCCCATGGATCAGGAAGCCGACGGCCGAGCGCGGCGAGGTGTGCCAATGACGAACGTCGTCGGAGACGGGAAGGATCGCTTCTTTTCCGACCAGCGGCTCGCGCAGGATATTGGAGAAGAAGCCGGACGCTGCCTTGTTCGGCGTGCCGGGACGAATGCAGATCGTCGGCAGGCGGATGGCGATGCCGTCGAAAAAGCCGCGGCGGCTGTAGTCGGACAGAAGCAGTTCGCAGATCGCCTTCTGGGTGCCGTAGCTGGTCAGCGGTGTCGTGTGATAGTCGTCGGGGATCGGATAGGGCAGGGGTGCACCGACAACCGCGATCGACGACGTGAAAACAACGCGTGGCTTGTAGCCGTCAACGCCGTTTGCCAGACGAATAGCGTCGAACAGGTAGCGCGTGCCATCAAGATTGATCCGGTAGCCCTTTTCGAAATCGAGTTCTGCTTCGCCAGAGACGATGGCGGCCAGATGAAAAATGGCGTCGGGCCGCGCCGCGATCAGCGATTCAGCTTCGCCCGGGGCAGAAAGGTCGGCCTCCTTGGCGTGGACCTTGCCGGTAAAACCGTTTGGCCCCTCGGGCGTCACGACATCCACCAGAGTCATCTCTGTGATCGGCTGACCGCCGAGCGCTGCGTCGGCCGTCAGTTTGGCTGCCAGCTTGCGACCAACCATGCCGGCCGCGCCAATGATCAGGATATGCATCAGGTCTCTCCTCCCAAGGATATGACCGCCTGCCATCTCGTCGAAACACCTCAACGAAAGGCGGTCAGAAATTTCTATTGTAAGGTTGTCTGATAACCTTATATGATCTGCTTGAAAACAGAATAATTGGGATGCGCTCCAAAAACTCCGGTCTTGCATTGAGCGGCCAGGAGGTTGCAGCGGTCCGCGAAAAGGCGAGACATATGAACGTGGATGGGATCAGTAAAACCGCGGATCTGCAGGCGTCCCTGCGTGGAGCCCTCTCCAGTGACATGGTTCTCACGGATCCGGCCGAAATGCTGCGCTTTTGTCGCGACTGGCATGGCGACGTCACCAGCGGCGCCGTTGCGGTGTTGCGTCCACGCTCAACCGATGATGTGGCCAATGCCGTGCGGGCCTGCCGGGATCTGCAGCTGACGATCGTTCCTCAAGGCGGCAATACCGGACTTGTGCTGGGTGGCATACCCGACCAGCCGGACACGCAGGTCGTGATCAGCCTGGAGCGCATGAATGCCATTCGCAATGTCGATGCCGACGACTTCTCGGCCGTCGTCGAGGCCGGTTGCATCCTGTCAGAAATCAAGGATGACGTTGCTGCCCGGGGCATGTATTTTCCCCTCGCGCTCGGTACCCAAGGCTCCTGCCGCATCGGCGGCAATGTCTCGACCAATGCCGGCGGGATCAATGTCCTGCGCTACGGTATGACGCGCGAATTGGTGCTGGGCCTGGAGGTCGTGTTGCCCGATGGCACGATCTTTAATGGCCTGTCGACGCTTCGCAAGGACAATCGCGGTATCGACCTCAAGCAATTGTTTATTGGTGCCGAGGGCACCCTCGGCATCATCACGGCCGTTTCGATCAAGCTCACGCCTTATCCGGAGCAGGTCGCAACCGCATTGCTCGGGCTCAATTCGCTCGATGATGCAATCAAGCTCTATCGGCGTGCGCGACGCGATTGCTGCGACCTGATGTCGGCGTTCGAATTCATGCCGCCGCTCGCCTTCGTGCTGGCGAGGGAAGCCATTCCAGACCTCGCCATGCCGATTGCCGGCGACTATCCGGCCTATGTGCTGATGGAGATTTCCGGTTCCGGTCTGGTGGATATTGCCGACCTGATGGAACGCTTTCTCACCGGTGTCATGGAGGATGGACTGGTGGTGGATGGGGTGATTGCCGCGTCCCAGGCACAGGCACGCAATCTCTGGCTCTTCCGCGAAGGCATGAATGAGGGGCAGGCCAAGCGCGGTCCGCATATGCGCACTGACATTTCCGTGCAACTGTCACGCCTTGCCGATTTTGTCCGCGACGCCGAACAGGCGGTACTGGATGCGCTTCCTGACTGCGTTTGCGTCTCCTATGGCCATGTGGGCGACGGAAATGTGCATCTGAATGTCCTGCCACCGGCTGGCATCGTGGCCGAGGAGATAGCTGCCAGGATTTACAAGGCAAAGACGGTGGTCAACCAGGTGGTTGACGATTACCAAGGCAGCATCAGCGCCGAACACGGCATCGGTCGCCTGAAGCGTGCCGATTTCGATGCGAGGCTGGACCCGACTAGGCGGGCGCTGTTGACCGCGCTCAAACAGGCAATCGATCCATCTCTGGTGATGAACCCCGGCTGCCAATTGAATTTCCCGAACTTATCATAGAATAGTCTGGCATCATCAGGGATGGATTACAGAATGGCGGCGGACTTTAGCCAGATCAAGCGGAGCGAACATCTCCCGGCACGCATTGCCGGTCATATCGGCAAGGAAATTGCCGAAGGCCGGATTTTGCCAGGCGAGAAGCTTCCGACCGAGCATATTCTGGCGAAGACCTTTGGTGTGAGCCGCTCCGTCGTGCGCGAGGCAATCGCTCAGTTGCGCAATGAGGGACTGGTGGATACCCGCCAGGGCGTCGGTGCTTTCGTCACCGAGGGTTTCGGGCGAGGCTCCATTCGTATCGAGCAAAACGATTTGCACGATCGTGACAGCTTTCGCAGCCTCTTCCAGTTGCGCATCCCGCTGGAGATCGAAGCCGCCGGTCTGGCCGCTATCCACCATGACAAAAACGACATGAAGAAGCTGGACGATTCGCTGGCCCAGATGACGGGTGCAGAGAAATGGACAGATCAGGGCATCGTGGCCGATCTGGTGTTTCACCGGGCGCTGGCGGCGGCGACCCATAACGAGTATTTTCCACTTTTCATTGGGTTCATCGCCGAGCGCATCAGTGTTGCAATCAATGCGGCGCGCGCGGCTGCCATTCTTGAGGAAATTGTCGAGACCACGATCGCCGAACATGTGGCGATCCGGGATGCGGTGGCAACGCGCGATCCATTGACGGCCAGGGCCGCCATGCACCGCCACCTCATGGGTGCTTCGGGACGGCTTGACCTGACGCTAGAGACGTTTTGAGGGCTGATGGGTCTGTTTGGGGGCTGATGGCTCTGGCGCGCGGGACCGAGATAGGTTTTTGGCCGCTTGTCGGCTTGCGTACTGGACATGGAAACTGAGTCAGACTAATAGAGAGCTGGAGCGTTGTCAGACATCCTGACAATAGGGCAAGCGTTGCTGGAGGGCGCGTTTGACCGGATGGAGTGGAGGACGAGATTTGATTTCCGAACGTGTATTGCGCGCAGGTTCTGTTTTGCCGGATGATGCGAACGCTGCGCTTCTGGTCGGACGGGTCTGGTCGAAGGCAAGTGCTGGACCATGCACAGTCATGGTCGCAGGCGGTCGCGTTCTGGATCTGACGAGCATTGCCGCAACCATGTCGGCTCTTCTCGAGATGACAAATCTGACCGATCTGCTGCGCAGTGCCTCCGGCCTTTCCGACCTCGGAAGTCTCGATGATTTTCTCTCCGGCGAAAATGGCACGGTTCTAGCCCCCATTGACCTGCAGGCGGTCAAGGCAGCAGGCGTGACCTTTGCCGACAGCATGCTGGAGCGGGTGATCGAAGAGCAGGCCAAGGGCGATCCGCTCCGTGCCCAGGCGATCCGCGGCAAGCTCGCCCCCGTTCTCGGCGACAGTCTTCGTGGCCTAGTTGCTGGCTCCGAACAGGCGGCCAAGGTCAAGACCTTGCTGCAGGACATGGGCCTGTGGTCGCAATATCTGGAAGTGGGTATCGGCCCTGACGCCGAGATCTTCACCAAGTCCCAGCCTATGTCGTCTGTCGGTTGCGGCGCGCTGGTCGGCATTCATCCTATTTCGCAATGGAACAACCCGGAGCCCGAGGTTGTTCTGGTGTTGCGTTCCGACGGCACGATCGTCGGCGCGACACTCGGCAACGACGTAAATCTGCGTGATGTGGAAGGCCGATCGGCGCTTCTGCTCGGCAAGGCGAAGGACAACAATGCATCGTGTTCGATCGGCCCGTTCATTCGGCTCTTCGATGATGCTTTCACCATGGAAGACTTGCGTCGCGTCAGGGTTGCGCTCAGGGTCACCGGTGATGACGGTTTCGAGATGACCGGTGAGAGCCCGATGGAAGCTATCAGTCGCTCGCCGGAAAATCTTGCATCGCAATTGATGAACCGCAATCATCAGTATCCGGACGGGGCGGTACTGTTTCTCGGTACCATGTTTGCCCCTGTCAAGGATCGGCGCGGCGCGGGCCTCGGCTTCACTCATGAGGTTGGCGATCGTGTGGAAATATCGACAAGCAAGCTCGGGCGTCTGGTGAACTGGGTCGAGCGCAGCGATGCCTGCCCGGAATGGACGTTCGGCGTGAGCGCGCTCATTCGCAATCTGGCCGGTCGTGGTCTTCTGGAAAAGGCGTGAGGGATATGCAGAAGGCAATAGATCTTTTTTACCGCTTCCTTGAAATACTGCTGATCGTCTTGCTCTCTGCCATGGCGGTCATGGTCTTTGTCAACGTGATCCTGCGCTACGGCTTCAATTCCGGGCTGAACGTGTCGGACGAGCTGTCGCGCTACTTCTTTGTCTGGCTGACTTTCATCGGGGCGGTGGTCGCCTTTCGCGAACACGGACATGTTGGTGTGGAAACGCTGGTGATGATGCTCGGTCGACCTGGCCGCATCGTCTGTATGGTCCTGTCGAACATCATCATCATCGGCGTGTCGGCCATCTTCTTCTGGGGCACCTGGAACCAGGCGCCGATCAATGCCAGCATGGACGCGCCTGTCACCAAGATTTCGATGATCTGGGTCTACGGAATTGGCTTTTTTACCGGAGCAGGCGTCATGATCATCGCGGCTGAGCGCCTGATCCGATTGCTGACGGGGCGCGTGACAGAGGAAGAAATCGCCGCCTTTGCCGGTGAAAACCTGACTGCCGAACAGATGGCGGAGCGCAGCCAATGACTTTGCTTGTTTTTATCGCTTCGCTCGTCGGAGCCATGGCCATCGGCGTGCCGGTTGCCTTCTCGTTGATGTTCTGCGGTGTCATGCTCATGTGGTTCATGGGCATGTTCAATTCGCAGATCATTGCGCAGAACATGATCGCCGGTGCCGATACCTTTACTCTTCTGGCAATTCCCTTCTTCATCCTTGCGGGCGAATTGATGAATGCCGGTGGCCTGTCTCGCCGCATCATTGATTTTGCCATCGCCTGTGTCGGCCATATTCGTGGCGGCCTTGGTATCGTCGCCATTATGGCGGCAATCATTATGGCCAGTATCTCAGGATCGGCTGCGGCAGACACCGCAGCATTGGCCGCAATCCTCATCCCGATGATGGCCAAGGCAGGCTATAATGTGCCCCGTTCCGCGGGTCTCATTGCCGCTGGTGGTATCATCGCACCGGTCATCCCGCCGTCGATGGCTTTCATCGTCTTTGGTGTCTCAGCCAATGTGTCCATCACCCAGCTGTTCATGGCGGGTATTGTTCCCGGTCTGTTGATGGGTATCGCGCTGATCGTGACCTGGCTGATTGTTGTCCGAAAGGACAACGTCCAGGCTCTTCCCCGCACATCGATGAAGGAGCGGATGCGCGCCACTACCCGTGCGCTCTGGGCGCTCGGCATGCCTGTGATCATTCTGGGCGGGATCAAAGCCGGTGTTGTGACACCGACGGAAGCGGCCGTGGTTGCTGCCGCCTATGCCTTGTTTGTTGGTGTGTTCATCTACCGCGAACTGAGCCTGCGGGAGCTTCCGCGTGTGATCCTTCAGGCCGCCAAAACCACGGCCGTGGTCATGTTCCTGGTTTGCGCGGCCCTGGTCTCGGCATGGCTGATTACCGCCGCCAATATTCCTGCCGAGATTACGGGCTACATCGAGCCACTGATTGATCGTCCGATCCTGTTGATGTTTGTGATCATGGTGTTGGTGCTTGTCGTGGGCACGGCGCTTGATCTGACGCCGACCATTCTGATCCTTACACCGGTTCTTATGCCGATTATCAAGCAGGCCGGCATCGATCCCGTCTATTTCGGCGTGCTGTTCATCATGAACACCTGCATTGGCCTTCTGACACCTCCCGTCGGCGTTGTTCTCAACGTCGTCAGTGGTGTCGGCCGGGTACCGCTGGGGCAAGTCACGATCGGCGTTCTGCCGTTCCTGGCTGCTCAGGTCTTTGTTCTCTTTGTCCTGGTCCTTTTCCCGGACATTGTCATCGTGCCTGCTCAATGGCTGCGCTAGCAGCCGGCGACACATTAGTCTCATTCAACAATCCAGGGAGGATATTATGAGGAAACTGCTTCTAGCCACCACCGCGATCGCTTTCGGCCTGTCGGCTGCAGCACCTGCTTTCGCAGAGTTCAACGACCGCAACATCCGCATCTCGAACGGCATCAATGCCGATCATCCGGTCGGCAACGGCATCAAGGCGATGCAGGCCTGCCTCGATGAAAAGTCGGGCGGCAAGCTGAAGATCACCGCATTCTGGGGCGGCGCACTCGGCGGCGACCTTCAGGCAACCCAGGCACTGCGCTCGGGCGTCCAGGAAGGCGTTGTCACCTCGTCTTCGCCGCTGGTCGGCATTATTCCTGCACTTGGCGTCTTCGACCTGCCGTTCCTGTTCGGCACGCCGCAGGAAGCCTATACCGTGCTTGACGGCAAGTTCGGCGACATGATGAACGAGAAGCTGGAAGCCGCCGGCCTGGTCAATCTCGCCTATTGGGAAAACGGGTTCCGCAACCTGTCGAACTCGGTTCGCCCGGTCACCAAGTGGGAAGACTTCTCGGGGATGAAGGTTCGCGTCATGCAGAACAACATCTTCCTTGACACCTTCCAGAACCTGGGTGCTAACGCCACGCCGATGGCATTCGGCGAAGTATTCTCGGCGCTGGAAACCAATGCGATCGACGCCCAGGAAAATCCTTATGTGACGATCGACACCTCGAAGTTCTACGAGGTTCAGAAGTTCATCACCGAAACCAACCATGCTTATACGCCGTTCCTGCTGCTGTTCTCCAAGGCGATCTTCGACACCTACACAGCCGAAGAGCAGGCAGCCCTTCGTGAATGTGCCATTGTCGGTCGCGATGAAGAGCGCAAGGTCATCCAGGAACTGAACAAGACCTCCCTCGAAAAGATCAAGGCTGCCGGACTGCAGGTCAACACCCTGTCGCCGGAAGAACAGGCTCGTATCCGCGAGAAGTCGATGGTTGTCTACGAAAAGCACAAGGCTGAAATCGGTGCCGACGTGGTCGACGCGATCATTGCCGAACTGGCTGAGATCCGTAAGTAATCGTCTGAACGACTTTGACTGAGAAGAGGGGGACCGAGGCGATGAGCTCCGGTCCCCTTTTTATGGTAGTTCCTTTCCGGGTGACACGCAGTGATCGCCGGGCGATGAATGGTAGTTGATCGATGCACCGTATCTGCAAATGGCGGCGGCAGTTTCTCAGCCAGCGCCGCGATAGAATATTGATCAAGGCATAAAGGCAGTGCTGACCGCAGGCCCTCTTGATCTTGGAGGAGGAGTTCCATGAAGATAACCGGCCTTGAAACGGTGCGCGTTGCCGAGCGCGCCAATCTCCTATGGATGCTTGTGTATACCGATGAGGGCATTACCGGTCTCGGCGAAACCTTTTTCGGCGCCCAAACGGTCGAGGCCTACGTGCATGAATATATCGCGCCACGGGTCATCGGTCGTGATCCGTTGCAGATTGATCTGCTCGCCGCCGACCTGGTGGGCTATCTCGGGTTTCGCTCGTCCGGCGCCGAGGTACGTGGCAATTCAGCCTTCGACATCGCGCTCTGGGACATTTTCGGCAAGGCGACGGGTATGCCGATTGCTCAACTGCTGGGCGGCTTCACCCGCCGCGAGATCCGCACCTACAATACATGCGCCGGCACCGAATACATCAAAAAGGCGACAGGGCAGACAACTGCCAACTACGGACTGTTGGAAGGTCGCGACTATGACGATCTGAACGGCTTCCTGCACAATGCCGATGAGTTGGCCCATTCGCTGCTAGAGGAAGGTATCACCGCGATGAAAATCTGGCCGTTTGATGCGGCCGCCGAAAAGACACGCGGCAATTACATCTCGATGCCGGACCTGAAACAGGCGCTTCAGCCATTTGAAAAGATCCGTGCGGCTGTCGGCGACAAGATGGACATCATGGTCGAGTTTCACTCGATGTGGCAGTTGTTGCCGGCCATGCAGATTGCAAAGGCACTGACGCCCTATAGCACGTTCTGGCATGAAGACCCGATCAAGATGGACAGTCTGTCCAGCCTTGCGCGCTACGCAGCCGTTTCGCCCGCTCCTATTTCCGCATCGGAAACCCTCGGCTCGCGCTGGGCATTCCGCGATCTTCTGGAAACCGGTGCCGCCGGCGTGATGATGCTCGACATTTCCTGGTGCGGTGGACTGTCGGAGGCACGCAAGATTGCTTCGATGGCGGAGGCGTGGCATCTGCCCGTCGCGCCGCATGACTGCACGGGCCCGGTGGTGCTTTGTGCCTCGACCCATCTGTCGCTCAATGCACCCAACGCTCTGGTCCAGGAAAGTGTCCGTGCCTTCTACCGCACATGGTATCGCGATCTGGTCACGGCATTGCCGGAAGTGAAAAACGGCATGATCACCGTGCCGCCAGGCCCGGGGCTTGGCATGGAACTGAACCCTGAACTGGATCGGGCCTTTACGGTCAGCCGCCGCCTGTCGGATACGACCAGCCTCTAGCGCTTGAATAAAAAAGAAAATTTGGGAGGATTTGCGTGACAACAATAGAAACCCGTGCGGCCGTATCTGGAGCGTCAGCGATGACGGGGCCGCTGATCATGCTGCTCGGCATGCTGATGTTTGCGCTCAATGACGCGATGGGCAAATGGCTGGTGGCAAATTATGGGCTTGGACAGGTCATCCTGATCCGCAGCCTGGCGGCACTCGTCATTCTGGCGCCCTTTCTGTGGAAGGCGGGCTTGCTCTCCGTGCTTTCGGTTGAACAGCCGTGGATGCAGTTTGCCCGCGTGGCGTTGTCGACCCTGGAAGTATTTTGCTTCTACTATGCGGTGATGTATCTGCCGCTGGCGGACGTCATGACCTACTGGCTTGCCGCGCCGATCTATGTGGCGGCGGCTTCCCCCCTGTTGCTTGGCGAAAAAGTCGGGTGGCGACGTTGGTGCGCGATCGCCGCCGGCTTCATCGGCGTCATCATCACGCTGGAACCGTCGTCGGCAATGTTCACGCTGCCGGCCCTGATCTCGATCGTCGGCAGCGGCGCCTTCGCCTTCATGCTCCTGTCGGGCCGCAGCCTGCGCAATACGCCGGACAAGACCCTGGTCTTCTTCCAGGTCGCGGGCGCAGGACTTGCCGGGCTGGCTTTTGCGCCTTTCCACTGGGCGCCCATCTCGTCGGGTGTCGACCTGACGCTTTTGGGATTGCTGGGCATCGTCGCGATGGCCGCGCACATGCTGGTCAATCGCGCCCTGAAGATTTCGGATGCGGCCACGGTGGCACCGCTGCAGTACACGCTGCTTCTCTGGGCGGTGGTGTTTGGCTGGATGTTCTTCGGCGATGTGCCGCGTCTGAGCATGCTTGTCGGCGCTGGCCTGATCGTGGCGTCTGGTCTGTTCATCTTCTTTCGCGAACGACAACTAAAGGCGCGCGATGCAGTTTCGCCAGTTGTTGCGGAGTGATCCCTGCCCCTCGTGTGCGATTAAAGCACCAGGAGTATAGGGGGCAAAGACAAGATATTCGCCAGCGGCAGGCGAACGTGGCTTTAAAGGAAGACGGAGAGGGTAGGAAGGTGCCCATTTCGCCATCGTTCGCATTCGACGCGCCGAGCCAAAAACGTCCTCCCCAAGGTTCGGCGATCGTATTTCGATCGGTTTAGACCGTTGGGGAGGACGTCATTGATATGCCGGTGCTGGCCTCAGGCCAGTATCATCAACGCGCTGCCCAGTCGGCCCCGCGGCGAAAGATCTCGCGCATTTGCGGAACCTGGAATTCCGCAGCCACATGCCCGAGCGCCGAATAAAATACCCTACCTTTGCCGTAGTTGCGCTTCCAGACCACCGGCATGACGACACCGTCGATCCACCAGGCGTGATCGCCGGTAAAAGTGGTGGTGGCAAGCACCTCGTTGGAAGGGTCGACATGCATGTAATATTGCTCCGACCGGTAGGGAAAATCGGTCATGCCGGCCATCAGCGGATCGTCCGGTCGCGTGATGTTGACCGTGTAGTCGATGATGTTGCCCGGATGGGCGACCCATTGTCCACCGACAATGAACTGGTATTCGACGCATTCGCGGAATGCATCGCCGGCACCGCCATGATAGCCGGCGAAACCCACGCCGTTTTCAATCGCGGTAGCAAGGTTTTTCGCCTCCTCCTTTTCGATCTTCGACATCGTCATGATCGGGACGATCAGCGAGAGGTCGTGGATCGATGGATCTGCGAAGGCTTCCGTACTGCGCTCGACATAGACCTTGAAACCATCCTCCTGCAGGATGTCTCGGATGATCTCGGCACATTGTTCCGGTTCGTGGCCGCTCCAGCCACCCCAGACGATCAGGGCTTCACGCATGTTTCATTTCCTCCAGTGTCAGCGGGCCAGTCGGCCATCGTCCAGCGAAACCGACAGGGGTGCCGGGCGCTCGGTCTTGGTGTTGATCTTGATGGTCGCGCCGCTCTCGGCTGCTTTCTGGAAGGCTTCCATCACCTCCAGCACGTGTAGCGCCAGATCGCCATTGGCGCGGTGCGGCCTGCTGGACCTGATCGCATGGGCCATATCGGCTACGCCGATCGAACGATAATTGCCATCCGCATAAGGTTGCGTGGTTTCCTGCGGCTCAAAGGTGCCGCCCTTCTTCAAAAGCTCGACCTGCCCACCAAAGTGGTTCGGATCGGGAACGATGAGAGTGCCTTCGGTACCGTAGAGCTCCAGGGGAACATGCTTGTGACCGGCAACATCGAAACTCATGCCGATCTGGATGATCGCACCGGATTCGAACGCCATCACGCCGGCCACATGGGTCGCAACATGAACCGGGATATGTTCGCCCTTGCGCGGTTCGCTGGTGATCAGGCGCTCCTTGCGCGGCGCGATGGCAAAACCGGCAACCTGCGAAACCGGCCCGAGCAGATTAACGAGGTCGGTGATGTAATAGGGACCCATGTCGAGCATCGGTCCGCCACCAGTCTCATAGTAGAAATCCGGGTTCGGGTGCCAGCGTTCATGGCCGGGGCACATGAATGTCGCGGTTCCCCCGACGGCTATGCCGAGCGCGCCAGCATCCACGAGGGCACGGGCTGTCTGATGCGCGCCACCGAGAAACGTGTCCGGTGCTGCCCCGATGCGCAGTCCTTTTGCCTTGGCCGCAGCAGCCAACGCCTGGCCCTCGGTGAAGTTGATGCCGAGCGGCTTTTCCGAATAGGTGTGCTTGCCGGCATCCAGAACCTGCATCGCAACCGCGACATGCGCCTTCGGGATGGTCAGGTTGACGACGATCTCGATCGCCGGGTCGGCAAGAAGCTCTTCAACCGTTCGCGCGGTGAGGTTGAATTCTGCTGCACGCTGGCTGGCGAGATCCTGGTTGAGATCCGCGATACCCCGCACATCCAGGATCGGGAACGAGGCCATCGCCTTCAAATAGGCTGACGAAATGTTTCCGCAGCCAATGACGCCAATACCCACCTTTTGCATGTTTCCTCCCAGAGTTGTTTTATTGTGTCAGACTTTTGCTGATTGCGGTGCCGGTGCAGGTCCCGTGGTGCCCCAAGGCGATTCGTAGAGTTCGCAAAGGGCAACGACAGCCGCGCCTTGCGCCCACATTTCCTCGGCCGATTCGTCAAAGACCAGCTCGGCGATCTCCTTGATGGAGGAGGGGATCGCTGATCTGTAGGAGTCTGACAGTGCCTTGCTGAACAACGGGCCTAGCGACAGGCTCGCGCCGACGATGATGACGCGTGGTGGACCAAACAGCGTCACGATATTGGCAACGGCAATGCCGATGGCTTCGCCGGCGCGGGTTGCTGCCAGGATCAGCGTATTGTCCTCCGCGGCAATCAGCGTCTGGGCCAGCGTCATTCCGCGCCCCAGGCGCACTGCATCGGCGAACCGTCCAAACTGGGCTTGGTCACCAAGGATGGCAGCCTCGCCGGCAACAGAGGCAAGCCGAACGCTTTCAGCGAGGCCACTTCCCATCATCAGGTCGCCAAGATTGTGGCTGAGGCCGCCGGCGCCGCGAAAAAGCTGCCCGCCATGCAGCACTCCCAGACCCAGCGAATGTTCGAGCGACACGAGTACCATGTCATCCAGATCGCGCCCCTTGCCGAACCAGTGATGGGCAAGCGTGATGGCATGGGAATCGCTTTCGACGATCGTCGCCACATTCAGCCGGTTGGTCATCTCGGTAGAAAAGTCGACGTCTGCTTCGCTCAGGATCGGGCTCGAGCGGACCAGCCCTGTGCGATGTTCGACAACGCCCGGAAAGCCGACGCAAACAGAATCGATATCGTCGAGCGCCAGGCCGGCGTCAACGACACACCGCCGGATGCCGTCTTCGATCAGGTCCGCGATCACGCTGATCGGCTGCCGGGTGATCCTGACGGGGAGCGATAGATGAGAAATGACCTCGCCACAGAAATTGGTCACGACAAAAATCATCTGGTTGGCAGCAATCTTGGCGCCAACCACGCGGGCTGCATCCGGGTTCAATTCCAGCATCACCCGGGGCCTGCCTCGCGCGGCGGCATTGCGAATATCGCCTTCGTGTCGCGTCAGGATGAGGCCATCGTCGAGAAGCGAACCGGTAATGGCCGATACTGTGGTGGTCGACAGTTGCGAGCGCTCACTGATCTCTACCCGGGATATGGGACCAAATCGCCGGATCGTATCCAGCACGGTAAAGCGATTGATGGCGCGCATCAATTCCGGGTCGGCGGTTTTCATAGCTGGATGGCGCTCGCATCTCGATGATTATATTCGGTATCGGGACAAAAATAGGCGACATGGAACCGGGGTTGTCAATAGATTTCGCAGAAATTTGCACTTTGTCAGTTGACATTGTCTGGTCCTTGGCCTGATTTTGTACGTGTTGAGGAATAAATGCGCACCTTGGGAGGAGAACAGGATGACGCATCATGGTGGAATGGCGCCTGCTGGCGCCAAACGTCTCGTGGGTCTGGCAGCCGCAACGGCTGTCGCACTGATGGGCGGAGCAGGACTTGCATCGGCCCAGACGGTCGTCAAATGGATGCATGTCGAGACAGTCCCGGCCTATATCCAGGTCTGGGAGGAGATTGCAGCCGATTACGAGGGTCAGCACCCGGATGTCGATGTGCAGCTGCAGTTTTTGGAAAACGAGGCATTCAAGGCAAAACTGCCGACACTCTTGCAGTCGGACGCCGCACCCGACTTCTTTTACAGCTGGGGTGGCGGTGTCTTGCGCCAACAATCTCAGACCGGTGCACTGATGGATCTGACGGAGGCGATGAATGCCGACAATGGTGCATGGGCAAAGAGCTACAAGCCGGCGGCCGTCAACGGCCTGACCTTCGATGGCAAGGTCTTTGCGGTGCCGTATCGCATGGGCACGATCAGCTTCTACTACAACAAGGCGCTGTTTGAAAAAGCCGGTCTCAAGGCAGAAGATATCAAGACCTGGGACGACTTCCTGCAGGCGGTGAAGACGCTCAAGGATGCTGGTATCACCCCCATCGCCGGGGGTGGTGGCGACAAGTGGCCGCTGCATTTTTACTGGAGCTATCTGGTCATGCGCAACGGTGGCCAGGAGGTCTTCGACAATGCAAAAAACAATGAGGGCGACGGCTTCCTGGATCCCACGATCATCAAGGCGGGCGCGCAACTGGCCGAACTAGGCAAGTTGGAGCCGTTCCAGGGTGGTTACCTGGGAGCGAGTTGGCCGCAGACACTCGGCGTGTTCGGCGACGGCAAGGCTGCCATCCTGTTAGGCTTCGAGCACACCGAGCCGAACCAGCGAAACAACGCCGGCGATGGTAAAGGTCTGGCGCCTGAAAATATCGGGCGGTTCCCGTTCCCGGTCGTTGAAGGTGGCCCCGGCAAGGTGACCGATACCCTGGGTGGCTTGAATGGTTGGGCAGTGTCTAAAAACGCATCGCCCGCAGCCGTTGATTTCCTCCGGTTCATGACAAGCCCTGAACAGGAGAAAAAAATGGCTGCAGCCGGCATGATCATTCCGGCAGCAACCGGTGCCGAGGACGGATTGAAGAACCCCCTGATGCGTGAAGCGGCCGACCAGTTGGCAGCATCGACGTGGCACCAGAATTTCTTTGACCAGGACCTTGGGCCTTCCGTCGGTCGGGTCGTCAATGACGTTTCGGTCGAGATCCTGGCTGGGCAGATGTCGCCGGAGGAGGGTGCGCAGATGATCCAGGACGCACGCGAGCTGGACTAAAGCTTTGACGCAATGTCGCCGGCCAGACTGGCCGGCGACATTCAAGCGGCCGACGTGCAGGGAGGAACCAGCATGACAACAACCACCGCCTTGGCAGGTGCTTCACCGGTCGCGCCGGTCAGCAAGGTCAAATACAAAAGCCCGACAGCCCGTGGGCGGTTACCCGTCCTGGTTCTATTCCTGCCGCCGGCGATCTTGTTGTTCACACTTTTCGTCATTTTGCCGATGGGCGAGGCGGCATGGTACAGCCTTTACCGCTGGAACGGCTACGGCACGCCAACCGAGTTTGTCGGTCTGCGCAACTTTACCGTCCTGTTCAACAATGCTGCATTTTCGCAGGCTCTGATCAACAACGGATTGATCATCGTGGTCTCGCTGCTGGCCCAGATTCCGCTGGCCATCTGGCTGGCAATGATGTTGGCGCACAAGCTGCCGGGCGTGGTTGCTTTTCGGCTGGTCTTTTTCCTGCCCTATGTTCTGGCCGATGTCGCGGCCGGCCTGATCTGGCGCTTCGTCTATGACGGAGATTATGGGCTGCTGGCCGCGATTGCAGGCTTTCTTGGAGTCGAGACGCCGTATGTGCTGGCGGATCGTGACTACGCGATCTACGCAGTGCTCGTGGTGATCATCTGGAAATATTTCGGGTTTCACATGATGCTGTACATTGCCGGATTGCAGGCGATCGACAAAAGCGTCCTGGAAGCCGCCGAAATCGACGGCGCGACCGGATGGCAGAAATTCCGCTATGTGACCCTGCCGCTTCTATCATCGACGGTCAGGCTGTCAGTCTTCTTCGCCATTATCGGCTCCCTACAGCTTTTCGATCTGATCATGCCGCTGACGGGCGGCGGACCGTCCAATTCGACGCAGACGATGGTCACATTCCTGTTCACCTATGGTGTGACGCGGATGCAGGTTGGTCTCGGTAGTGCGGTTGGCGTGGTGCTGTTTGTCATCTGCATCACCCTCGCATTCGGCTACAAACGGATATTCATGCGCCATGACTGATACGAAAACAGACGTCAGAATAGCGGCCGGAACGAGGGTCTACCTCTATGTTTCTCTCTCTCTCGTCGCCGCGCTTGTGTTGATCCCTCTGGTGACGACGGCGCTTGGTGGCTTCAAGACACTTGGTGATCTGCGTACCAGCCCCTTTGGCCTGCCGACGGATTGGATCTGGTCGAACTATACCGATATCCTCTTCGGCGAGCGCTATTGGCGGCAGATGACGAATTCCCTCTTCATCGCCACGATGACCGTGTTCTTGACGGTCGTGATTTCCGCCATGGCAGCCTTCACCTTCGCTCATGTCAGGTTTTTCGGATCAAGCCATTTGATGAACTATTTCCTCATCGGCCTGATGTTTCCCGTCGCAACGGCGATCTTGCCGTTGTTCATCAGGATTCGCGATCTGGGGCTGCTCGATTCCTATTGGGGGGTCATCCTGCCGCAGGTCGCATTTGGCCTCGGCATGAGCATCCTGTTGTTCCGCAACTACTTCCGCAATCTGCCCGACGAACTGTTTCAGGCGGCGTTTGTCGATGGCTGCGGCTACATTCGTTTCTTCTGGTATGTCTCGCTACCGTTGTCGCGGCCGATCGTCGCGACGGTCAGCATCGTCACATTCGTCAATAGCTGGAACAGCTACATCCTGCCCCTGATCATGTTGAACACCGAAAACAAATATCCCTGGCCGCTTGGGATCATGGTCTATCGCGGCGAGTTCGGCACCGAATGGCAATTGGTTCTGGCGTTCATCACGCTGACCATCCTGCCGACCGTCATCGTCTTCTTCCTGGCACAAAAGCACATCATCGCGGGCCTGACGGCTGGCGCGGTCAAGTCGTAAATACGGAGAGCAAAATGGCATCTGTCGAATTGAGGGGTATCCGCAAGGCCTATGGCATGCTGGAGGTTATCCACGGCGTTTCGCTCACGATCGAGGACGGAGAATTCATTGCCCTGGTCGGCCCCTCCGGTTGCGGCAAGTCAACGCTGTTGCGGATGATCGCAGGACTTGAGGAGATCAGCGACGGCGAGGTGCTGATCGGTGACAGCGTGGTCAATGCATTGACGCCGCGCGAACGCAACATCGCCATGGTCTTCCAATCCTACGCGCTCTACCCGCACATGACGGTGGCGCAGAACATGGGCTTTAACCTGAAGCTGTCGGGCGTGTCCAAGCCGGATATCGACAAAAAGGTCAACGAAGCGGCGCGAATGCTGGCGCTTGGTGAACTCCTTGACCGCAAGCCGAGCCAGTTGTCCGGCGGGCAGCGCCAGCGCGTCGCCATGGGGCGCGCCATCGTGCGTGACCCTGCGGTTTTCCTGTTCGACGAACCACTCTCCAATCTTGATGCCAAGTTGCGCGTCCAGATGCGCACCGAGATCAAGACCCTGCATCAGAAGGTCGGCACAACCTCCGTCTATGTTACGCATGACCAGATCGAGGCGATGACGCTTGCCGATCGGATCGTCGTTCTGAATGGTGGCCACATCGAGCAGGTGGGAACGCCGCTAGAACTTTATCGCACCCCCGCAAATCTGTTCGTGGCGGGCTTTATCGGCTCACCGGCGATGAATTTTCTCGATGCTGTGGTGGATGCGCAAGATGGCGGACCAAGCGCGCGTCTCGCCGACGGTACCAGCATCAGGCTTGCCGCGGCGCGCAAGGTCAGCCGCGGACAGACGGTTAAGCTGGGCATCCGGCCAGAACATCTCCAAGCAGGCCAGTCGGGCGACAGCATCGTGCGTGGCGAGACGCTGGTCGTCGAGCCGACCGGTGCCCAGACACATGTTCTTTTCAGCCTTGCCGGTGAGCCTGCGACGGCTGTCGTCGACGGCGCATTCCCGGCTCGTCATGGCACGCCTTTCGAGGCCGCAATTGACGCAGATCAGGTGCACGTTTTCGATGAGCAAAGCGGACTGTCGCTTTGATATGACCCCGCTTACCGCTGGGCCTGCCGCATTCGCTGGATGAGGTTGCGCTCGGCGGCCCTCGCATGGGCCTCGACGATCTTTTGGGTCTCCTCGACGTCGTGGCGAGCCACAGCCGCCATAATGGCGCGATGTTCATCGATCATGGCAATGCGACGTGCCGGACTGACCGGGTACCGACGCGCAAGTCCCCTGACGACCTCGCCATGACGTTGCCTGATCGCCAGAGCCTCTTGGTTGAAATGTCGATCGTACATGATGCCGTGAAATGCTTCGTCCAGTCGATCGAGGTCGGCCTGGTCGTCGGGCTTCATTTCGATCTGCAACTGAACGCTATTCATCGCCTGCAGGTCTTCCTCTGTGGCTTGCTCAACGAAGAGCCTCACCAGATACGGCTCGATGAGGGCTCTGATGTCAAAGATGTTGCGGACGAATGCCTCGTCCAGCGTACGTACCCGAGCGCCGCGGTTTCGGTGAATCACGACGAAGCCCTCGCCGCTTAGCTGATGGAGTGCCTCCCGAATCGGGTTCGTGCTGACGCCGTACCTGCGGCTGAGGTCATGGGTTTTCAGCCAAGAGCCTTCGATCAGGCCGCCGTTGATTATGTCTTCCCGCATGCGCTCGTGCAGGGGCTGGAACGCGCCCGCCTCCACGGCCTCCGCTGAAGCCTCGTCAGGCGCATTGTTGTTGTGCAACGTCGGCAATCGGTGTCCTCCATGTCTGCGACTCTTGTAGCGGCTCAGAAATCATACAGCAACACCGCTTGACTTTGTACAATTTCATATATTTTATGTGCAATATATCGCACAATCTGGGAGGAGATGCGGATGTTTAAGCTAAGATCGCAAGTTTTTGGTGCTCTGATGATGAGCGCGACGCTCATTGTCGCAGCCCCGCAAGCCACCGCCGCTGAGATCAAATTCGCCTTGGAAATGTTTGAAGGCGACAATCCGGAATTCAATGCTGCGAAAGCATTCAAGGACTATGTGGAAAACAAGAGCAACGGCGAACTGACCGTGCGCTTGTTCCCGGGAAATCAGATGGGATCCGTCCGTGACACGACGGAAATGGTTCAGGCGGGCACGCTGGAAATGACCCTGCCGTCAGACGGTGCCTTTGCCGGCTTCTACAAGCCGATACAGGTCTGGTCGCTGCCTTACCTTTTCCGCTCCGCGCCGGTCGCATGGGACGTGATGAGCGGCGAATTCGGCCAGTGGATGCTCAAGGATATTGAGGAGAAGACCGGCATCAAAGCTCTGGCGTTTTCGCAAAACGGTTTCCGATCCTTCGTCAACAATGTTCGTCCCATCAAGGCGCCTGCCGATATGCAGGGCATGAAGATCAGGACAATGGAAAGCCCGGTTTACATGGAAATGGTCAAGGCCCTCGGTGCCAATCCGACCCCGATCGCTGGCTCGGAAGCGGTGATGGCGCTGCAGCAGGGCGTAGTCGACGGGCTCGAGAACCCGCCACCGGTGCTTTATACGGGCGGCGCTGCAGATGTCGCAAAGCATCTGACGCTCAACGAACATGTACTCGGCCTCCATATTGTCGTCGTCGGAAAGAGCTGGTTCGAATCGCTGCCGCCAGCTCACCAGGCAATCGTCCAGGAAGGCGCGCGCCTCATGGCTTCGGTTGAAAACGTTCAGAAGACGGAAGGCGACTGGATTTACGCGCAAAAGATTGCCGAGGAAAAGGGAGTCCAGGTTCATACCTCGACGCCCGAGGAAAAGCAGGCTTTCAAGGACGCCGTCTATCAACCGGTCCGCAAATATATCGCGGAGCAGGTCGGCGAGGAGCTGCTGCAGCAGATGGAGGCCTCTGTTGGTGAGGCCGAGGCAAAACTTTATCAGCAGGCAGAATAACGCCCGAACTGCCTCAAGGTGCCGGACAGGGTTCGGCACCGTTCACGTTAGCCACGGAAGCGCGCAATGACGATACGAGATCTATCACGCACCCTAGCCAAGGTTTGCGAAACACTGGCTGCTGCCATCCTGCTGATCGTTTGCCTGATCAACTTTGCCCAGGTCGGGGGGCGCTATCTGATGGGAACCTCATTAAGTTGGGGTGAGGAAACGATGCGCTACATCATGATGTGGCTGATGATGCTCGGTAGCGTCACCGCGGTATACCGAGCCGAGCATATGGCCGTTGAGGGGCTGCAGGACCTCGTCTCGCCACGATACCGGTCTCTTGTCCGCAGCTCTCTTTATGCGATTCGTGGCATCCTGTTTGTGCTTCTCGCTTATTATGGATGGGCCGCCGCCATCCGGAACCTGTCGCAGCACGCGGCAGCTTCCGGTATCCCCATGGTTGTTCCCTATATGGCGATTCCGATCGGTTCCGTGCTGATCCTCATCCAGATCGTTCTCTGCTGGCTCTCTGGCTTTGAAACCGAAGTCCATGAATAGCCACCTGACACTCCTTTCCGGCGAGATTTGATATGATTTGGGTTGCACTTCTTTCCATGGTGCTGCTGCTAGGCGGCGTGCCAATTGCAATGGCGTTGGGTCTCGGCGGCACGCTGGGCGTGTGGCTGACCGGGATCCCGCTCCAGGTCATCGTCACTCGCTTCTTTTCCGGTGTTGACAGCTTCGTCTTCCTCGCCATGCCGTTCTATATTCTGGCAGCGGAAATAATGAACCGTAGCGGCATCACCACGCGGTTGATATATCTTTCATCAATTTTTACTGGACGCCTTCCGGGCGGTACTGCCTACACAAATGTCGGCACTTCCGTATTGTTTGCCGGGATATCCGGGTCGGCGGTCGCCGACGCAAGCGCACTCGGACGCTTTTTCATGACAGTCATGCCAAAGGAGGGCTACACGAAGGAATATTCTGCCGCGGTAACGGCGGCTTCGTCGATCATTGGTCCTATCATTCCCCCGTCGGGCCTCGCGATCATCATGGCTGCCGTCTCGGGTCTTTCAGTGGTCGATCTGTTTGTCGCCGGCGTCGTACCAGGTCTTCTGTTTGGCGTGGCGTGTTGCGTGGTGATCCTGTTGAAATCGATACGCAGCGGTCTGCCAACGTCCATTGTCAAAGTGAAGCGTGACGAATTGCCAAAGCTCCTTCTTGAAGGCACAGCCGTCATGTTGCTGCCCTTCATCATTGTTGGCGGGATGGTCACAGGTGCGTTCACGGCCACCGAAGGCGGAGGTATTGCCGTCTTTGTGGCGACGATGCTCGGGCTATTCATGTTCCGAAGCATCAACCTGGCGGATATCTGGGGTGCATTGATCGTTTCCGCGCGGGCAAGTGCAACGATCTACCTGTTGGTCGCGGCGGCCTCCATTCTGTCCTACGCCCTCAACCTGCTTGGAATAGGCGCAATGGTTACGGCAGCAGCACCGTACTTCGAGGGAAGCCCGGTCCTGTTTCTGGTTGGCATCATGGTCCTGATGTTGATCCTTGGCTTGTTCCTCGACATTGGAGCGGCACTTCTGATCTTTGTGCCACTCGTCATGCCCACGGTGATCCAACTCGGCATCGATCCGATTCAAGCGGCGATGGTGATCATTCTATCGCTCGCCATGGGGTTGATCACACCTCCAGTCGGTGTCGTCCTTTTCATTCTGATGAAGATCGGCAACATCAGGCTAACTCCACTGATGCGCGAACTATTCCCGTTCATCATTGCGGAGATCTGCATCATCCTGCTCTTGATATTCTTTCCCTCTCTCTCAACCTGGCTCCCGGACCTGCTTCGATAGACCGCGTCAAACTATCTGGAATCGCACATGAAAATCACTGCCATCAAGCCATATATCGCAAGAGTTGGCGTCAGAAACCAACTGGTCGTCAAGGTAGAGACGGACAGCGGTATTTATGGCTGGGGCGAATCCGGGCTGTCTTACCGTGAAAAAGCGGTAGCGGGTGCCATCGACCACTACGCCCAGTTCCTGCTGGGACAGGATCCGATGCGCTGTGGGGCTCTATGGCAGGAAATGTATAGGAGCCAGTATTTCGAAGGTGGCCGTGTTCTGACGGCGGCGATCGCCGCCCTTGATATTGCTTTCCATGACATCAAGGGCAAGGCACTCGGCGTGCCCGTCTATCAATTGCTGGGAGGAAAGCAGCGCGATCTAGTACCGGCATTTGCAACGACATCCGCAGAGCCGGGCGAGGCGATGATTGAGCAGACTGTGCTGCTGAAGGAGGCCGGATGGAACTGCGTGCGTTTCATTGCCGCCGGCCAGGAAAACCCCGAGTGTTTCGAGCCGAGGGAATCCATTGCCGTGACAGCCGAATGGGTGATCCGCGCTCGTGCGGAAGTCGGCCACGCGATGACGCTGGGCGTTGAATACCATCATCGGCTGAGCGTCGCGGAAGCTGCTTCCTTCTGCCAGAAAATGCCGAGGGGCACGATCGACTTCATCGAGGAGGCCATCCGTGACGAGGCACCAACCGCCTACGAAGCCTTGCGCCAGATGACGGATGTGCCATTCGCAATCGGCGAGGAGTTTTCATCGAAGTGGCAGTTCCTGCCCTATGTCGAGCGCGACATCTTGCAGTTCTGCCGGATCGATATCTGCAATGTCGGCGGCTTCACAGAAGCGATGAAGGTCGCGGGCTTGTGTGAAGCCCATTATATCGATCTGATGCCGCACAATCCGCTAGGCCCGATCTGTACGGCGGCATCCGTGCATCTTGGCGCGGCTGTCGCCAATTTCAGCTGGCTGGAATGCCGCCAGAGCCCGGCGGAGCAACACTGGGGCTTCGACAATTCCACCCTGTTTCCAGGCCAGATTCAGATGGATGGCGCGTTTTATGTCGTTCCTGACGCGCCGGGCCTGGGAGTGGATGTCAACGAGGCGGAATTGCAGAAGATGCCGTTCGAATACGCCGAGCCGCCGCATCTGCGCCGGACCGACGGCTCGTTCACAAACTGGTAGTCTGGTCAGGCATCGACGATCTCGTCGGTGATAACCTCGAAACGAACCAACTGTGCGGGGCCGAAATTGGTGGTCAAGGCCACGTCAATGGCATCGCGCCCTGTCGCCATCAAGATCCGCCCGATACGCGGCTTGTTGTGACGGGCATCGACCGTGTGCCAGCAGCCGCCAAGATAGACCTGAAACCAGGCACTAAAATCCATCGGGTTCGGATCCTGCGGCACGCCGATGTCGCCCAGATAGCCCGTGCAGTAGCGGGCTGGAATGTTCATGCAGCGGCAAAGCGTAATTGCCAGATGCGCAAAATCGCGGCACACGCCGGTTTGGTCCATGAAGCCGCCATAGGCGGATCGGGTCGAATCGGCTCTGTTGTAGTCGAATACGATGCGATCATGGGTGAAATCGAGGATGGACTTGACGCGCGCCCAACCTGTTGGGGTGGTGCCGAAGTTCTGCCAGGCGAAATCGGCCAGGCGATCGGTGTCGCAATAGCGACTGCCCAGCAGATAAACGAGGACATCATCTGGCAGATCCTTGATCGCGTGCTGGACGGCATGTTCGGGGATGATATCGGGCTGGCCGTCGTCATAGATATCGAACGACGTTGATATTGTGGTCAGACCCGGCGGAGCGAGGATACGCGCGCAGGCGTTTCCGAAACCGTCCATGTAATTCCAGGCTTCAATGTCTCGATCGAAGGTCAAAACTTGTTCTGATAAGAGGTCTACGCGGCGGGAGGGATGAATGTTCAACGCCAGTAGCATCGGTGTTGGTTGGGTGCATTCATAGCCCAGATTGAAGCCAGCTCTTATCTTCATGAATTCCTCGGTTCGGTGCCCGTACAAATCGCCGGTCGGCGCTGGGTCATGAGTGAACGCTCAGCAGGGACGAGTGTTCCGTCACATGCCCAGGCAAATGCCTTCTATCGTCATCAGGTTTCGTCGTCACGTTGACCTGTACCGACATGCCCGTAAAGTCAGTTGGCCCACCGTCGTAACTTCCATAAAGCGGCACGGCCTGGCGTGGGTCGCGCGCAACGCCGACGCGGATCAAGTCACGGTTGCCGACAATGCCATTTGTTGGGTCGAATTCGACCCAGCCGGCACCCGGAATATAGACTTGGCACCAGGCATGTGTGGAGCCGCCGCCACGGGTCGTCGAGCCGTCGCGATCCGGGACATAGACATAGCCCGTGACGAAACGGGCAGCCATGCCAAGCGCACGACAGGCCTCGACCATCAGCAGGGCGAAATCGCGACAGGTGCCCTTGCGGGACGACAGTGTCGTCTGCGGTGTCTGTGTGCCGGGTTCATGTCGCCGGGCATAACTGAAGCTTTCTTGGATCGCGCAACACATGGTCATCAACAGCTGACCCGTTGGTGTGGCCATTCCAAGTGCGACAAACTGGTTGGCCCATTTGGCGACTTCATCACTCTGGTCCGGATAATGCCGTTGAATGACCCGTTCAAGGTCCGGTTGCTCCTCAGGGTCATACGAGAATGGATAGGTTGCGGCTGCCTCGTCAATCTCGAGATCGAGTGCGACCTGCGGCGTGTGGTCGACAGTGATCCAGGTTTCGAAACGCAGGCTTGTCGATGGCCGGGTGATATCGACAATCGCGACGCAATTGCCAAACACGTCCTGAATCCAGCGTATCTGCTGTGGATGTGGATCGCAGAGGAGCGTTGCGTCGAGAAGGCGTTGGTCGTAGCTGTCGCGCGGTCGAAACATCAGCCGATGCTCGCCGAAATGCACCGGTCGTTTGTAGCGATATTCGGTAACATGCCTTACGGAGAAAATCGTCATATTGGAATTTTGGCCTTGCGCTCCAATGATGAGCATGCGCCGGGACGTTGCCTGACTGGGAGCTCTGAATGTTTATCAGGCGACCATAGCACCTCTATGGCTTGGCGGCTTGCCCCATTTTCACTTTCGCGCAGGGAATTTCCGTCGTCTTCAGGTTTTGCCTGACGATCGATTTTTCTGTTTCGTTCCATTGTCATTTTCCCGCCGCACGCCTATGAATTTCACCAGATGGTTCCGCCTGACCAAGGGATGGCGGATGAAAAGGGAACACGGTGAGGATTACCCATCAGGGGCCAAGACCGTGGCTGCCCCCGCAACTGTAAGCGGTGAGCGACGTCCAGAATGCCATTGGCCAAGTGATCGGCTGATAAGGCGGACCGAGCTATGACCCGCGAGCCAGGAGACCTGCCATCGCTGGGCCACGACATCCGTGGTGACTTTTTCGGGCCACGCGGCGGGCGTGGTTGAGGGTGTTATATGCATATTATGGAAGGCTATCTGCCGGCCGCGCATGCGGTTGGCTGGGGCGCGGTTTCCGCGCCATTCGTGATTTACGGTGCCCGGCGCATCGTGACGCTGGTACGAGAAAAACCAGAGGTCAAACTGCTGATGGCGGCATCCGGCGCCTACGTTTTTGTGCTCTCCGCTTTGAAGATTCCATCAGTGACCGGAAGTTGTTCCCATCCAACGGGCACGGGTCTGGCCGCATCGCTGTTCGGACCCACGGTGACCACCGTGCTGGGAACTATTGTTCTCCTGTTCCAGGCACTGCTTCTCGCGCATGGTGGATTGACGACCCTGGGTGCGAATATCTTCTCGATGGCCATCGTCGGGCCCTTCGTCGCCTACGGCTTGTTCAAGGGGATCACCGGGGCAGGTTTCAGCGGAGCGGTGGCGATCTTTTTCGCGGCCACGATCGGCGATCTTGCAACCTATGTCACCACTTCGCTGCAACTGGCGCTGGCCTTCCCTGATCCGGTATCGGGAATGACGGGTGCCGCTGCCAAATTCCTGGGGATTTTTGCATTTACGCAAGTTCCGCTGGCCATCAGCGAGGGTCTGCTGACCGTCATCGTGTTCAATCTGCTGCAGCGCTACAGCCGCGGCGAACTGAACGCGCTCAACATCTTCTCCGCAAAGGCCTGATCATGCTGAAACGTAATCTCTGGATGCTGTTCGCCGTCATTGCCTTGGCAATCCTTCCGCTCGTCATTCATCACGGCGGCGATGCCGAATTCGGTGGTGCTGACGGTGAGGCCGAAGCTGCAATCACCGAAATCCAACCCGATTACCAGCCTTGGGCGGCACCGCTCTGGGAACCGCCGAGCGGGGAGATTGAGAGCCTGCTGTTTGCCCTGCAGGCAGCGCTGGGAGCTGGACTTGTCGGTTTCTATTTCGGCCGCAGGACGTCGCCAAAGAAAACCGCGGATACACTGTAACCGATGCGCGCCATCGATCGCTGTGCCCAGACTAACCGGTGGCGTCATCACGCCGCCGGTGAAAAGCTCCTGTTCGCCGGCGGGGTGATGGCTGCGTCACTCCTATCGGCAGGATGGACAGGCCAATTGATGTTCCTCGTTGTTATGCTGGCCACTATGAGGGTTGGTGCGCGTATCGCATGGCGCGACATTCTGCGAGCGGCGCGCATACCGTTTCTGTTCATTACGACGGGCACGGTGGCTCAATTGATCTCCGTCACGGCGGTCGATTTCGTGCCGATCGTATCTGTCGTCCCGGGCGAAGGCATAGAGAAAGCGCTTTTTGTCGCGCTGAGAAGCAGTGTCTGCGTCTCAGCCTTGTTGTTCCTGGCATTGACCACACCCTTGTCAAGCATTCTTCAGCTGCTTCAGCGGATAGGGCTCAGTGTCGAAATATCGGATATCGCCATGGTAATGTTCCGGATGATCTGGCTGCTGCTCGATTGTCTTGATGCTGGCCAGCAGTCGCTTGGCGCCCGGCTAGGCTATAGCAGCCGCCGCCGTATGTTGAGATCCAACGGTCTTTTGCTTGCGTCGCTACTGCCGCGTGTCTTTGACCGGGCCAGGCGGATGGATGCCGGCCTTGCTGCGCGCGGTTACACGGGACGCTTGAATTTCATCTCCGTCGAAAGGCCGGCGTCGGGTCCGCGGTTGCTGCTGATTGGCGCAGGCTTGATCGGCGTATCTGCAATGACGTGGTGGCTCGGATGATCCTGGAAGCGCATAGGGTTCATTTCGCCTATGAAGATGGGACTGTTGCTCTCGATGAGGTTTCCCTCGCAATCCGGGGGCAAGAGAAGCTGGCGATCTTGGGCGCCAACGGTGCCGGTAAATCGACCCTGCTGTCGCTTCTCAACGGATCTCTCAGGCCTTCCGCCGGAGATGTGCTGCTGGACGGAAAGCCCGTTCGCTACGGCCGCAGAGATCTGACAGAACTTCGGTCTCGAGTTGGCCTTGTCCTTCAGGATCCAGATGATCAGCTGTTTGCAGCGACGGTGTTCGAGGACGTCTCCTTCGGGCCTCTCAACCTCGGCCTTTCCCCCGGTGACGCTAGGGATCGCGTGACACATGCACTGGATGCGTTGGGAATTGATGCGCTGTCGCATCGCCCGACGCATCTACTCAGCTTTGGTCAGCGCAAGCGGGTCGCAATCGCCGGTGTCCTTGCCATGTCTCCCTCGGTTTTGCTGCTCGACGAGCCGACCGCCGGGCTTGATCCAAAGGGCGTTGAGGAACTCACCGAAACCCTGGACGTGCTGGCCGCAAATGGGGTCGCGGTGGTGGTGGCAACCCACGACATGGATATGGCGCATGCATGGGCGGACAGGGTTGCCGTCTTCGCGACGGGCAAGATCGTGATGGACGGCACACCAGACCAGGTGTTCGGCACCGAGAATTTCTGCGAGCGTAGCGGCTTGCGCAAACCCATCATCCATCAGGTGTCGCAAGGTCTGAGGGATCTCGGCCTGATGCCGGCTGGCAAGGATTTGCCACGCGGCGTCAACGATCTATTGCGGCAGGTACGGGTGGCGATCACGCCCTAGACGGATCGTGACCGGCAGCTGTGCGGACTGGCGTCTCCCATCTAGCAAAAGCCGTTCAGCTTCAGGATCTTGTAGGCGTTGATCGATTCCTGCAGTTTGTCCTCCGAATTGCGATCGCCAAGATTGACGTCCGGATGGTGCAGCTTGAGGTTCTGTTTATAGCGGGCCGTGATTTCCGCTGGCGTCGCATCCTGCGAAAGTCCGAGCGCTTCGAAAGCCTTTGCTTCAAGCACCTTGAGTGTGCGCCGCTGAAGTTCTGCCGTTGCCGCTTGACGTTGAGCCGCAGTTTTACGAGCGTTGATCGCCTTGGCTGACCCGGAGCGGGCGGTCGAAGGAAGGGGCATTTCAGAAGGCGGTTTTTTGCTCGTACCAGTGGTCGGTCGGCTGCCGCTTGCAGCTTCCCGCTGATAGCGGGCCGTCACCGGGTCTGACAGGTTCGTGGCGAAATTATAACCCTTGTTATATTCCTTGACGTGCTCGGAACAGAACAGGATGTATTGCCCCTCCGCATCCCGTCCGACGGGTGCGCGATGGCTGCCACTTTTGTCACAACCGTCCCATTGGCATTTCGGGCCACTCGTCTCGCGATGCGGCGCCGGTTTTTTACGGGTCGACCTCAGGCCGACGAAAATCTTTGAATCAGAAGTCATCGCGCCTTATAGGGCAGTCGGCTTGCGACCGGCAAGGCATATGACAATTCGATCAAGCAGCGTGCCGTTCTGTTGCCGCAAGAGCACAATGCTCGACTGGAGAATGGGCGTGTGACCGGTCCGTTGCGTGGATCAGTCTTCCCACATGGTCAGGCTCAAGCGTTTTGTAGCCAACCGGAGCGAACCGCAGCCAGCAATTGGGCTGCGCTATAAGGCTTGCCGAGAACCATGGCGCCGCCTTGCGCACTGACTTGAGACGTATCCCCTGTCGCGAACACGATCGCAGAGGAGGGCCGCAGGGCGCGAGCACGTTCCGCAAGCTCTTTGCCCGATAGACCCGGCAAGTTCACATCCGTCACCAATACGTTGAACGCGACGGTCTCAAGTGCGGTCATGGCTTCTTCAGCACTGCCTGCGTCGACAACGATATGCCCGGCCTCCTGCAGTATATCAGCGGTGTTCATGCGGATGAGTGCGTCATCCTCAACCAGAACGATGGTCAGCTGCGTGGGCATCTCACGGCTTGCGGCTGGCTTTTCATGGCTGGGTTGGAGCTCGGATGGCTTTGATCGACCACGCTGACGCTGGTTGCCGAGAACGTGTCTGAATTTACGGGCCAGGGCGTCGCGGGTATAAGGCTTCGACAGCAGTTCGACGCCTGCGTCGAGTTTGCCGCCATGTACGATCGAGTTTTCGGTGTAGCCGGACGTAAAAAGCACCGCGATGTCTGGCAATCGTTCGCGGGCTTTGCGCGCCAGTTCGGGACTTTTCAGGGTCCCGGGCATGACGACGTCGGTAAATAGAATGTCGATCGGGATGCCGCTATCGATGACATTGAGCGCGCTCCCGGCATCGACGGCTTTCAGCACGCGGTAGCCAAGATCCACCAGCAGTGCCACCACGGTCTCCCGCACCTGATCATCGTCCTCAACGACGAGGACAGTTTCCGTGCCGCCGGAGATCGGGCCATGGTCAACAGTCACCTCCACGTCTTCCGCCTTGTGAGCACGGGGCAGATAAAGTTTGATCGTGGTTCCATGGCCGACTTCGGAATAGATCTTCACATGGCCGCCGGATTGTTTCACGAAGCCATAGACCATCGACAATCCAAGTCCGGAGCCTTTGCCCTCGGCCTTCGTCGAAAAGAATGGCTCGAAGACCTTCTCGATGATCTCTGGCGGCATGCCGGATCCGGTGTCTGTGACCGCGAGCAGAACATATTGGCCTGGGGTCACTTCGTCATGCGTTCGCGCATAGCTATCGTCCAGGTGCGCATTTGACAGTTCGATCGTCAGTTTGCCGCGGCCTTCCATGGCGTCACGGGCGTTGATTGCCAGGTTGAGAAGCGCATTTTCGATCTGGGCTGGGTCGATGAACGTATTCCACAAGCCACCGGAAACCACGGTTTCCACTTCGACGGCCTCACCGATCGCGCGTCTCAGCATATCGTCCATGCCTTGGACGAAGCGGCTGACATTGACGACTTTCGGTTCAAGGGCCTGGCGACGGCCAAATGCAAGAAGCTGGCTGGCAAGTTTGGCACCGCGGCTGACGCCGGCCATCGCGTTCACGACGCGTTTTTCAGCCCGCTCGTTTCCTTCAACATCTTTCGCCAAGAGGGCAAGATTGCCCGAGACGACCTGCAAGAGGTTGTTGAAGTCATGGGCGATGCCGCCGGTCAGTTTGCCGACGGTTTCAAGCTTCTGTGACTGTGCGAGCTTCGCTTCCGCCTGTCGGCGCTCGTCGATCTCTGCAACAACCCGCGCCTCGAGGGTCTCATTGAGCTGACGCAACTGCTCCTCTGCACGCTCGCGGTGTTGCACCTGCCGTGCCAACGCTTCGGCCTGTTGGCGCAATGCGGCCTCCGCGGCGCGCTGATGGGTGATGTCTGTGTGAACGCCAACCCATTCGACGATTTCGCCGGATGCGTTCGAAATGGGAAGCGCCCTGATTGCAAACTGCCGCCAGGCACCGTCATAGCGGCGAACCCGGTGCTCGTGGACAAACATGGTTCTGTTGGCAACCGCTGTGTTCCAGGCGACGACGCTGGCTGCAGCGTCATCCGGATGGACAGCGTTTGACCAGCCGTAGCCGCGGTATTCGTCCGGCGTCTGCCCTGTGAGCGAAGCCCAGCCCGCTTGCTCGCCAAGCATCTGCCCATCTGCGCTGTTGGTCCAGAGAATCCCATGCACAGCATCCATCGCCGTGCGAAACCGCCCATTGCTGATTTCCAGCGCAGCCTGACGAAGCGCCCGCTCCTGGACGTCGATCCCCAGAATATGAACGCCGGGAATGGATCCGTCAGGCTCGATATGTGGCACATAGCGCACCTCAAGCCGTCGAACCGAACCGTCCCCTCGCGGCATATCGGTTTCGGATGAAAAGGATTCACCAGCCAGTCCGCGGTCGATCGACGGCTGTCTGTCGCTATAGGCGGCCTCTCCGATCATTTCGCGCACATGCCGGCCAACCATGGTTGCGGGGTTGACGCCGAACCAGTCCCAGTAGGCAGCATTCGCGAAGCGGTAAATATGTTCGCGATCGACATAGGAGATCAGCATGGGCACTGCGTCGGTGACACGCCGCAATTCCGCTTCGCGGGCAGCGAGCCGGGTTTCCACCGAGATGCGGGCACTGTTGTCGATGATCGTGCACATCACGCCACCGACACTGCCATCCACATCATAGACGGGCGTGTAGAACAGATCGAGATACATCGTCTGCGGACCGCCCGAACGCTGGAAGGCAATCGGTTGATCGCGATGGAATGTGGTGTCGCCCCTTAAGCCTGCTTCAAGAATGGGGCGGTTCCAGTCCCAGACCTCAGGAAATGCCTGCGCTACCGGTGTGCCCAACGCCATCGGGTGCCGTTCTCCGGCGATTTCCCTGTAAGCGTCGTTATAGAGCATGATGTGGTCTGGCCCCCACATCAGCACTTTGGCAACGGGAGAGTTGACGATGTTGGCGACGGTCGCCCGCAATTCATGCGACCAGGTTTCGACAGGCCCCAGACTTATGGCGGCCCAGTTTTTCTCCCGGATCAACGCGCCGCATTCACCGCCGCCGATTGGCCAGCCGGGCAATGCCGCGGGCCGCGAGGCGGAAGTCGCATCACGAAGAGCATGAAGCGCGGCGCGCACGACATCGCTGGCATCGACGAAGTCGCCGGACGCCAGGCTATTCGTGATGAACTCCTCGAATTCGGGAGTGAGCGGGACATGGCGTGGCTGACGATCGATCATAATTGTCACTGCCACTTGCGTGTTGCACTGTCAATTAACGTCAACATCTCTGCTTTGGAACAGGGTGGTTTGGAACAAACGCTTCATCCACGGCGTTTCGAGCGACTGAAAATCAAGATTCATCAAAGCAGGTGGAGTACCCTTGGATCAGAGAGACGATTGGCACCTGACAGACAGGCTGCACTATTCCCACGGCAGGGGCGATCCCTTCGCTGCCGCCGTGCGCGCCACAAGGATGCCGATGGTCATTACCGACCCGTCGCAACCTGACAATCCGATTGTCTTCTGCAATGAGGCTTTCCAGTCCCTGACCGGTTATGATCATTCCGAGGTGATCGGTCGCAACTGCCGTTTCCTCCAAGGAACGGATACGGATGCCGCCGAGGTCGAGAAAATCCGGATGGCGATCGCGGATGGAGAAAGCGTTTCGGTCGAAATCCTGAATTACCGCAAGGATGGATCGACATTCTGGAATGCGCTCTATCTGAGCCCGGTCAGAAATGATGACGGCGAAATCCAGTTTTTCTTCGCTTCGCAACTCGACGTGACCAAGCATGTCGCGGCCAAGGAAAGAGTAAGCGAACAGAGGGACGAGATCGAGAATGAGGTGAAGTTGAGGACGGCCGAATTGCAGGCAGCGCTGGAAGCGAAGACGTTGCTGCTTCATGAGGTCGATCACCGTGTCAAAAACAACCTGACAATGATCGGATCGCTCCTGCGTCTTCAGTCGCGTAGGATAGGCGACCCCGTTCTCGCATCGAAGCTCGACGCGATGATGGATCGCATCGATGCCTTGGCGACCGTTCACCGGACGCTATATCAGTCTGATGACGTGACCAAGTTTGATGTTGCCGAGTTTGCTGTCAGACTTGCCACAGACATTATCGGATCAAGCGGAAGAGGTGACATTGCATTGACGGCCGAGGTAGAGCCGATCTTGGTTGAAGCTGGCGAGGCCTCATCCCTGGGCCTGGTCCTGAACGAGATCCTCACCAATGCCATCAAGCATGGACTGGCGGACGGCAGGCCCGGCACCATTAAAATCACGGGGCAGTGCCATGGTGGTGACGCAACGATTGTAATTGATGATGATGGTGTCGGCATGGTCTCCGAGCCGTCATCGGGGCTTGGGCAAACGCTGATCAACCGACTGGCAAAACAAACCTGCGCGACAGTCGCATGGTCAAATCGTCATCCTGGGACCCGCGTCACCCTCGTATTGCATGATCGGAATTGATGGATGGAACGGCCGAAACCACCGTTGAGGGTGCTGATTGTCGAAGATGAACCTTTGCTCGCCATGGATGTGGAAATGATGGTTGAGGATGCTGGCCATACCGTCATCGGGGAAGCCAGATCACTTCACGACGTCATATCCCTGGCACCGGGCGGCGCGCCGGATATCGCGTTTGTCGATATGCAGCTTGCGGATAATAGCACCGGCTTGGAAGTTTGTGCCCATATTCGGCAGCGTTGGGCGAACACAATCATTGTATTCGTGACAGCAAACCCCAAGAAGATCCCCGACGACTTTGCCGGCGCACACGGCGTGATACCGAAGCCGTTTTCGCGGCATGGTTTCATGAACGCCCTGATTTACCTGCAGGAAAGCGTTTGTACGCCGCCGCCTGTATCGAGTTTGCCTGGGAGCTTCGTGGCCTCGCCGCATCTTGCCGCGACATGGTGACGGGAATGCCGACCTGTTCAGGACATTGCTCGACACAGTTGCCGAACAACCCTTTCTATGAACTGCACAAGTAGCTGATGACAGCATCGGAAATGAGCTGCTTGTGCCGGTCGTAAAGTGCCGGTTCCGAAAGGTCGCGGCGAAATATCGTACCAAACGTATGGCGGTTGGACACGCGGAAGAAACAGAAGGCGCTGATCAGCATGTGCAGGTCGATGGGATCGATGTCGCGCCGAAAACTCCCGTCGCCCTTGCCGCGCTCGAGAATTTCTTGAAGCGTGCGAATGATCGAGATGTTGAGATCCTTGATCTCACTCGAGCGTTGCATATGGGCTGCCTGGTGAATGTTCTCGATACTGACGAGACGGACGAAATCGGGATTATGCTCGTCATGGTCGAACGTGCTGGCGACAAGGGTGCGCAAAGCCGCGATCGGCGGCATGCCGGAGAGTTCCAGGTCGGCTTCGAGAGAGCGAATCTTGCGATAGGCCTTCTCGAGCACGGCAAGGTATAGATCCTCCTTGCTGCCGAAGTAGTAATAGATCATGCGCTTGGACGTGCGCGTGCGCTCGGCGATCGCATCCACCCGGCCGCCGGACAGCCCATGGGAGGCAAACTCCTCTGTCGCGACGTTCAGAATATCCTCTTTGGTCTTTTCGGGGTCGTTCTTGCGCGTACTGCGCTCTAGCTTCGGCATCTCAACAGCATCCAGGTCGGGCGTCGTTCGGTGGCCGCATGCTGTCCCTGAAGCGCGCGCGAACCTATCCACCGTTCATAGGCGGGACGACGCGGCGTTTCAACTGCACTCAATTGACACGAACTAGTTCGTACATTATTCCTGAGGTCGGAGTGAGGATCCGGTTTCGGCCGGAAGGACATAGAGGCCGCAATATCCGCTGGAGCGACAGCACTGGGTGGATAGCGGGTATGGGATGGACAAGTCGGATACAATCATGCGTGCCGGGCTCATTGGCGCCGGCATCCAGGCGTCCCTGACACCGGCCATGCATATGGCGGAGGCGCGAACCCAGGGATTTGCCTATCGCTACGACCTCTTCGATCTCAAGCACCTTGATGCCGGCGGCGGTGGCGACGAGCGCCTTGCCGGGCTGATCGATCAGGCGGAACGTGATCGTTTTGCCGGTCTCAACATCACCCATCCCTGCAAGCAGTCGGTCATTCCTCTTCTGGACAGCCTCTCCGACGATGCAGCGGCACTGGGTGCCGTCAATACCGTCGTCCTGCGCGATGGAAAGCGTCATGGCCACAATACCGATTGGTGGGGTTTCGCCGAGGCCTTCCGCCGGCGGCTGCCGGATGCCGAGCTTGCACATGTCGTTCAGCTCGGCGCAGGCGGGGCGGGGGCAGCGACCGTCTATGCTATCCTGACACTCGGCGCGGATTCCGTGACCATATTTGATCCAGATCACCAGCGTGTTTCAGCGTTGGTGGCTGCCATGCAGACGCGGTTCCCAGCTGCCCGGATTGGCGCTGGCACCGATCTGGCCGCCAGCATGGCAGACGCTTCGGGTCTGATCCATTCGACGCCCACCGGCATGGCAAGCTATCCCGGCCTGCCGCTCGACGCCGCCTTGCTGGATGCCCGCCAGTGGGTTGCCGAAGTGGTCTATTTCCCGCTTGAAACGGCGCTCCTTGTCGAGGCGCGTCGGCGCGGTTGCCGTGTCATTGACGGCGGCGGCATGGCCGTATTTCAGGCGGTGGGTGCATTTGGTCTGTTCACCGGACGCCAAGCGGATGCTGACCGCATGATGCGCCATTTCAGGGAACTGACCGGCACGGGTGATGCAGCGGAAACTCGTCCGGAGGTGCTGGGATGAAGACGTCGATCGCCACCGTTTCGATCAGCGGCGAACTGCCGGACAAACTGGCGGCCATCGCTGCCGCAGGCTTCGATGGCGTCGAAATTTTCGAGAATGATTTCCTGGCCTTTGACGGAAGCCCGGCCGATGTCGGCAGAATGGTGCGCGACCATGGGCTGGAGATTACCCTTTTTCAGCCCTTCCGCGATTTCGAGGGCATGCCGGAGCCACATCGCTCCCGCACCTTCGACCGGGCCGAGCGCAAATTCGACATCATGCAGCAGCTCGGGACAGATTTGGTGCTGGTGTGTTCGAACGTCTCGCCGGTCTCGCTCGGTGGTATCGACAGGGCCGCGGCTGACTTTCATGAACTGGGCGAGCGTGCGGCCAAACGTGGACTGAGGGTTGGCTACGAGGCCCTGGCCTGGGGCCGCCACATATACGATCATCGCGACGCCTGGGAAATCGTACGCCGGGCCCAACATCCGAACATTGGCATAATTCTCGACAGCTTCCATTCACTGGCCCGAAAGATCGATATCAATTCAATCCGCTCGATCCCAAAGGAAAGCATCTTTATTGTCCAACTTGCGGACGCGCCACTGATCGACATGGATCTGCTCTACTGGAGCCGGCACTTCCGCAACATGCCGGGCGAAGGCGACCTCGCCGTTGCCGACTTCACCGCAGCGATCGCCGAAACGGGCTATGACGGCTATTTTTCCCTTGAGATCTTCAATGACCAGTTCCGCGGCGGCTCGGCCACGGCGATTGCGGCCGACGGGCACCGTTCACTGGTTTATCTGGGCGACAAGGTTCGTCGACGGGCTGCGTCATCAGGCCTGACGCTCGCCCCCATGCCGGAACGTGTTCCGGTCAGAGGCATCGGCTTTATCGAATTTTCAGCCGATGCCGACGACGCGGCAGCGCTGACCACCATTCTACAGACGCTGGGTTTTTCCCGGACGGCGCGGCACCGTTCTAAATGCGTTGATCTTTACGAACAGGGCGAGATTCGAATTGTCGTCAACACGGAGGAAGTCGGCTTTGCAAGTGCCGCCCATGCGGTGCGCGGTACCTCGGCCTATGCTGTTGGCCTGTTGGTGGACGACGCCCCTCTGGCCATGGCGCGGGCAGTGGCGCTTGGTGCTGAACCTTTTAGTCAGGCTGTCGGACAGGGCGAAGTCGAGATCCCTGCCGTCCGCGGTGTCGGCGGCGGGCTCATTTACCTTCTCGACGGCAAGGCCGATCTCGGCCGCATCTGGGAAATCGATTTCGAGGCTTTGGACGACGGCGGCAAGATTGTGCCGGCGGGTCTCTTGCGTGTCGACCACATTGCACAGACGGTTGCCTATGAGGAGATGCTGACCTGGTTGCTATTCTACAGCTCGATTTTCGACGTGGAGAAGTCGCCGGTCGTCGACATCATCGACCCATCCGGGGTCGTGCGAAGTCAGGTGATCCAGAACAGCGACGGTTCGCTCCGTGTCACGATGAATGGAGCGGAGAACCGCCGCACGCTTGCCGGCCACTTCATTGCCGAAAATTTTGGCTCGGGCGTCCAGCATATCGCCTTTTCAACTGATGATATCTTTGCGACCGCCGCAACGCTGAAGGCGAATGGCTTTCAGCCGCTTCAGATCTCCCCGAATTATTATGACGATGTCGAGGCGCGTTTCGGACTTGATCCGGAACTGACCGAACGGCTGAAGGCGGACAACATCCTGTACGACCGCGACGACCACGGCGAATACTTCCAGCTCTATAGTCCGACCTATGGTGAAGGCTTCTTCCTCGAAATCGTTGAGCGGCGTGGCTATCGCGGTTATGGCGCAGCAAACGCGATCTTCCGTATCGCAGCGCTGAAAAAGAACCTTCGCCCAGCCGGCGTGCCAAGGAGCTGAGCGATGGCTAGTGGCATCACGAGGACAATTGGTGCTGGTCAGGTCGAATGCGTACTTCGACCTGTTGACCAGCTTGGCGAGACGCCCTTGTGGTGTGATCGGACGCAAAAGCTCTGGTGGCTCGATATCGAGAAGCCCAAACTTCAAAGCTTCGATCCGGCCCTGCGTTTTCATGAGATCTTCCCCGATCGCGAGGCGGTCTATCTTGGCAGTCAGGCGCTGACCGCCTCGGGCGGCCACCTCCTTGCGCGCGATCTTTCACTGCTGGTGCGTGCGCCGGATGGCTCGCTGGCCCATTTTGTCGACATCGAGAACGATCTAGACAATCGACTGAATGACGGCCGGGTCGATCCCTGGGGGCGGATGTGGATCGGCACGATGGACAACCAGTTGCACCGACCAAGCGGCGCACTCTACCGCGTCGATCCGGATCGATCCGTGTCGCGCATCTTCGGTGACGTCATCGTCAGCAATGGCATGGCTTTTTCGCCGGATCGGCGGCGCTTCCATTTTACCGATACCCGTCGCCACCAAAGCTTTGTCTTCGATATGGATCCCGTGGACGGGACGATCAGCAACAGGCGCCTCTTTGCCGACTATGCGATGACTGGCGAACGGCCGGATGGCGCCTGCTTCGACGTGGATGGTGGACTATGGACTGCGTTCTTCGCCGGCAGCCGCGTGGTGCGCTATGCGCCGGATGGGCGCATCGACACCGTCATCTCGCTGCCGGTGAGCAACCCGACTTGTGTGTGTTTCGGTGGGGCAGATCTCCGCACCCTCTACATCACCACCGCGGCGAAATTCCTGACGCCCGAACAGCGCTTGGCGCAACCGCTTGCGGGCGGTCTGTTCGCGGTGGAAGGCATTGCACAAGGGTTTGCGGAGAACCGCTTCGCGATCTGAGACGGCTCAATAAACAGCGCGAGACGCGCCATCTGGGAGGATGATCATGCTGACAACACGACGGAAATTTCTGGCAGGCTCGGCCGCCGCCCTGGCGATTGGCGCATTGCCTTTGCCGGCATTCGCCGCAACGCGGCTCCGGTTTGCCGATGTGACAACTGCCGATGCTCCGCGTTCCCTGGCACTGGTCGATATTTTCGCCAAGGAAATCGGCCCGGAATTCGAATTCCAGCCCTATTTCAATTCGACCTTGTTCAAACAGGGCACGGAACTGGTTGCAGTCCAGCGCGGCAATCTGGAAATGGCAATGTTGCCACCTTCGGATTTTGCCAAGCAGGCACCGGAATTCGACATTCTGGGTGCCGCCTATGTCGTGCGGGACGCTGCCCATCTCACCGCGATCTTTGATAGCGATATCGGTGAGGATTTCCGCAAGATTGCCCGTGAGAAGCTCGGCGTCGAAATCCTGGCGCCAGCCTACTACGGCGCGCGTCACGTCAATCTCAAGGGCGATCGCAAGATCATGAAGCCGGAAGATCTGGCGGGCGTGAAACTGCGCATGCCCGGCGGCGAGAGCTGGCAGTTCCTCGGCCAGGCGATCGGCGCAAACCCGATCGCGATGGACTATGCGGAAACCTATACCGGCCTTCAGACCGGCGCGATCGACGCGCAGGATAACCCGTTGCCCAACAACAAGCTGATGAAGTTCCACGAGGTCACGGACCAGATTGTGTTGACCGGTCACAATATCGGCTTCGGCCTGCTTCTGATCAGCTCAAAGGTGTTTGACGGGCTATCGATGGAAGCGCAGCAGACCATGCGCAATGCCGCAAGCAAGGGCTTTGCCTGGAGCACCCAGGAATATCTGAAGCAGGAGGCAGATCTTGTCGGCTTTTTCAAGGATCAGGGGCTTGATATCTATCAACCGGATGTCGCGGCCTTTCGTGCCTATGCGCAGGAAGCCTATCTGAAGTCCCCCCTTTCGACGTCTTGGCCGGACGGCATGCTGGAGCGGATCAATGCGCTCTGATCGAACGGCCTCGTTTGCCGTATCAGGCAATGAGACCACTCTTGATAACGTGGTCTATGCCGCTCCTCACGTGCTGCGTCAGCATGGCACGCGCACCGTCCACATCGCGACCCATGGCCAGATCAAGCAGGTGTCGGTGATCGTCCGTCACCGGCTTGCCGCGAAAGCTCTTGGCCAGAAGATGGTAACGGAGGAAGCGGTCGAATGTGGAGGACAGGGCATCCATCAGTACGGCGGAGCCGCAGGCCGAGGCAAGCGCCTGATGAAACTCCCAGTCAAACCGCACCCAATCGACGGTTCGCGCGAGATCGCCCCGAAGCAATTGGCGCTCGATCGCGGCGAGCTTGTGATGTGCCGCCACGACGCGTGCCTCCCAATCAAGGTCGCCTGCCTTGAAAGAAAGTCCAATGGCGTGGCTTTCCAGAAGAAGACGCAGGTCGCCGAGGTTTTCCAGTTCGGTGATCGAAACCGGCGCGACTTCAAATCCCCGCTGGCCCTCGGCAAGCACAAGATTTTCGGACGCGAGGCGCGACAGCGTTTCGCGCAGTGTCGAGACGCTGACCGCATAGCTGTCCTTCAACTGCTCAAGCCTGAGTTTCTGGCCAGGAGCCAGTTTGCCAGCAATGATGTCCTCGCGAATAAGGCGAAAAGCCATTTCGCTGGCTGTCTCCAAACGCTCTTTGTCGTATCGGGTCATGACGCCTCCTGAGGCTTGAAGTATATCCGATAGTCAACAAAATCTATGACAAAAGTTATTTGACAGGAGATAATGGAAGAGGGACATTCAAGCAGGGATAGGCGAACTGGTCGGCGTTTGACATAAACGAACCATTTCGTACAATATCGGAGATGCCGAGTTCCGGGAGGGAAATCGGTCTTTGGAGGAGAGCCGACGGCAGGGCCGGTCGGCCAGTGGAGGATCATATCATGACGTTCAAACTCACACGGCGCTACCTTCTTGGCGCAACCATCGCTGCATCCGTGGCCATGGGCATGCCGGCCTTCTCGCAGGATAAACCGGTTCTCAAGTTCTCGGCCGTCTTTTCGGAGCAGGACATTCGCGCGGAGATGACGAAGTCCTTTGCCGAGGCGATCAAGGACAGCTTTACCCTTGAGCCCTATTATGGCGGTACACTGTTCAAGCAGGGCACGGAGCTCGTCGCACTCCAGCGTGGCAATCTGCAGATGGGCAATATCGCCCCGCAGGACATTTCCAACCAGATTCCGGAATGGTCTGTGCTGACATCGGCTTATCTCTTCCGTGATGCTGCCCATGTGACCGCCTTTTTCGAAAGCGAGACCGGCGCGCAGTTCAAGAAGATGGCTGAAGACCAGCTTGGCGTGCACATTCTCGGGCCAACCTATTTCGGTGCCCGTCAGGTGGGTCTGAAGACAGACAAGAAGATCAGCACGCCCGCAGACATGGCCGGTATCAAGCTGCGCATGCCCGGTGGCGACGCCTGGCAGTTCCTCGGAACGGCGCTCGGTGCAAATCCGACGCCAATGGCCTATGCCGAAGTTTATACCGGCCTTCAGACCGGTGCAATCGATGGGCAGGACAACCCGCTTCCGAACGTCAAGAACATGAAGTTCTATGAAGTCATGTCGCAGATTGTGCTGACATCGCACCTGATCGGCTATGACCTGTTGACGATTTCCAGCAAGGTCTGGAACGAGATGACGCCCGAACAGCAAGCCGCATTCCAAGCTGCAGCCGACAAGGCGATGGCCTTTAGCCAGGAGAAGCACCTGGCACAGGAAAAGGCGTTGATGGATGAGTTCAAGGCGGGCGGTCTCGAGATCTACGAGCCAGACCTTGCTGCCTTCCGCAAGTTCGCCCAGGAAAAATACCTGGCCTCCGATCTTGCCAAGTCTTGGCCCGAAGGCATTCTTGAAAAAGTTGCCGGCCTTTAGGCTGAACACTGCGCTGTTTCGGGGAGAAGCAGCGCATGCCACGGGGTTCAGGCCGACCGAAAGCCCGGTCGGCCGGGACCTGTGCGATTGAGGAGAAAACCCCATGTCTGGAAAATACCATACGCTCGGTGCATGGCTGCGTCAGCGGGCGGAGAACATCCTTTGCCTCATGCTCTTTGGCATGTTTGCGGTCTTTCTTCTGCAGATCGTCTTTCGCTATGGACTGAACCTGTCCATCGGCTGGACCCATGAAGTCAGCGTCGCGCTGTGGATATGGATCGTGCTTTTCGGCTCTGCCTTTGTGGTGCGGGAAAGCGAGGAAATCCGCTTCGACTTCTTCTGGGCAAGCGCCTCCGACCGGGCGCGTCGCGTGATGACGATCATCATGGCTGCCGCGCTGATCATCGCCTTTGGGGTCTCTCTTCCAGCGGTCATCGACTATGTCTCATTCATGAAGGTGGAGAAGACGGCCTATTTGAAAATCCGCTTCGACTATCTTTATTCCATCTATGTCGTTTTCGCCGTGGCGATGATCATCCGCTACATGTGGCTCGGCATTCAATCCATTCGCGGCAAGGCCCCCGAAGCCTTCGATCCCACCAAGGCGAGCTCCGGCGTATGAACCTCACAAGCCCCTTTTCCCTTGCCATCGTCGCCATCACGGCGTTGGCATTTCTAGGCCTGCCTATTGGGCTGTCGATGATGGTTGGCTCCATTCTGTACCTGTTCATGATCGGCGCCGACATGGGGACCGTCGCCGAACAGTTTCTGAACGGCATGTATTCGAACTACATCATCCTTGCCGTGCCACTTTTCGTGCTGGCGGCCGAGTTCATGAATATCGGCTCGATGACAGAGCGTCTGCTGACATTCTGCAATGTGCTCGTCGGCCGTTTTCGCGGAGGGCTTGCGCAGGTCAACATCGTACAAAGCATCGTCTTTGCCGGCATGTCCGGGTCGGCGATTGCCGACGCGGCCGGCAGCGGCAAGATGATGCAGAACATGATGACCAAGGACAATCGCTATACGCCAAGCTACGCGGCGGCGCTCACGGCGGTCACCTCTGTCATCGGCCCGATTATTCCGCCGTCAATCCCGATGGTCATCTATGCCCTCGTTTCCGACGCTTCGATCGGTTATCTCTTTCTCGCCGGCATGGTGCCCGGTCTGCTCATGGCAGCCCTCCAGATGATGCAGGTGGCAATTACCGCACGCCGCAAGAACTTCCCCGTCGAGGAAGCTGTTCCACTGCGGGACATCCCGATGATCACCTGGCGGGCATTTCCGGCGCTAATGATGCCTGTTGTCCTGCTCGGCTGCATCTACAGCGGCATCACGACGCCGACAGAGGCCGCAGCTCTTGCCGCCGCCTATGCCTTGGTGATCTCCATCGTCATCTATCGCAGCATATCGTTTGCCGCCTTTTATGACGCATTGAAGGTCAGTTCCAAGACGACGGCGTCGATCGGCATGCTGATTGCCGGTTCGCTGGTCTTTAATTATGTGGTCACCGTCGAGAATATCCCCGACAGTTTGCGCGTCATCCTCCAAGGGTGGGACCTCTCGCCGATCGGCTTTCTGATCCTGGTCAACGTCATCCTGCTGCTGCTCGGCTGCGTGCTGGAAGGCACCGCGATCCTGCTGATCATTGTGCCGGTTTTTATCCCGACGGCGCAGGCGCTCGGCATCGATATGGTGCATTTCGGGGTCATGGTCGTCGTCAACATCATGCTCGGCCTGGTGACGCCGCCTTATGGCTTGCTGCTCTTCATCATGACCAACATCTCCGGTGCTCCGGTCAAGGACATCATCCGCGATGCGCTGCCCTTCCTGTTCTGGATGGTAGTCTGCCTGATGATCATCACATTCGTCCCCGACATGGTCCTGTGGCTGCCGAGGCAATTCGGATACCAGGGCTGAGAAACGAGAACATTATGACCGACCTGAAACCGCTCTATATTCTCAATGGCCCGAACCTGAACCGGTTGGGCAAACGCGAACCGGAAATCTATGGCCATACCACGCTCTCGGAAATCGAGGGCTGGTGCCGCGAGGCCGCCGGGACCCGTCCCGTCGAATTTCGCCAGACCAACAGCGAAGAGCGCCTGATCGAATGGGTGCATGAGGCCATCGATGAAGGCTCGGCGATCATTATCAATCCGGCCGCTTTCACCTTCACCTCGATCGCCCTGCTCGACGCATTGAAGATGTTCAAGGGACCGATCATCGAGTTTCACATTTCAAATGTGCACAAGCGGGAGCCGATTTATCATCGTTCCTATGTCTCGATGACGGCAACCTCGGTGATGGCCGGTCTGGGCGCCAAGGGTTATCCCATTGCCGTGAAAGCCATAGAAATGCTGATCGAGAAAGGTTGAGACGCCACCTCGGCGATCACGGTCGAAAGCAGGTTCTCATGCGTTCTAGGACTGTCGGCCAAACCAAACTGCTCAGCCGGCTCCATGATCAGGCAATGAGCCAAATCTCGGCTTGGCTTCATGGAGCTTAGCGCTGCGTGGATCTGAGAGAAGAGATCTGCACCTTCGCCCGCCGCTGCCGCAACCCGTTTTGGCGATCCAGCTTTGACATCACTGATGACCAAACTTCGCCAAGGTGGTTTCAACCGGCAAGGGCCGGCATAGGGAAAACCGGCTCGCCTTAGTGGCGAGCCGGTTTGTTTTAATCAGAGGCCCGTGCGCCGGTAGCGGTCACGCTCCTGCTGCACCGTTGCCGAATCGTACGGCGCCAGCTTGTCGTCGAACGTCGACCAGCCCTGCTCGGTATAGGCGCGGCGGCGTTCGACGGGATCAACCCAACTCGAGCGCTTCAAGATAGCGTTTGCCTCATCCACCTTCGTGTCGTCCACCTTGGCGGTCACCAGAGTGCCACCGCGGCGCACGCCTTCGGCATAGACGTGAGCGTGCTCTTCCGGAACGCCCGAATCCGTCAATGCACCGATCAGGCCGCCAGCAGCGCCACCGGCCACCGCACCTGCAAGCGCGCCAGCAGCCGTTGCGGCGAGCCAGCCTGCGGCAACGACCGGGCCAACGCCCGGGATTGCCATCAGGCCAAGACCGGTGAGCAGGCCACCAGCGCCACCGACGACGGCGCCGATACCTGCACCCGCGCCGGCTTTTTCGCCAACGTCAGAGCTATCGTCAACCTGCTGCCCGGTGGCGTTGTTGGACACGATGCTGATGTCGTTCGAAGGGATGCCAGCAGCCTCCAGCGCCGTAACCGCGGCACGGCCATCCGCATAATCGTCAAAAAGTCCGGTAATGGTCTTCATCTTGGTGTTTCCTCGTTGTCTTTTTTAAACGCGATTACTCAGCAACAATGTTGCCCTGATAATCCATGCTGGCCTTGACGGGCTTGCCGTCCTTGCTGGCGGAGGCCTGCCATACGCCTTGTTCTGAAAGCTTGAGATCGGTCACGTTCGAATAACCAGCCTCTTCAAGGCGCTCTTTGGCCTGTGCTTCGGTGAAGCTGTTTTGACCTGCGACCGGGGCTGTCGGATTGGTCTGATCAGGCGTGGCGATCGCCGGCGTCTCGCCGTCGGCGGACGGAGCAGTGCTGGTCTGAGCATGGGCGCCAAAGGCTGATGCGCCAAGAAGCGCAGCCACGAAAACAATCTTTTTCATGTTATTTCCTCATCTTACCGGCATGTGTTCACAGTTGCCGTGGCAGCAAAACTCCGCGGATACGAATAGGTTCCCCAACTTGAACCGTGAAAGCGATGGGCGACTTTCGGTGGAGCGGCGGATTTTTTCCGCCCTGTGCCGTTGCAAGTAAGCGTCCCAAACTTTGCTGCGCACCGCGTCAATTTCACGGAACCAACAGGGTCCGCCGGGGTTACGCATTGGCGTGGTCACACAGATCAATCTGGCATCGCTGCACGATTTGCCCTCGGAATTGAGCGCTCGGTTTGGGGATCATTCCAGGCGCAGGCGGGTGCAAATAGGAAAAACGATACGGCTGGATATTTCAAAACATCCGTAGCCGGACCGAGCGACAATAAAGACGCTCGCCAAACAGGGAGGCAAGGCGACAATGGTGGACAAAAATATCGACACGGATATTGGCAATGGTGGAGAAACGCACCAGCACATTCCCAGCAAAGGTGCTCACGATTCCGAGGGGCACCTGACGACCAATCAGGGGATCCGTGTTTCCGACAATCAGAACAGCCTGAAATCGGGTAGTCGAGGACCAACATTGTTGGAAGACTTCGTCCTGCGGGAGAAGATCTTCCACTTCGATCACGAGCGTATTCCCGAGCGTATCGTGCATGCGCGGGGTTCGGGTGCACATGGCTTCTTTGAGATCTACGAATCCCTTGCAGAATTGACCAAGGCCGATCTTTTCCAGCGACCGGGCGAAAAGACGCCAGTCTTCGTTCGGTTTTCGACAGTTGCCGGTGGTGCCGGTTCGGTGGATACGCCTCGCGACGTGCGTGGTTTTGCGGTCAAGTTTTACACGAAGGAGGGCAATTGGGACCTGGTCGGGAACAACATCCCGGTTTTCTTCATCCAGGATGCAATGAAGTTTCCCGACCTTGTGCATGCTGTTAAGATGGAGGCTGACCGTGCCTATCCGCAGGCGGGCAGCGCCCACGACACATTTTGGGATTGGGCATCTCTCATGCCGGAAACGACCCATATGCTGACATGGGCTATGTCCGATCGCGCCATTCCGCGCTCGTTTCGAATGATGGAAGGCTTTGGTGTCCACACATTCCGCTTAATCAATGCGTCAGGTAAATCGAGCTTCGTCAAATTTCACTGGAAGCCGAAATTGGGTCTTCAGTCCGTTGTCTGGGACGAAGCGCTGAAACTGCAGGCAGCTGATAATGATTACCATCGTCGCGATCTCTACGAGTCGATTGCTGCTGGAAATTTTCCGGAATGGGAGCTGGGGCTGCAGATCTTCGACGAAGATTTCGCCAATAGTCTACCCTTTGATGTGCTTGATGCCACCAAGCTCATTCCCGAAGAGATGGTGCCTGTCCGCATCGTGGGACGCCTGGTGCTGGATCGCAATCCGGATAACTTTTTCGCCGAAACCGAGCAGGTGGCATATTGCCCTGCCAACATCGTGCCCGGTGTCGATTTTTCCAACGATCCCCTGCTTCAGGGCCGCCTGTTCAGTTATCTCGATACCCAGAAGTCGCGGCTGGGTACGGCCAATTTCCAACAGTTGCCGATCAATGCCGCCAAATGCCCCGTGATGAACTTTCAGCGGGACGGCCAGATGCAGATGAACGTGCCGAAAGGCCGCGCCAACTATGAACCCAACAGCCTCTCGGCGCACGGTGAAGACGGTGGGCCGCGTGAATGTCCTGTCACCGGCTTCCGCACACTCGAACGCAGCACCGGAAGTGATGAGGAAGGTGACAAGTTGCGGATCCGCCCGGAGCTTTTCGCCGACCACTATAGCCAGGCCCGGTTGTTTTGGCTGTCTCAAACGCCGTCCGAGCAGGCCCATATAGCGTCATCTTTTGTCTTCGAGCTTTCCAAAGTGGCATTGGAGCAAGTCGCACCCCGTATGGTGGCAAATCTCTTGAATGTTGATCCGGATCTGGCAAGACGCGTTGCCGAGGGTCTGGGCATCACTGTGCCGAAGAAAAATCCCGCCGCACGCGCCCCCTTTGACATGGATCCATCGTCGGCGCTTTCGATTCACAAGAACATGAAAAACACGATAGAGGGACGCAAGATTGGCATTCTGATTGCCGATGGCAGCGATGCAAAGGCTTTGAAAAACCTTGTTGCGAGCATTGAAAAAGCTGGAGCTACAGCCTTTGTTGTCGCGCCGAAGGTCGCCAGGGTCGTACTTTCCGACGGCAAGGCGATCAAGGCTGACGGCCAGCTGGCGGGATCTCCATCGCAGATCTTCGATGCTGTGGCGATCGTGCTTTCGGCGGACGGATGCATGCGTCTGCTGAAAGAGGCCGCCGCGGTCCAGTTTGTCATGGATGCATTTGGTCACCTTAAGGCGATCGGCGCCAATGGCGATGCAAAGCCACTCCTGAATAAGGCGGGAGTTGAAGACGGCGAAGGGATTGTCGGTCTCGATGACGACTTCATCGCCGCTGCCGGCATGCGCTTCTGGGATCGCGAACCTGACATCCGCACCTTGGCGTAAATGCGGTGGGCGGCAACGGCGCAAACCGGTTCCTCTATGGGACTGGTTGTGCCGTATGCCCACCAGCATACTCTGTGCCGAAGTTTTGCGGAGGTAAAACATTGCCTTGCAACATGCATTCGTTCACAGGTTAAGGCTTTTCTGTCCTCAGGCTGGCGTCCGATCGCTAAAGTCAGCCAATAACACCCGCCCGGGAGTGGCGATCATGTTCGGGCTGGATCGGCAACTCTACCTGTCTCGAAACATATCGAATTCGATGGAACGTCTGCGGATGAGCTTCACCGAACGATCGGGCAGTATGACGTAGGTTTCTTCGGCTCTTCGACCATATTGGTCGATCAAGCGATGGGTGAACGTGCTGCCGACAGGAGCCTTGGTCAGTCGGGTCTGCGGCTGGCCGCGATAGGTTATGCTGCCGGGGATGGGTTCTACCGCGGTGGCGGTGCAAGCCGACAAGAAAATAGCAACAAGCGTGATTGGCGCGAACTTCTTCATGATCATTGTTCCAACGATTTGAAGCTGATGCTTCGGTTCCAGAGCATTCATCAGACAGGGACACACGTGCATAATCGCGGTGACGTCACTGGTAAAAGCCGGACGCTCGACATTGTTCCGGACCTTGCATCGTTCGCAACATGCCAGTCTCGCTGAACAGCTCGCCTATTTCGCTGCTGCGTTGAGAGCGGCCTCCTGCTGATGGGCCTGCAGCTGAATCTGGGCCGCCGCCGCTGCGGAATTCTTGTCATCTCCCCCGATCTGCACGGTCGGTTGCGCAAACTCAATGCCATTCTGCTTGAAGGCTTCGCGCAGCATGGCATAGGCGCGTCTGCGGATCGCCGACTGCAATTGCGTGGGTTTTAGTGTCATGCCGAAGCTGAGCTTGATGCCGTAGTCTGTAAACTCTTCGACGCCTTTCATCTTGAGGTTTTCTATGATGAACGGCTGGAACTCCTCATCATCGCGCAGGGTTTTGCCCACTGTCTTTGTGATTGATTTGACCTTGGCAATATCGGCCTCGTAGGACACCGTCAGCATGAATTTCACCACCGACCAGTCGCGGCTCATGTTCTGAACTGCGCCAAGTTCGCTGAACGGCACGATATAGATCGGGCCGCGATGATGGCGCAGCTTGATTGAGCGCAGACTGAAGGATTCGACCGTGCCCTTATAGCTGCCGCTCTGGATATATTCGCCGATGCGGAATGCATCGTCGAGCAGGTAGAACATGCCGCTGATTACGTCCTTGACCACGGTTTGCGCGCCAAAACCGATAGCCACGCCAACAACGCCAGCACCGGCGATCAGAGGCCCGATTTCGACGCCCAGAGACGAAAGACCCATCATTACGGCAATGGCGACCAGAAGAATCATCAAAATGTTCTTGAAGATCGGCAGAAGCGTACGAATGCGGGCGCGGCGCCGTTCCTGTTCGCTGCCGATTTCGAATGTCGCTTGCGTCTGTCCGAGCTTGCGATCAATCAACACCTTTGCGACATTCCAGATCAGATCGACGGCGAGGAAAATGATCCCTGCGCTGAGGAGACCGCGGACGAGACGCAGGGTCGGTGAATCCTGCATTGTCATTTCGGTGAGCTCGATTTCCAGCACATCTGCAAGGAAAACAAGAGTGCCGATAATGAGGGCAGCGCGAATGCCGCGCTCCACGATGACGGAGAGCAGTGTCATACCGGAGCCGTCATCCCCATGAGCGGCAGGCGTGCCCAGGAGATTGTTGACGGAAGCCTTGGCCAGAACGATCGCGCCGGGCAGGGCCGCAACAACCACGGCAATCCAGAACAACTTCATGGCACCTGCGACCCACAACAGCCAGATCGCAATAAAGTAAAGCGTCCAGAGAGTGTTCTTGGCGCGCCAGTTGATGCGGGGCTTGTGCTCCGCCAAAGACGTTGGATGCGGTCGCCGCCACACGGCTTCGATGGCGATCGCCAGCAGTACCAGGCCAAGCGCGTAAGCGACGAGCTGTCGAGCAGGAATGGAAAAACCCATAGTGCCCAGCAATCTTATGGTGACCCAGCCGAAGGCGTACCATCCAATCAGATAGACGGCGCGCTTTGACCAGTGAGCGGCCGCGGCATCGCTGACGGGAATGACGCGGTGCAAATGGGATGTTGCGTCGGTCAAACCCGGCGGCGCCAGAAGCACAGTGACGATGGCGCTGGCCAGCCGGAACACGACAATGGCGAGCAGATAACCGACAACGATCTCCCGGATCAGCGGCGGCCATTCGAATAGAAGGAAAAATCCGATACTTCCAATGGCGAAGGACGCAAGATAACAGGCTGCCCACAGCAGTCTGGTACCGACGGCAAGCGTCCGCTCGTGGACGGTCGTGAACGGAGCCTGCGCCATCCAATGCCGCCACCGGGAGGTCAGAGCGCGGAAGATCCATTGTAGGAGGAACCCTGCTGCCAGGAACGCACTGACTAGAAAGATTGGCCGTATACCGCGACTTTCCTCGATCTCCTGGTCCAGGAAATCTGCTGCCTGCATCGTTTGCGACGGAAACGATCGGCTCGCTTCAAACAGGCCTGCCATATGCGATCGGAACCGCATAGTGAAATCAGCAAAGGAAATATCGGGTTCGGAGTGCGGCGCGATAGGCCGTTCGGCAGTCGGCGCGGCATCTGCTTGCTGCAGAAGCCATTTCTGCACGTCCGGGTCGGCAATAAGCTCAACGAAACGCTGGACGTTTTCCGGCGGCGATGAACTGGGTTGAGCTTGTTGCGCAGCCGCTGGGAGTGATGAGAAGCAGAGAAACACCATCAGGAGCGCGGCCTGCAGCCTTGGCGTTACAGATACATGCATCCACGACGTGTCCATCACAAAGTCTCCCCGCCCGAGCTTGGACCGTACTTGTGATCATCTTTGCAATCAGCGCCGGTTCTCGTCAATCCGCAATTGAGGAGACTGTAATGCGGATGGTGCGGCCCGCAGAATGAAGCGTGTGCCTCGCCTCATGCAACGTGAGCGCCGGTCACTTTAACGAACAGAGAAAAGCGCGACGGGCGCGTGGGAGAACTTGGGGGATGTGAAAATGTGGACCAGCTGTAGAATTCCGCATTTAGCGGATGCTCACGTCTCAGACGTGTCAACAGGTGATCTTTGCCTGTCTACTGATTACGGCCTCATACTGGATGGGCTCGCAGACATAGGCCTATACTGCAGCGCCTAACACCGGCACCAGCCGGTGACGCTCGTCTTTACAGAGCCAGCCTGCCTAAATCAAGGCAGGCTGGATCCTTGCGCTGATGCGATCAGAGAACGCTGACGCTTTCGGCCTTCGACTTGCCTGTCTTGCGATCCTGGCCAACTTCGAAGCTAACCTTGTCACCGTCACGCAGCGAGCCGCCCTGCTGCAAGGCAGAAACGTGAACGAAAACGTCTGGACCGCCATTGTCAGGCGTGATGAAGCCAAAGCCCTTGTCTTCAGCGAAAAATTTAACCGTACCGGTCGCCATGATAGTTCCTCTTTAATTGTGCAGCCGTTTGACTCGCGCGCAGAACCTATCGTTCTGGTGCGTGCTTATCAACGGTCTAATGCACTTCTAGTGCAATCGAGTCGAAACGTCGACACTTGTAAACGCATGATTTGTCATTTTTCGCCTTCTATCCAACCTGCTCGTCTGCATTTGGCTTTCATCCGACCATAGATGAGCGTCCGCGGGCGAGATACGCCCCCTGCCTATCGGCCCGCGGCGTCAATGCGCTGTCGCTGACGATGGTTTTCCCGCGCAGGAGCAGGCGCACCGGCCAGCCGCGGATCTCAAGGCCCTCATACGGCGTATAATCAGCACCATGCTGCAGCATCTGATTGGTCAGTGTGACGCGTCTTTCCGCGTCCCAGAGCGCGATATCGGCGTCTGCGCCGATCGATATGGTCCCCTTCCTTGGATAGAGACCATAGAGTTTGGCGTGATTGGTCGATGTCAGGGCGACGAACTGGTTTATGTCAATGCGCCCCTTCATGACGCCTTCGGAAAACAGGATAGGCAGGCGTGTGGCGACCCCCGGGATGCCGTTCGGTATCCAGCGGAAATGCCGCTTGCCCTTTTCATTCAACTTTCCTTCCGGGTCGTCGAAGCGGAAGGGACAGTGATCCGACGAGAAGAGGTCGAAGACGCCCTGTTCAAGCCCTTCCCAGCAGGCGTCCTGGCTTGCCTTGTCACGCGGCGGCGGCGAGCAGACATATTTGGCCCCTTCGAGTGCTTCCTGATCGAGATCGTCCGCTGTCAGCATCAGGTATTGCGGGCAGGTCTCACCAGCGATCTTCTGCCCACGCCGACGGGCATGGCGGATTTCCTCCATCGCCTCGCGGTTGGAGACATGCACGATGACAACAGGCACATCGACAATTTCCGCCAGCGACAGAGCCCTGTGCGTTGCCTCTCGTTCGGCTGCGATGGGTCGGGTCGTCGCGTGAAACTTGGCTGCGAGCTTGCCTTCTTCCTCATGTCGCCCGATCAGGTAGCGGATCGCATCTTCGTTTTCGCAATGGACCATGACCAGCGCGCCGGTGCGCCTCGCAGCGTCGAGGGTCGCGAGGATTTCGTCGTCGCGCAGGCGCAGACCCTCATAAGTCATGAAAATCTTCAGCGATGTGTAGCCATCCTCGACCAGGGCTGGCAGTTCCTGGCCGAGCACGTCAGCTGTCGGATCGGTAATGACAAGATGGAAGGACACGTCGACATGACATTGGCCGTCTGCCTTGGCGTGATAGACTTTGAGTGCCTCCCGCAGCGACTGGCCTTTTTCCTGCATGCAAAAGGCAAGCACGGTGCTGTTGCCGCCGATTGCGGCAGACCGCGTGCCGCTGTCGAAATCGTCGGCCATCACGATGCCATCGCCGGAGGGCTGGTCGAGATGCACATGGCTATCGATACCGCCAGGCAGAACGAACAGGCCCCGCGCGTCGATGATCTCGTCCGCGTCATCGAGTTCCGCGGCAAGAGCTGCGATGCGCCCATCCTTGATGCCGACGTCACTGACAAAAGTGTCGCTCGCGGTTACCACCGTTCCGTGCCTGATCACCGTATCGAAACGCATATGTCGGTTTTCCTCGTTGTGATTTATCGCGTGCCGGGCGCCTTAGCTCGCCTGCGCCAAGCCCTCTGGTGTCGAGAGGATCCGGTCAAGCGCTGTCGTAAAGCGATCGACTTCCTCCAGCGTGTTGTAATGCACCATCGACACCCGCAACATGCCGCCATGGTCGGTCAGTCCGAGATATTCGGCAAGTCGGCGGGAATGGAAATCGCCGAAACGCATGGCGATCTTTTCGCTGTCCATCGCCTTGCACAGGTCTGCTGCGTTGCGTCCATCGAAACGAAAGGCAATTGTCGGCACACGCTGAGCATCGCGATTGAATGAATGACCAACAATTTGGCAATCATTTCGCGAGCGCAGGTAGCTGAGCAACCGCTCGGTCAACTGGTTTTCCTGCTCGGTGATCGCTCGATAGGCGGCTTCGATCTTTTGACGCACGCTACCGGTCTCGCCAGCCTGTTCGCCCAGCGCCACCAGATAATCGACAATTCCGCAGGTGGAGAAGGCAAGCTCGTAGTTTGGATTGCCTGGCTCAAGCTTGGCAGGCACTTTGTCTCGGCCGTAGAAGTAGTGATAGAGCGGGTCGAGATCGAGCAGCAGATCATGCTTTCCGTACATCAGCGCATAATGGGGCCCATAGGTCTTGTAGAGACTGAACACGTAATAGTCGACGTCGAAGGCCTGCACATCGACCGCACGGTGTGGGGCAAAGGCGACGGCATCGACGCAGATCTTTGCTCCCTTGGTATGGACAAAGTCTGAGATCGCGCGGATCGGATTGATTGAACCAAGGAGGTTCGAACAATGGGTGACGCAGACGAGCCTGGTACGCTCGCTCATCAGGGGGGCGAGATCGGCAAGGTCAAGCGTCAGGCTGTCCTTGTTGAGGGGCCATGTTTTCAAGATGACGCCGCGCTCCTGCAACCGGTCCCAGGGACCGATATTGGATTCATGATCGGCGATGGTGACGATGATTTCGTCGCCGGGGGAAAGCTGGCTGTGCATGGCGCGCGCGAGGTTCTGCAGCAGGGCTGTGGTCGAATTGCCAAAGATGATCTCTTCCGGGCGACTGGCATTGACCAGATGCATTGCCGCCGTGCGAGCCTCGTAAAGCGCTGCCGCTGCCGCCTGCGACACCTCATAGGAGCCGCCGATCTGGACGTTCTTCTCGATCAGGAACGTGTTGATGCGTTCGACAGCGCCTTTGAGGATCTGCGAGCCGCCGGCATTGTCGAAAAATGTCCATCCGCGGTCGAGCCCTGGAAATTGGCTGCGCACGTATTCAAGATTAAGCGGCGAAGTGGTGGCCATCCTTATTGTCCTCCAGATTTATTATTGTGCTCAGTGATTGAGGACGGCGCGCAGGAAACCGCGCGTCCGTTCTTCTTTCGGATCATCGAAAATGGCTTCTGGCGTGCCGGCCTCCACCAGACGGCCGCTGTCCATGAAGATCACCCGGTCGGCCACCTGGCGGGCAAAACCCATTTCATGGGTGACGACGATCATGGTGACCCCGGTACCGGCGAGTTTGCGCATCACGTCCAACACTTCGCCAACCATTTCCGGGTCGAGCGAAGAAGTCGGCTCGTCGAAGAGCAGAACGCGCGGCTCCATGGCGAGCGCCCGCGCGATGGCCACACGCTGCTGCTGACCACCGGAAAGCTGGCCGGGGTATTTCTCCGCCTGTTCGCCAATGCCGACCCGTGCAAGCAGCTCGCGGGCCTTTCGTTCGGCATCTCCTGCCGACGTCTTGCGCACCCGCATCGGCGCCAGCATGACGTTCTTCAAGACAGTCATATGGGGGAAGAGGTTGAACGACTGAAACACCATGCCGACCTCGGCGCGCACCTTGGCCAGGGCTGGTCCAGGCTCGACGCGGATGCTATCGACGGTGATGCGGCTGTCTTCGCCGAATGCCTCCAGGTGATTGATGCAGCGGATCAGCGTTGATTTTCCGGATCCGGAGGGGCCGATGACACAGACCACTTCGCCTTCTGCGATGTCGAGATCGATCCCATGCAGTACAGTGAAGGTGCCGTAGGCCTTGGTCAGGCCCCTGATCGAAATGAGGGGCGTTGCGGGTTTTTCCATCAGCGTTTGCCCCGGCTGTAATGCTTCTCAAGCCGTGCGACGATCGCCACCATCGGCCAGAGAAGTGCGATATAGATGAGTGCTGCTCCGATCAGTGGCGTCGGATTGGCAGACAGCGCCTGTGCCTGGGTCGCCTGCTTCAAGAGATCCGGCATGGCGACGACAGAGGCGAGAGCAGTATCCTTCATGACATTGATGCAGTTATTGGTCAGGGGCGGGATGACGATTCGAATTGCCTGCGGCAGGATGACGTCGATCATCGTGTCCTTGTTCGACAGTCCAAGTGCTGCCGATGCCTCGAACTGGCCATGCGGAATGGCCTCGATGCCGGCGCGGAAGATTTCCGCCGTGTAAGCTGCAGAAACAAGAGAAAGCGCGGTCACTGCCGAAAAGAAGGGCGATAACCGGATCCCGATAAAGGGTAGCGCGTAGTAAACGATGATCAAAAGCACGAGCAGCGGGATCGAGCGGAATATGTCGATGTAGACGCGAATCAACAGCTTGACGAAAGACGGTGCATAAAGGCGGGCGACCGCCAGAAACAAGCCGCCGGCCAATCCGCACAGAATGCTCGTCACGCCGATCTGCAGCGTGACGATCAACCCCCAGAGGAGCTGCGGCAGGCTGTCGATCATCACCTGCAGATTGAAGAAAGTATTGATTAGTGTCATGCCGGAGCGGCTCCCTTGGCCGACCGGAGGAGCGTAGCGGCCCCGCCGGTCTCAGTGTCAGCCTTACTTGGCCTTAGGCATGTCGAGAACGGTAACGGTCGAAGTTGTGTCCTCGGCCTTTGCGCCAAACCAGGTTTCGTGCAGCTTGGCGATAAAGCCTTCCTGCTTGAGTGTCGTGATCACGGCATTGACCTCGGCTGCAAGCGGATCGTTCTTGTTGAACATGATCGAGTATTTCTCGCCGGTCGGGATGCGCTCGACCACCTTCAGTTCCGGCTTGTCCTTGACATAGTAGAGAAGGGCTGGAATGTCGGAGATGTAGCCATCGACGCGGCCGGCGACGAGGTCAAGCATGGCCGGCTGCAGGCCCTCGAAGCGGCGGATTTCGCCGAGCTTGTATTCACCCTTATTGGCGTCGGCCCACATATCACCGGTCGAGCCCGTGTCAACGCCAACAACCTTGTCGCCCATGTCCTTAAGGCCAGTAATGCCGGACGCGGCCGTGACCGTCAGGGACTGATCGCTGTCGTAGTAGGGCTGGGCAAAGGTCACGGATTCAAGGCGCTTGTCTGTAATGGTGATCGACGAAACGGCCATGTTGATGCGACCCGATTGGACGGCCGGAAACAGACCGTTGAACGGCGTGTTGACGAATTCCACCGATTTGCCCAGACGTTTGGCGATTTCGGTGACCAGGTCGACTTCGAAGCCGGTGACCTTTCCACTGGCATCTTCAAATTCCCACGGCACGTTCCCGATATTGGCGCCGACGGTCAGATCGGCTGCATGCGCACCAGAAGACGCGAATGCGGCGATGAGGCCGGACAGAAGCGTGATCTTAAATTTTGAACTGCGTGTCATGAGGGTTCCCCTTGTTATTTGAACATAACTCAATCTACATTGGTCTAACTGGTCAGACCAGTTAGACCAAACAAGCATGTCGCTTTCGGCTTTGCAAGATGGCGCGCAAAAAAATAGATTAGCCACGCCGCAAGGCTCAGGTTTCGAGAAGGGATCGCATGTTCAACAAGACGCTTGTTCCACAATCGGTTGCGCGAGAGATCCAGACGATGATTCATGCCGGCACCCTGAAGCCCGGCGAGAAGATTCCGTCGCAGCGGGAGTTTTCGCTGAAATTCGGCATCAGCCGTGCATCACTGCGCGAAGCGCTTCTGACTCTGGAGACACTTGGCCTGCTGAAAACTGAAGCCGGGCGGGGCACTTTTGTGACAGTCCCTTCTGACGGCGCAGGCAGCCCCGGCGGACACATGGCGCCCTGGCGCTATTCCGATAGCTACTCGGTCTTTGATGTCTTCCAGACCCGCATCCTGATGGAAGGCGAGATCGCGCGGTTGTCTGCAGGTCGCTTGACCGAGTTGCAGTTGGAAAAGATGGAAAGGGCCACGCGGACCATGGAGGAATGCTGGGCGACGCAAGACCTGCTCGCCAATGTCGAGGCCGATCTCGTCTTTCATGCCACGATCGTATCGGCATGCTCCAACGCCATGTTGAAAGCCCTCTATCAGACAGTGCGCGACCAGGTGACGGAAACGCAGCGCCAGCCTATCCCGATCACCGATCCGGAGCGCATGCGTGACTCCATTGCTGAGCATCGCAAGATTATCGCAGCCCTCAGGGCCAATGACGGTACGACTGCTCGCCTTGAGATGGAAAATCACATCCGCAACACAGCAAGATGTGCGGGACTTTCACCATAGTGGACCGAATTTGCTGTTCGCCTAGGCGACGTGTGCGCGTGAGGACGGCGGTCTGGCGTGGTCCCTATCCCGCCCACACTCCCGGTCACGCAAGATGCGGCAACCGACCTTTCTTCTGCCCGTACAGATGATAGAGTTCGACTGACGCAATCGCTGCGTTAGGTCGGGGGATAAATGAAGCCATTGCTGACAACCGTCGCAGCGACGGTGATCGTGCTGTTTGCCCGCGCGGTAACCGCAGTTCGCGCCATATGGCCCGAACAAGGGCTGCCGGTCCGGCCATGCCTATATTTTGCCAATCACTCAAGCCACGGCGACTTCGTGCTTGTATGGACTGTTTTGCCACCAAGACGTCGGCAGCAGACCCGTCCTGTCGCGGGCGCCGAGTACTGGCTGAAATCAAGGCTCACGCGCTTCATTGGCCGCGACGTGTTCAACGCGGTTCTCATTGCGAGAGAGCGCGACCAACGCACACAGAATCCCATCGAGCAGATGGCCGAAGCAATCGACGCCGGTTCGTCCCTCATTCTTTTCCCCGAGGGCACGCGTAACCAGACAGATGCGCCGCTTCTGCCTTTCAAAAGCGGAATTTTCCATCTGATCGCTGCCCGTCCCGAGACCGAGATCGTACCGGTCTGGATCAACAATTTGAACCGGGTGATGCCGAAGGGTGAGTTTGTGCCGATCCCATTGATATGCACCGTCACTTTCGGCGATCCTTTGCGTATCAAGCCTCACGAAGACAAGGACGCGTTTCTCGAACGACTGAAGATTGCCCTTCTGGCTCTCTCTCCTAGACCGGCAGGGGGTGGTGAATGAGTGCCGCGAATTCAGATCTCCTGGTGCTGGTGTCCGGCATCTTCGGTGTGCTGATCTTTGCATCAGCCATCGGCTACGTCCTGCAACAGCGCTATTCGCCAGCCGGTTCGAACGCATCGATCGAAAACCTCAACGCGCGCATCAAGGCCTGGTGGGTGATGGTCGTCTTGATCGGCCTTGCCTTCGTCGCGGGCCGGATCGGCGTACTCGTGCTCTTCGGCTTCTGCTCTTTCGCCGCATTGCGCGAATTCGTGACGCTGATCAACACGCGCAGGGCCGATCATTGGTCGCTTGCCGCAGCTTTCTTCCTGGTCGTTCCGATTCAGTACTATCTGCTCTGGGCCGAAGAATATGGTATCTTTTCGATCTTCATTCCGGTCTACGTCTTCCTCCTGATGCCGATCGTTTCCGTTCTTCGGGGCGACACCGAACGCTTCCTGATCCGCATCGCAGAAGTGCAATGGGCATTGATGATCTGTGTTTTTTGCGCCTCACACGTGCCGGCCTTGCTGACCCTGCATATTCCTGGCTACGAGGGCCGCAATGTTCTTTTGATCGCCTTCCTGGTGATCGTTGTCCAACTCAGCGACGTCCTGCAATATGTTTGGGGCAAGATGTTCGGCCGCACCAAGATCGCGCCCAACCTGTCGCCTTCAAAAACCGTCGAAGGCTTTGTCGGGGGCGTGATCAGCGCCACGCTGATCGGGGCTTCCCTGTGGTGGATCACGCCCTTCACGCCCTTCCAGGCCGGTGTTCTCGCTTTCATCATCACGCTGATGGGCTTCTTCGGTGGACTGGTCATGTCGGCTATCAAGCGCGACCGCGGCGTAAAGGACTGGGGCAATTTGATCGAGGGTCATGGGGGGCTGATCGACCGACTCGATTCCGTCGTCTTCTCGGCGCCTATCTTTTTCCATATCGTCCGCTACTGGTGGTCGCTGTGACAGCGGGGCCCCTGCGACGGTTTGTCCGCAAAGGATGGGTACATCTCCTCTTCGCCTTCATTGCAATGGGAGGCTGGGCAGTCTTCGTCAATCGCGGCCATCACATGCCGCGACCTGTATATGCGGGCCTGGTGCAGGGCGCGATGTCGGCTGGCCTGACGCTGTTCCTGAAATCGGTGGTCGAGGGACTTTCGCGCCGCATCGCTTACCCGATGCGGCTTTGGGTCCCGCCCGTCATCGCCTGCCTGGGATCAGCCAGCCTCCTCGTTGCGATCCATGTCGCAAGCGGCACACCGGAAATAGGGAAGACCATCACTGTTCCGCTTCTGGTGTCGACCAGTTACGCCGCGTTATATAACTACTCGATCTCAGCAAGGTAAGGACCATGACCGATACAGGGGATCGACGACCGTTGGACAGTCGCAACACCCGCTGGGCCGCCGCGATTGCCCGTTGGCTGGCTGCACGGAACATCACGCCCAATCAGATATCTATTGCGAGTATGGTGGCGGCAACGATTGCCGGTGGGGCTTTCTATTTCGCAGGTGCTGCCGTTGGCTGGCCACGTGTCAGCTTGCTGTTGCTCGCGGCTCTTTTTTGCCAGGTCCGGCTGCTTTGCAATCTCTTCGACGGCATGGTTGCTATTGAAGGCGGAAAGGGAGAGCCGGACGGTCCCTTCTGGAACGAGTTTCCGGACCGCGTCGCCGATCTCATGATCTTTGTCGGCCTCGGTTATGGCCTCGGCTTGCCGGACCTTGGCTGGGCAGCCGGTGCATTTGCTGTGTTAACGGCTTATATCCGCGAACTTGGCCGCGGGAATGGCTATCCGAGCGACTTCGGCGGTCCGATGGCCAAGCAACATCGCATGGCAACGATAACGGCAGCGACACTGGCAACAGTTTTGGAGCCGCTTTGGGGAGGATACAATCAGATGCTGACGATCGGCCTGTCCGCCGTCGCGATTGGTGCCGCATTCACAGCACTGCGCCGTGCAAACACGCTGGTCATGCTACTCAGGAGCAATGGATCAAATTGATCTGTGCGTACCGTCCGTTGGCGTTGCGAAATTAGCTCCGACGGAGTTCAATACGGCTTGTTACAATCGTCTCGCCCGTTGTCGGATCGGTATCGCTGGTGATCAGACTCATTCCGGATTTGCCGCGCTTTTGTATCGTCAATTTTGCCTTACGATCGCCATTGACGTTTTTTGCCCAGAGGATGTTCAGGTCGATCGCATCGCCCGCACGCTGTCCGCCGAGGCCAGCGGTCCCCGTGCCGGCACCGACATAAGATCCCGTATAGGTGGCGCCCTCAGATTTGAGGTCTGCGCTGATGGCGCGAGAGAAAACAGCCAAGCTAGTGCAACGGCCGTCGAGTGCCAGTGAACTGCCGATCGCATTGGACTCAAAGTCGCAGGTAACGTTGATCGACGGCGCATTGGCCCGCACTTTGACCATGCCTTCGCCGCTCCAGCTTCCTGCCAGCGTCTTCAGAAAAACGGCTTCATCGGCATATGCAGTGTTTGCCATAGTCATGGCAACGATTGCCACTGCCGCGACATTCGCAACAACCTGTTTCATGGTCAGACTTCCTGAGCGGAACATCACGAAAGGATGTTCGGTTCGTGGTGAAGGATACAGCACTAACAGTCCGCTTCGGATTATGTTCCAAACTTGAAAGGGCAGAGATTGAGATTGTTCGACCTCCTCTGTTGGGCGGTGTTTTGGATTTTCTGCCGTGAAGTCGCGAGTATTGGCAAAAGGCCGCCATATTGACACCTGATACACCGTCAAATGCCAGGATGACTTGCTGGTGCCTCGCACTCAGGCTTGAGGTCTACCGACAATCGCATCTTTTGTCCGTCTTGATCTGCCGCTGCATCAACGCTGAGCGCCTGTCGAACGCGCGGCAACTGCGCAAATAGGCCAGATCAGATCTGGACTAAATGACCTAGTGAGACTTCGCGGTATCGTCGTTGGGGTGGCACATAGCCACTCGGCCGTACAGGGCTTTTCAGTTCCTCGATGGCAGCATTGCGCTTTATTCCACGACGGGCCGGGTCCGGCACGGGTACGGCGGCTATTAGCTTTTTCGTGTAGTCATGCTGCGGATTGTCGAAGATCGCGGCACGTGGGCCGATTTCGACGATTTCGCCAAGATACATGACTGCAACGCGGTGGCTTATCCGCTCGACCACCGCCATGTCATGGCTGATGAAAAGGAAGGCGAGATTGAACTCTTCCTGCAAGTCCATCAGGAGATTACAGACCTGCGCCTTGATCGAGACGTCGAGCGCCGAGACGCTTTCATCAGCGACAATGACTTTGGGATTGAGCGACAGAGCGCGGGCGATGGCGATGCGCTGGCGCTGGCCGCCGGAAAATTCATGCGGATAGCGGTCCATCATCTGCGGGTCGAGGCCGACCTTGCGCAAGAGATCGGCGACCTTGTCCTGGGCTTCCTGCCGCGAGCCGAGCCGGTGTTTCAGATAGGGTTCGGCGATGGCCGCACCGACCGTCATGCGCGGATTGAGGCTTGAGAACGGGTCTTGAAAAATCATCTGCACACTACGGCGCATGGCGCGCAGGCTGGGCTGGTCCAGCGTCCGCACATTGTAGCCGTCAAGATGCACCTCGCCGCTGTCAGGTTCGATCAGGCGGATGATCGAACGCCCGGTGGTGGACTTACCGCAGCCGCTCTCACCGACGATCGACAGCGTCTCGCCTTGGAAAAGCTCAAACGAGACATCCTCTACAGCATGCACGGCCCCAGTCTGACGGCTGAACAGGCCGCTGCGGATCGGGAAACGCGTGATCAGGTTCTTGACTGAGAGCACCGGCGTCTTGCGTGTGTCGACGGTATTTGCCACTTCGGTGGGCTCGCTCACGACGCCGGAGCCGATATCGACGATTGGGAAACGCAGCGGCCAGGCCTGGCCGTGCATCGAGCCGAGCTTCGGCACCGCAGCCAGTAGCGCGCGGGTGTAAGGATGCTGGCCGCGATGGAAGACGTCAACGGTCGGCCCTTGCTCGACTACATCGCCGCGCAGCATGACGATGGTGCGGTCGGCGATCTCGGCCACCACGCCCATGTCATGGGTGATGAAGAGAACGGACATGCCTTCCTCTTCCTGTAGAACCTTGATCAGGTCGAGGATCTGGCCCTGGATCGTCACGTCGAGCGCCGTGGTCGGCTCGTCGGCGATCAGCAGTTTCGGCCGCGAGGCAAGCGCCATGGCGATCATGACCCGTTGGCGCATGCCGCCGGAAAACTGGTGCGGATATTCGTCGAAACGGCTCGTGGCATTGGGAATGCGGACCTTTTCCAACAGCCGGATCGTCTCGCCGCGCGCCTCCGCCTTCGACAGGCCCTTGTGCCGGGTCAGCACTTCGGAGATCTGCCGGCCGATGGTGAAAATCGGATTGAGGCTGGTCATTGGCTCCTGGAAGATCATCGCGGCCTCGTTGCCGCGCACCTTCTGCATGTCCTTTTCCGAGAGCACCAGGATGTTTCGGCCGTTCAGCAACACCCGGCCTTCAACTTGGGACTGGTCGCGAGCCAATAGCCGCATGATCGACAAGGAGGTGACGCTCTTGCCGGAGCCGGACTCGCCGACGATCGCCACCGTTTCGCCGGGTCTCACATCGAAGGAAATGTTTCGCACCACAGGCCGCCACTGGCCATCGACCAGGAAGGAGGTCGTCAGTCCCTGGACGGAGAGGACGGCGGGTGTCTCGGTTTGAGCGGCAGCTGTGGTCATGGGGCTCATGGCTTTGCGGGTCCGATCCTGGGGGTGATCATGCGGGCTTCAGCGGGGTGGCGAAGGAGGGCGAGGGGCGACCTTCGGCGATTCTGGCGGCCTCGAGGGCGGCGATCTTCTCGTCGATCAGCCGGCGGTCGATCAGGCCATGCGGATTGTCGCGGGTTGGCATGGTCTCCGCGACATGAAGGAAACGTTCCTGCGCCACGGCGTAGAGCCTTCGCAATTCCCCAAGCGGATCGGTATGGTCGTCGGCACGGATATCGAGCCAGGCATAGTCCTGGTCCCGGTAGATCTTCAGTGCTGCCGATTGCCGGCCGCGCTTGTCGCCACCGGCCGCCTCGCCGGCATCCATGGCAGCCAGCAGGCGCTCGGCCAGAGGCGCGCCTGATGTCTCCTTGTAGACCCGCAGGGACTCGGCAATGACCTCGGGTCCCGCCAGCATGTTGCCGGCGACCGAGACATTGTCGTCGACCAGATGCCCGGCCCAGTCGATGCATTTTGCGCCGGTAAAGGCGGCGTTGCGGCCCTCCGCGTCGATCAGGTGCATCTGCCGCTGTTGAGCGCCGTCGTCGCGACCGGTCAGGATCGCGATGATCTCGTCGGGAGAATGGCCCTCGGACAGAAGTGCCAGGCCGTCCGTTCCGTAAAGCGGGCTGACGAAGGCCTGGGTGGCAATGGCGCCGATGCGGCCGCGGATGTGGGGAACGGCGGCGCCAACCGCGAAGAAGCGGCTGGCAACAGCGATGCCGAGATGGCCTGTGTCGGGATCGCGCGCAACGATAGACCAGGTCATGGATTATCTCCCGATCGCATAGGCTTGCATCAACCTTGGCGTCGCCGCGGCCCGCAGCAGACCGTCGGCATCGCGGCGTGCAGCGGTCAGACGACCGACGCTCCAGGGATCAGCCTCGGTGATGTCGTGGCCCATGGCTTTCAGCGCCTTGATCGTATCTGCGCCGATGCTGCTCTCGATCATCACATTGCCGGGCTGGCTGGTGCGTGGATAGAAGGAGCCGGGAAAATGGGCGGTGTGGAACAGCGGCATGTCGATCGCTGCCTGCAGGTTCCGCTTGTGATGCACATAGCGCAGGAAGAAGGACAACTGCCACTGGTCCTGCTGGTCGCCGCCGGGCGTGCCGAAGGCCAGTGTCGGGCGGCCCTCGTAAAAGGCGATCGACGGCGTCAGCGTGGTGCGCGGCCGCTTGCCCGGTGCCAGCGAGGTCGGCAGGCTGGGCTTCAGCCAGAACATCTGGGCACGGGAATTGAGGCAGAAGCCGAGGCCCGGCACGATCGGCGAGGATTGCAGCCAGCCGCCGGACGGCGTGACGGAGACCATGTTGCCCTCGCGGTCGATGACGTCGATATGCACGGTGTCGCCGCGCTTTTCAGTCAGATGCGACATGGTTGGTTCGTAGACGGCGCCGGTGCCGGACATGGACGCCAGCATTTCCAACGTCAGATCGTGCTGGGTTTCGAAACCCAGTAGCTTGCCGGGACGCAGCAACATTGAGGCCTGCGGCGTGATCAGCTTGCGGCGCTCGTCATTATAGGCATCCGACAGCAATTGCTCCATCGGCACGGTGGCAAAGGCCGGGTCACCATAATAGACCTCGCGGTCGGCATAGGCGAGCTTCATCGTCTCTATCACGGTGTGCACGAAATCGGCACCCAGCGGGTCCATCGCCGCGACATCCACGCCCTTCAGAAGCGCCAGCGATTGCAGCAGCACCGGTCCTTGGCCCCATGGGCCTGTCTTGGCAACCGTCCAGCCATGATAGTCAAAGGTCTGCGGTGCTTCCACCGTGGCCGACCAGCCGGCCATGTCAGCTGCCGTCAGCACACCTTTGTGGCGGCTACCGCTGGCATCCATCACCTCGGCTGTCTTCAGATAGTCCTCGATCGCCTCGGCGACGAAGCCGCGGTAGAAGGCATTGCGGGCTGCCTCGATCTGGTTTTCGCGGCCGGTGGCGCTTTCCGACTCTTTGACGATGCGGGCATAGGTAGCGGCGAGGACCGGATTGCGAAACAGCGCATGCGGTTCGGGTGCCACACCGCCCGGCAGCCAGGTCTCGTAGGATGTAGGCCATTCCTTCTCGAAGAAATTGGCCAGCCCCTTGATGGTGGCCGAGACGCGCGGCAGCATGGGGTGGCCGTGTTCGGCATAGTGGATGGCGGGCTCCAGCACGTCGCGGACCGTCATTGTGCCGTAGTCGCGCAACATCAGCATCCAGCCGTCGAAGGCGCCGGGAATGACGGTGGCCAGCAGACCGTCGCCGGGGATGATCGACAGTCCTTCGCTTGTGTAATGCTCGATCGTCGCGCCAGCTGGGGCAGGTCCCTGCGCACAGATTACCTCGACCTTGCCTGTCTTTGCCGAATAGATCAGCGCCGGCATGTCGCCGCCGGGGCCGACCAGATGAGGCTCGAGGATCTGCAGAACGAAGCCGGTCGCGACCGCTGCATCGAAAGCATTGCCGCCCTTTTCCAGAATGCTCATGCCGACGGCGGAGGCGATCCAGTGGGTCGAGGTCACGACACCGAACGTGCCGAGGATCTCCGGGCGGGTGGTAAACTCAGTCATCGACTATTCCTTCACGATGTCGTCTTTTAGGATTCCCGGGGATCGAGCGCATCGCGCAGACCATCGCCGAGCAGATTGAAACCGATCACGACTAGAAAGATCGCCGCTCCCGGCCACATGGCCATCCAGGGGGCCTGATCGAGGAAATTCTTCGCGACATTGAGCATCGAGCCCCAGCTTGGAGCGGGAGGCTGCTGGCCAAGCCCGAGGAAGGAGAGGCTCGCTTCGGCAATGATGGCGGTCGCTACCGTCAGCGTCGCCTGCACGATGATCGGGGCGGTGATATTCGGCAGGATGTAACGGAGCATGATGTCGAGATGGCCAAGGCCGATCGAGCGGGCGCCTTCAACATAGTCTTCCGTCTTGACGGCCAGCACCTGGCCGCGCGTCAACCGCACGAAAACCGGCATGGCCGACAGGCCGATGGCGATCATTGCATTGGTAAGGCTGGGGCCGAGGAAGGCTGCAAGCGCAATCGCCATGATCAGGAAGGGCAGGGCGAGAAACGCCTCGGTGATGCGCGAGATGACCTGATCAACCCAACCGCCAAAATAACCGGCGATCAGGCCGAAGGGCACGCCGATGACGATCGAGATCGCGACCGAAAAGATGCCGGCCATCAGCGAGGCCTGCGCGCCCCAGATCATGCGGGACAGGATATCGCGGCCGATATCGTCGGTGCCCATCCAGTGCGCGGCTGATGGTGCCTTGCGAATTGCGGTCCAGCTCGTAGCGAGCGGATCGGCGATCGGCAGCAGCGGTGCCGACAATGCCAGGATCGCGAAGAAGAGAATGATGCAAAGTCCGACAAGGGCGCTGCGATTGGCTTTCAGCTTGCGCCAGGCACGATTGCCGCTTTTGGCTGGAATGTTCACAGTCACAGATGGATCAAGCGTCGTCATAGGCTTGCCCTCATGCGCGGATTGAGGATGACATAGAGGACATCGGCAACGAGGTTCATCAGGATGAAGCCGACGGCGGTGCACAGCACGACACCCTGCACCACGGCGTAATCGCGGTTGAACACGGCATCGACGATCAGCTTGCCAAAACCCGGAATAGTGAAGATCTGTTCGGTCAGCACCGCACCGGCGAGAAGCTCACCGAACAGAAGGGCGCTGAGCGTCACGATCGGCAGGAGCGCATTGCGGAAGGTGTGGCTGAGAATGACGACCCGTTCCGACAGGCCCTTGGCGCGGGCCGTTCGGATATAATCGGCCTTCATCACGCTCAGCATGGCCGAGCGCGTGTGGCGCATCAAGGTGGCGGCGAGTGCTGTACCCAGCACGAAGGCCGGCATGATCATGGTTTCAATCGAGCGCACCGGATCGACGAAGATCGATTCATAACCCGACGCTGGCAGCCAGCCGAGCTTTACCGAAACCAGCAGGATCAGCATGATGCCGAGCCAGAAATTGGGGATGGAGAGACCGGATAGCGCAACGATATTGGCGATGTAGTCGATGACGGTGTTCTTTTTGACAGCGGCCAGGATTCCCATCGGCACGCCGATGACAAAGGCGAAGATCATTGACATGATCGCCAGCTGGATCGTGACCGGGAGTTTTTCTCCGATCAGTTCCAGCACCGGCTGGTTGGTGCGCAGCGAGATGCCAAAATCGCCCTGCAGCACGTTGGCAATCCAGTAGCCGTATTGATAGATGACGGGATCGTTCAGGCGATATTTCTCCCGCAAAAATTCGATGACCTGCGGGTCACGCTCTTCGCCGGCCATGGCGAGGATCGGATCGCCCGGCAGCAGCTTCTGCAGCGAGAAGACGAAGATCGATACGATCAACAGCGTCGGTATGGCGACCAGCAGCCGTTTTCCGATGTAGATATGCATGAACATCCGGTCCTGATTTTGGGAGATTCCTGCGGAGCATCTGGCGCTCCGCAGGAGAGATCGGGGCGGATCAGCCCTTCTTGACGCCGAGCAGACGGATCATGCCATCGGGCGACGGAACGAAGCCGGTAACCTCTTTCTTGGTCGCCCAGATCCATGACTGGTGGCCGAGATAGATGACGGGCAGATCCTCGTTGAGGATCTTGCCGGCGGCATCGTATTTCTGCTTGCGGACGGCATCGTCGGTCGAAGCGCGGGCTTCGTTGAGAAGTGTGTCGACTTCCGGATTGCAGTATTTCGTGTCGTTGATGCCGCCCTCGCAGGTGACGAACTGGTGCAGGTTGCCGTCAGGATCGACGCGGCCGGACCAGTCGGAGCGGCTGAGCTGATAATTGCCGGCGGTCTGCTCGCTGAGTAGGGTCGCAAACTCGGTGGTCTTCAGGCTGACATCGAAGCCGGCCTCGGCCACCATCGCCTGGACGATTTGCATCATCTGCGCGGCAACCGGATTGTTGGGGATCTGCATCTCGATCGGCACCCGCTCGAAGCCGGCTTCCTTGATCAGGGCCTTGGCCTTTTCAAGATCACGGGCCGGAACCGGCAGGTCCTTGTTGAACCAGGGGCTGTTCGGCGGGAAGGGCTGGTTGCCGCCGACGGCCGTGCCTTCATAGACAACCTGGTTCAGCGCTTCCCGGTCGATGGCGAGCGAGAAGGCTTGGCGCAGGCGCTTGTCCTTGCCGAACGGGTTGTCGGCGCGGGCGCCATTGGCGATGTTCACATAAAGCGCCATGTAGCCGATATTGACGACGTCGGAATAGGTGAGGCTCTCGTCTGCCTTGACGGATGTCGCATCGGTTGCCGCCAGTCGCTCGATCATGTCGAGTTCGCCCGAGCGCAGGTTGGCAAGTCGCACGGTCGTGTCGGGGATGGGCAGGTAGGTGACCTTGTCGATAAACACCTTGTCCTTGTCCCAGTAGTCGGCGAATTTTTCGAGGACGATGCGGTCCTGCTGCACGCGCTCGACGAACTTGAACGGCCCGGCGCAGACCGGCGCGGAGCCGAAATTGGCGCCGAGTTCAGCGGCCGCCTTCGGCGAAACGATCATGCCCGCACGGTCGGACAATTGAGCCAGCAGCGTGACATCCGGCGCCTTGAGCGTGAACTTCACGTCGTAGTCGCCTGTGGTTTCGACCTTTTCCACCGAGGTCAGCTCGCTCTTGCGGCGGGATTCCGGCAGGGTCTTGTTGCGTTCGATGGTCGCAACGACGGCGGCTGCATTGAACGGCGTACCGTCGTGAAACTTGACACCTTCGCGCAGTTTCATGGTCAGTTCCTTGCCATCGGTAGACCAGGCCCATTCGGTGGCCAGCTGCGGCACGATCTTCAGATCGGGCGAAACATCCACCAGCTTGTCGCACATGGCGGTGTAGACGATGCGGCCGACAAAGGTACGGGACTGGGCAGGGTCCAGCACGTCGGCATCATCCTGCAGGCCGATGCGCAGTTCGGCGGACAGTGCGGGGCCGGCAAGCATGGCGCTCGCCAGCAGTAGGGTCGATAAACGGGACAGTATCTTCATGGTCGAAAAATCCTCTGGTCTGGTTTTCTGTTCTCATGGCTTTCGTCGGTTGTTTCCCCGACGTTGGTAGTGTCCGGCATCAGCCGGTATTCCGGTCTCATGACATCTGGTCGAGCGGTTCGCCCTCCAGATGGTCCATGGATGTCTGGCGGATCAGCCGCTCCTGCAGCATCAGCAGATGTTGGCGCATCGCTTCGCCGGCCTTGGCCGGGTCGCGTGCGGCAATGGCATCGATAATGGCTGTATGCTGGGCATTGGAAATGCCCATGGTGTTGGCGCTGCTGCGGGCCCGTTCGCGAATCGATTGCCAAGCATCATCCTGGCGAACCCGGTTGATGACATCGAAGATAGACAGGAAAAGCTGGTTACCGGCTGCCTGGGCGATCTGCCGGTGCAGTGCGCCGTCCCACAGCTCCTTGGCATCGGCATCCTCGCTACCCAGGATTTTCTGCGCAAGTTCGCGCATTCGGTCGATGTCGCTGCCCTTGGCGCGAAGGGCGGCCAATTGGGCAAGCTGCGGCTCGATGCGAAGGCGCACCTCCATGATTTCCATGACATTGGTTCCAGCCACGATGGTCTCGAGCTGACCGCTCCACTCGTCCGGCTTCTGCCCGACATAGGTGCCTGAGCCCTGCTTGCGCCAGATAGCGCCTTCGGCCTCCAGAACCTCCAGGGCCCTGCGGATCGCCCGGCGGCCCAAGCCGAGCTTCTCGCACAACATGCGCTCCGTCGGCAATTTGCCGTCGCTCGCCACGTCTCCCTGACGAAGAAGATCACGCAGCTTTTCCAGAGCGTAGTTTGAATTGTCCTGCGGTGAGGTTGCTTGCATGATTGGTTCGTACCAATTGTTGATTGGTTCAGTGAATGCCGAATTTCAATCAACGTCAAGGCGTTTTTTAAGGCATAATTGGATTTGCATAATTATAGGGCACCTCCCCGAGGGCTTCAGGCAGGTCCGCTCCTGCTCTGCGCGAATGTCGGCTCGCTCCTGGCTGCCGTATGCAATGAGGCCGTCGCCTCGCGCTTCGGCTATAAAAATCCTGATAGCCCGCCTCGTTATCCTGAAGCTACGAGCCCACCCGACTATCGGGAATTGCCGGATAGGTTGTTAGGATTTGCTTGAGTAGGATATCGGCTCGCGCGCGGAAACGCCGGCAGGCTTAACCTGGCCCGGGATCCACCGTCCGGACAAGCGTCAGATGATCGCCCATATCGCCATCGCGGGGACCAGCGGTCTGCCAGATTGTGTAGAGCGGCGGAACGCCAATTGTCAGCTTCACACAGTCACACTGTCACGCGGACCGACGCAATGAGGCTCTAAAAAATCAAAGGTGGCGCCGGGATGGTGGCGCGGTCTTCACAATCCAATCCCGGGCTGCGGGGCGGTTGTCGCTGTCGAAGATCACATAACGCTTTGGGGTCAGGCCGGCTTTGCGCGGCCTTGACGATCAAACCACTTCCAACTGCGATGTGTTTTGCCTGTCGTCCTGCCGGATGGTTGTCGGTGTGGTGGCTCTTGCATGCGACGTGTTGAGGCGCTTTGCGACGACGTCATGGTTAAGCCAAAGGACGGGGCCAATGGGAGCGGAAGAGGCGGCGAAAATAAGTTGTCCGGTCGCTTCGACCACAAGCGCGCTCAGATGATCACTAATCAGCGCTTTGCCGTCGCGGTGCATCTTCGTAATCTCGTGCGATGTGCCGATTGTAAGATCGGCCTGTGCCTGGCTGTTGGGCATGGGCCATGCCGTGAAATCGTAAAATGGAATCATCACGTCGCTGGCCTGTAGCGTCCTGATCTTCGCAATAGCGTCGTCTAGTGTATAGCCGTCGGTCAGGAGTGCCTCGCACGCCTGCCACTGTTGCTCTGCCCATTCTCCGCCGCCTTCTTTCTTTAATGCGAGAAGGAGGGGGATCAAAGGCAGTTCGATGCCGGTGAACACGTCAGACGAGTTGGTGCGGATTTCCGGGCAATTGTAGACCGTCGCCTTGATGCCGGCTTTCCATGCCTTCTCGGCAAAGCTCTCGAGCCGCATCTTGGCGTAGCCCTGGGTGTAATTGGTGTAGGTTTGCCAGCGGTATTCGCCATCGATCAGGATTCCGGTCCCGTGATATCCGTAGGCCGTATACCTGACCTGCGCACCCGATGCTTCGACGCGCTGGCGAATCGCCGAACTGAAGTCGATCAGGTGGCCGAACGTATTGGCAGACACCTCGTCGAAATTCTGAAGGATCAACCTTCCCAGATCGCTGTCGAGCAGGGCTTGCGACGACATATGACGGGTGGCCGTGCCCTTGTAGATGCGGTTGGCAAGAGCAAGGAAAACTTTCGCCTTGGGAATGCCGCCCGCCATTGTATGGGCGAAAAATACATTCCGACCGTCACCGATCATGCTGTCGAGAACGGCCATCACCTCAGACAGGGCTTGGGTGAAACGCATGGTGGCGATCTGGTGACACTTCTCGATGTAGTCCCAGTCCAGCCTATCGCTTTCCCAGCCGGCAAGCGTCATGCCCGCTAGAAGATCCGTCGGTGTCGGGTGACCCGCAGGTGCATCAAGATCAAAGCCTGCCATGAGGGGAATATTGATGATCTTGCCGCCGAGCCGGGATTCAGCTTCCGACAGCTCGTCGGCGTTGAGTGGCCGCAGCGTGTTGTCATCATTGCGCCGCCCGACCGTAATCCCGACGATCTGCATCCCGGCATTTCGCGCTTCTTCCAGAAGGCCGGTAGCGTAGCCGCGTCCGAACAATTCGCCGAAAAGAACAAAAACGTCACCCTTGCGGAAAACGCTGTTTCCGGGAATCTCCTGCAATGCGATCGGCTCTTTCATGCGGTATATTCTTCATTGAGGGGGCATCAACGATGCGATCAGAAAATCACTGACCCTCTCATGACCGCTCTGGCTTGGGAAAGGAACTCATTTTGCGTGACAAAGCATTGCAAAACGTGAACCATAACCGAGGTGGGCGTCCGCTGATCTCTGGTCAGCTGCGGATCCTGATCAACCCGACCACCCATCATCAAGCCGAAAATAAGGGATCGTTTGCCCAGCAATCCGATTGGGAATACACTATACTTGGCTCGGAGCTTTGACCTGGGGAGGAGAAAGACGATGGCCATTTTCATGGATCGTCATGATCTCAAAGGATACAGCGCTGCAGACGTCGCGGAGGCTCATCGCAAGGATCTCGAAATCCAGGACGCATTTGGCGTTAAGTTTCTGACATACTGGTTCGACCATCATCGGGGCACTGCATTTTGCCTGATCGACGCACCGGACAAAGAAACGGCTCAATGCGTCCACCGGGTGGCCCACGGCCACGTGGCCGGCGACGTGGTCGAGGTTGCATTGTCAGCCGTCGAGGCTTTTCTCGGCCGGATCTCTGATCCCGAACCGCTTGCCGAGCCATTACCCAACATCGGCTTTGCCCACCGCGCGATCATGTTTACGGACATCGTGGGTTCGACAGAAATGACCGCTCGCCTCGGCGACCGCATGGGCGCAGAGCTGGTCAGGGCTCACGACTCCGTCGTGCGAAGATGCTTGAAAGACAATGGTGGGTGTGAAGTGAAGCACACGGGCGATGGGATAATGGCGTCGTTTGTCTCGACGACGCGGGCAGTTGATTGCGCCACTGATATCCTTCAGGGCTTCCGCCATTTTAACCGGGGCAATCCGGAGCCGATACACATTCGCATTGGTCTTGACTGCGGCGAACCCGTCGAGGACAGCAAAGACCTTTTTGGCACGACGGTACAACTCGCTGCCCGGTTATGCTCTGCGGCCTCCACGGACCAAATTCTCGTATCCGAAAATGTGTTTCGGGATCAGCGTAGCAGCACGACCTTTGCGGAGACGGCAAGGCTCACACTGAAGGGTTTCTCCATGCCGATCACTGCGTTCGAATGTGTGGTCGAACCGGTTGGCATTTAAACGCGCAACTATCTGTGCATGGCCTAAGAACGTGAAAAACAGTGTCTGCGCGATTTGGCTGGATTGCCCGGCTGGGCGAGAGTGGCGATTCGTCGTCAGACCGCAAAACGTTGCAAATGATACCATCCAATTTGGGGTATTTACCCAGGCAGGGGATCTGACGGATTGTTACCGCGTCTATGAATGATTCACGGATAGCGCAATGACCATCAATGTTGACGAACTTCAGCCTGGCCGCATCTATTGGGCCGAACAATTGGATGGAAACGAACTTGTTCTCGTCCAGATTTCGGATGTTTTTGGCGCAGAGCGCGAATATTGGAGCGTAGCGCGCTTCGGGACGGATCAGCATTTCGCGATCGAGGATTTCAGGTTTTGTGAAGAACTCGCCCAACCAGACCAGGGGGATTTCGTGGCACCGCCGATCTCTCGTCGCTATCGTGTTGCTGCCTAGGGTCGGGTGGGATGACCTGCTTCCACACTCGAGAAATTCATGTTCGTCACGGCTAGCTCATCTCCCTGATGCCCGTATTCTTGCATGTGAGATGAGCAGTGTAGCGGCATCGCCGGCCGTTCAGCACTGAATGCGCCGCGCCAATTGGCGCCGGACAGTTCTTTGCATGCAGTCCTTGCCCCATTTTTCCGCACAAAGATCCGGAGCATGGCAATGGACGAGTACGCTTCATGCATATAACCTGCCTCTCATATGCATGCTGACTGTTGGTACTCCGGGAATTGGGGACTGCCATGCTAAAGACGAGACCCGACGATTTGGGACATGAGGCAAGGCTGCCAGGTATCGACGAGATCCGAGCGCAGCTTGAACGGATACTTTCAAGCCCTGAGTTTCCTGGCACCGGGCGGGCGGCCGCATTTCTGCGCTACGTTGTGGAAGAGACGCTTGCAGGGCGTGCAAGTCGCATCAAAGGCTACAGCATCGCGATCGAGGTGTTTGGCCGTGATGAGAATTTCACACAGGACGATCCTGTCGTCCGGATAGAAGCCGGACGCCTGCGGCGTTCGCTCGAGCGATATTATCTGGTTGAAGGCGATCGGGATATGGTCCGGATCGAGATCCCCAAGGGCGGGTATACGCCGTCGTTTTCATGGAGTGCTATGGCTGCTGCGGAAAGGGTGGGGCCCCAGTTGGCGCCTTTGGTGGCGAGTGCCGATACGAAGTCCCGGTGGTGGTACGGACCTGTCTTGGCCGGCGCAACAATGATGACGCTGGCAGCGGTTATGTACTGGGTGGTTTCCAACGATCCGAATGGCACCGCAAACCAGCAGGCAAAGGGCATAGATGGATCTCCGATCACGGCCGAATTGACGGGCAACTTAGACGGTCCGGGGACGCGCGTATTGCCCAATAGCATTCGGTTGCCGGCGGTTTATGTCGTTCCGTTTTCCAACATCGACGGAGGGTCCGATGCGGAGCTCTATTCCGTCGCTTTGACAGAAGAACTGTTGACCGCCCTTCCTCGCTTCAACGAAATCAAGGTGTTCGGCCGAGAAACCTCGACAATTTCCCCAGCGGAAATAGACGCATTCCAGATCAGCAAGGATCTTGGTGCGCGGTTCCTCCTCACCGGCGGCGTAAGAGCGTCTTCCGGTCGCTTGCGCGTCACGGCCCGGCTTGTCTCTCCCGCTAGCGGCGAAATCTTCTGGTCGAAGGACTATGATGAGAACCTTGCCTTAGGGGATCCCCTCGCTATCCAGAAAGACGTTGCACGCCGGGTTGCCACGACGATCGCTCAACCCTATGGCGTTATGGCCCAGGTCGACAGGGAGATTTCTGCCGCTGCGGGTTCCTATGACTGCGCATGGCAGTTTTATGCCTATCGTGCGCAACCGAGCGTCGAGGCTCACGCCGCCACGCGCCAATGCCTGGAGACCACCGTTGCCGAGTATCCCGCCTATGCCACCGCATGGGCAATGCTGTCGATCACCTACCTGGATGAAGGCCGGTTCAAACTCGAGCCTAAAATTGGTTCGCCACAGCCAACGCACCGAGCGCTTATCGCCGCCCGAAACGCAATACAGCTCGACCCCAACGACACCAGAGGGCTGCAGGCCTTGATGATGGCTTTGTTTGTCGAACGCGAGGTGAGCGAGTCGATGCGTGTCGGTGAACAGGCCCTTGCCACCAACCCGAACGACACGGAATTGATCGGCGAATTTGGTACTGGGATGGCGCTGAGTGGACGGTGGGGCCGCGGCGCCACTCTGCTTGACCAGGCAATCGCTCTTCATCCGGCCGGCGGCGGCTACTATCACGGCATGCGTGCCCTTGCTGCCTATATGCTCGATGATATCGAGACTGCAGTCTCCGAAATCCGGAAAACGGACATGACGAAGTTTCCCCTCTTTCATGCTGTCGCGGCGGTGACCTACACCCAGGCGGGTCTTGAAGAAGAGGGGCGCCGTCACGCTCAGATCTTCGCACAGATGCAACCGGATTTCGTTGCCAATATCGAGGCGGAGCTTGAAGCGAGAAATATCCAGCCGGGTGATCGGCGGCGCTTGATGGCCGGATTGCGCAAGGCCGGCCTGCCGTTGGTTCAGGAGGCGGCGGTGGCGCTCGACACGTCCAATCTACAGCCACGCTGATGCTGACTGCCTTGAGATTTGTTCGGCGCAAAACGAGACGGCGGTCGGTTTGGACCGCGTTTTTAGAGCTCATCCCGGTGCATGCGGAGGCCGATGGATGAGGTCTGGCGGGGCCATCTATGCGATGCTGCTTGCAGGACAGACGGTGGCCGCGTCTGCCCTGTTCTGGATCGTATTTCCATGGTTTCGCCACGTCGTCACACATATCGGCGAGGAAAACCAGCTGACGCTGTCGCAACACTTTGCCATCATGACCTTTGCCGCGCTCCTGCATGGTTTCTATTGGGCGCGATTGCGGTGGGTGCCTGTCGTTGCACCCTGTCAGAACGTCGTCCTGGCGCATCTTTGCTCGTTTGCCAGCCGGGTCAGTTTCTTTTTTGGCGGTGCACTGTTTTCGACCCTGTTCTTCCGGCACTTGCCTGAGCTCGAGGCATTGCCTTCTTTCGGCAGGCTCGCGCTCAACCTGTTCGAAATTGCGACAGTCCTGTTTGCGCTCTTTTGCTATTCGCAGGATCTTGACCGTCTCGCCAAAGCGCTCGAAGAGCCGCCACACTTGTGATCTTGGACGCCAATCCGGCAAAGTCATGCGATGACCATGTGGCTGCCTATTCGGTGAGGCCGTCTGTGTGCGACAGTGCTTTTGACCCGGATCCTCGTGGCCACAAAAGGGCGGCCAGCAGCAAAGCGTAAACGAGGGCGCCCGCGACATAGACAATGCGCGTGGCGAATGTTTCGGCCGAACTACCAGGCAGCGGTGAGACCCCAAGCCCAAAAATGATGAGGAATGTGCTCAAGGCGCCGGCAAACATGGCCGAGTCTTTTGAGCGCGCAGCGGCCCTTCCGCCGAGCGCAAGCGCAGACACCAGTACGATGAGAAAGATCGACAGAAGATTGGGGCGAAACATGAGCAGCGTATAGGCGACGGAAGCCAAGATGCCGCCGAAAAGGTTGACGAGCACCAGACCGAAGGCTGACCGCGCGCTGTCAGCAATGTCTAGTTGCTTCAGCAGCGAGGCCACAGTGATCGGAATGACGGCTGCCGCGGTCAGATTGTCGCTTGTCAGGCAGATCACCACGGAGGCAAGCAGAATTGCGGTGTTCGCCAGTGCATGCAGCATAGCCGGCGGTCGCTCGATGGCCTTCACGTCGTCTTCATCCGGTCCGTGCGGCTCTGGAAAGACCGCATGGGCAAGCCACATCAGTGCCGTGCCGGACAAGATGCCGGTCACAAGGATGGAGAGGATCGATGAAGCCAGATCGTTGTTCAATATGCCGAAAAGCGGCGCGAGGATGGCAACGACGAGGACAAGAAAAATCGCAGGCCCGCCCCTTCCTGTCGACTGCATGACGAAGCAGATGAAATAGACCAGTCCCAACAGGAGTAAAAAAGGTGCCGGCCGATCGCCCAGAACACGCGTCAACTCCATCATGACGACCCCGGCGGCGAGGATCACCAAGGCCGCGCCGATGGTTTTTGCAGGCGGTAGCGGTCTGGCGCTTGCGAGGAGGAACTGGGCGGCAAACATGGGCGCAAGGAAGGGAAGCACCGCCCCTGCATGAACGGAGGCTGTGAAGCCGATAGACACAGCGAACGCAACCCGCAATCCGCAGCGCCGTTGCGCATGCCAGGCGGAAGATCGGTCAGTTGACATAGGACAGGACCGACATGATGCGGATCCACAGAGATCCCCATGCGTTGGTAAAAGGGTTGTCGCCGGTAAAGATGACAACGGTGGTCTGCGAACCATAACGAATGCCGCGTTCCGGTCTTTGCGTCTCGTCCATAATGAGGCGAACCGGGAACCGTTGCGCTTCCCTGACCCAGCCGCTGTCGTTCCGGATCATGGGCAGGCCGGTGTTGGGATCTGTGTTTCCTTGCGAAATGCCGAAGCCGACGCTTTCGACAGTTGCCGGGAACACACGCCCGGGCAGCGCATCGAAGAGGATCTCCGCCCTGTTTCCGGCTGCGACCCGCTCAAGACTGTTTTCCTTGAACGCTGCGGCGATCCAGATCGTACCGGCATCGATGAATGTCATGGCCGGCTGGCCAACCGAGACGACCTTGCCGATTGAGAGCTGCAGGTTGGTAACGACCCCAGACGAGGGTGCCCTGACGGTTGTGCGCACAAGGTCAAGACGCGCCTTCTCCAAGCCGGCCAGCGCTGCCCGTAGCTGTGGATTGTCATCGCCGGATGGCCCAAGCAGTTCCTTGGCCTTCGCAAGTTCGGCCTCGGCCGCAGAAACCGATGCTTCTGCCTGATCATAGGCGGATTTGGCAGCATCGAAACGTGCCCTCGAGTAGACCCCGCGTTTCACCAGTTCCGAGGCTCTCGCATATTGATCGCGCAGATTGTCACGGTCAGCCCGGATCTGGACAAGCTTGGCCTGGGCCGAATCGACAGTGGCGGTGGATGCCCCGATTGACTGGCCTGCACTTGCAAGGGCGGCCTCGGCTTCGCTGACGGCTAACTCATAGCGTTGCGGGTCGATACGGAACAGAAGCTGACCCGCCTCGACCCTTGCATTGTCGGAAATGCCGACTTCTACAATACGTCCGGTGACTTCAGCCGCAATGCCGACGACATAGGCCTGAACATGCGCCTGCGACGTCGATGGCGTGCGACGTTCCATGAACACGGACAGGATAAACAGAGCCAATGCCAGACAGACGACGATTAAGGCAATCCTGCGCAAGGGGTTGGCGGGCGGTGGCGCCACTTCCGGCTGGTCGGATCTCTCTTGAACCACTGTGTTGTCCCCTTCCGATTTCACGGGTCTGTCGCTCAGCCGTCACAACCTTTGCGCAAGGCTTTTCGTCGTTGCTTGCCGAGCGCGATCAACTCTGGCTATCTGGAGCCCTTCGACGGCGGGCGGTGAAGCAAGATCACTTCGGCGCTGTCCAATGCCGCTTCTATCTCGTTCGCGAGCGCTGCGATCAGTTCCCTGTATTCAGTGCATCGTTTTGCCCCTTGCGGATCCATGGAGGCTTCCCATTTGGCCAGCTCGGTCTTCGCTTCGGCAAAATCCCTACAGATCTCTCCAAAGACAGTGTCCCTTGATGCACGCTCGGAGATGGCCTCGGCTTTTGCGGGAAAATGTCGCCTGGCTGCTGCGATACCGTCATCCATGGTTGCTTCCCTTCGGACGCGAGACAGCACCAGAAGGTCTGGTCGCGACACGATGTTCGGTCACGATTGGACCATCGTGCAGTATGTTACCGTAGCTTACGATGTCCGCGCGGCGGGCTGAGTGGGCCATCGCGGGCATTTACAGCTTGGTTGGCTCCACTGGCCGAGGGAATTCGCCGCATTCGGTGCCTTTGCTATCAGGAGTGTCCGTATAAGTTGCCCGTAACATACCCGATGTTACGGGCAGGCCTTCCGACCTTGTAATAGACATATTTGAGGTTGGTCGCCCGTTGCCGCGCTTGCACAACGAGGGACATGGCAGCCGCACGACAGTGACACTAGTGAGTGACCATGGTGAAATGTATGCAGTCCACCGCGCGCACATGCAGCCAGGGTTCCCACGGCTTGGTGCGGATGTTTGTCTGTATGCTGCTGGTGATTCTCGTTGGATGTGGTGGACGTCCCAAAAACGTCCTTACCCCTGTTGCAGATAGTGCGCCCGAGGCCACACGGGTGAACCTGTTGGTGACAACCACACGCAGCCGTTCGAAGATCGAGGGGGAGATGTTTACCGGCGAGCGTGCGGCGGAACCGACCTTTGCCGATATCACCGTGTCCATACCACCCGAGAGCGCCCGGAAGGTCGGCGAAGTCGCTTGGCCGCAGAAGCTTCCACCCAATCCGGCAACCGATTTTGCCACCTTGAAGGCCGATGAAATCACCCGTGACGAGGCCAAAAACTGGCTCAGTGCCACTGTCCGAAAGACGGGCGATGGCAGCGTGCTCGTCTTCATCCACGGATTTAACAACCGCTTCGAGGATTCGGTCTATCGCTTCGCTCAGATCGTCCAGGATTCCGGTGTGCGCAGCGCGCCGCTCCTGGTGACCTGGCCGTCCCGCGGCAGTCTGCTCGCCTACGGCTATGATCGGGAAAGCACCAACTATACGAGAAACGCACTGGAAACGCTGTTTCAATATCTCGCTCAGGATCCTGAAGTGAAGGAAGTCTCCATCCTTGCCCATTCCATGGGAAACTGGCTGGCGCTTGAGGCACTCCGCCAGATGGCCATTCGCAACGGACGGCTGCCGGCCAAGTTTGAGAACGTGATGCTGGCCGCACCGGATGTGGACGTCGACGTCTTCCGCCAGCAGATTGCCGACATGGGGCAGCCTCGTCCTCATTTTACCCTGTTCGTCTCGCGCGACGACAGGGCGCTTGCCGTATCGCGCAGGGTCTGGGGCGATGTTGCCCGGCTGGGGGCCATCGATCCCGAGCAGGCGCCGTTCAAACAAGAACTGTCCGACAACAAGATCACCGTCATCGATCTGACCAAGGTCAAGGCAGGGGACAGGCTCCACCACGGCAAGTTCGCCGAATCGCCGGAAGTCGTACGCCTTATCGGAGCGCGGATATCCGACGGGCAGGCGCTGACGGACAGCAAGGTGGGTCTGGGTGATACGCTTGTTGCGGTGACAACGGGGACGGCGGCAGCTGCCGGCAATGTAGCGGGCCTGATCCTGGCTGCCCCGGTTGCCGTCATCGATGCGGACACCCGCGACAACTACGCCGGAAATGTCAGCGGTTTGATCGGTTCCGCGGCGTCGCAGAATAGCGGGTCAAATTGCGAGCCCGGTGAAAAAGCGGAAAGAGGGCAGAGGGCGTGCGTGCGCTGATGTCCGCAATGTGAGGATGTGTCGATATTTTTTTGTCAGGCCTGAGACCCGTGCATTTTAACCGAGAGGGACTTACTCATGGATTTCACCGTTATCAACGCGGCCCTGGTGGGCAAGCTTCTGCTTATGCTTTTGATCGGCATGGGACCGAAGATTGCGCTTGTGCCCTTCTTGGAAAAGACGCACGCATTCGACGCGGAGACCAAGGTGCGCATCGGGCGCAAAATGGTCCTGACCGCGCTGGTCACGGCTTTGGTTCTTCTCGCGACGGGAGCTCTGCTCATGCGGCTCTTGCACATTACCGGAGGGGCCGTGGCCGTTGCCGGCGGCATTATCCTGGCTTTGATCGCGATCAAAATGGCCGCCGGACCAACGGAGAAGCCCCATGACGAACTCTCCACTCCGATCGACCCCGATAAGCTCGCGGTGTTTCCGCTTGCGGTGCCTTATCTGCTCAATCCCGTCGGCATCACGGTGATCATCATTGCCTCCGGGGAGATCCTGTCTGTGGCCAGTGCAGCCATGGTCGCGGCGCTGATCCTCATCGTCGGCCTCCTCGACTATATCGTGTTCACCAATATCGACACGCTTGCCAAACGGATGAAGCCGGCCACCATGGTGGTCTCCGAAGTTGTTTTCGGCATTCTCTTGACCGCTGTTGCCGTCCAGTTGATCGTCAGCGGGCTCGGAAACCTGGGAATTATCACAGCAAGCGGCGCGCATTGATCGCTCGACTTCTGCTATGATGTCTCACGTCCCCGAAGACGATAGACCATCATGAAAGCCGTGCCTTGGAAACCTCGCTCTATCTGCCCGTGAAGATGTTTCTCGAAACTGCCGGATATGAGGTCAAAGGAGAGATTGGCGGCTGTGATATCGTCGGCCTTGCGGAAGGGGAAACACCGCTTGTCGTCATCTGCGAACTGAAGCTGAGTTTCAATCTGGAACTGATCCTGCAGGCGGTCGATCGAGCGTCAGCGAGCGACGAGGTCTGGATCGCGGCGCGTATTTCTGCGCGCGGCAAGGGCCGTGAGGCCGACCGGCGCTATCGTGACCTCTGCCGGAGACTGGGTATCGGCATGCTGGGCGTCTCCGATGCCGGTCAGGTCAGCGTGATCGTCAGCTCGGTGTCTCCGATGCCTCGCAGCAATCCCAAGCGCCGCACCCGACTGGTCAAGGAGCATCGGAAGCGACAGGGCGATCCGGCCCTCGGTGGATCGACAAAAGTGCCGATCATGACGGCCTACCGGCAGCAGGCTCTTGCCTGCGCGGCAGCCCTTGCTGAAGGTCCATTGCGCCCGCGCGACCTCAGATCCGTTGCGCCGACGGCTGGCCAGATCCTGCTCGCCAATTATTATGGCTGGTTCATCAGGGTGGAAAAAGGCGTCTACGGGTTGAGTGATTCAGGTCGCGAAGCGCTGGTACGCTGGCCTATTCCCGGATCATCGCCAGGTTTGGAGTAGCGAGGGGCAAAAGCGCGAGGCGGCTTTCACTTTGTGACGCTAAACGCGCTTTATGGGGTGCGGTTTGGCCCGAGACCGGACATTCGCTTTAACCGGGCAGGCCGCATTGTCGAAGACAATGCGGCCTGCTGTTTACAATCGCCTTTTATCCGAAGAGCGCGAATGTGGCCTTCAAGGTGTTCCACACGCCCCATAGCATCGGAATACCAACGACGGTCCAGGCGATCACGGCCTTGCCGTCTAGACCGCCCCGACCAATTCCGAACGAGCCGCTGGGGCCGGCATTCGCCTGCGCACTTTTGGCCTGCAGCGCTGCAACCTCGGTGTCGGACATGAACCATTTGTCAGCGAGCGGGCGTACAAAGGCATTGGCGATCAGACCGAGCAACAGCATGCCGGCGAGGATGTACATGGTGAAGTTATAGACCTGATCTCTCGGCACGCCGGCGGCAATCTGTGCCTCGCGGATGTAGTTGACCACGACCGGCCCGATGATGCCTGCCGTTGCCCAGGCCGTCAGCAGGCGGCCATGAATGGCCCCGACGAACTGGGTACCGAAGATATCGGCAAGATAGGCCGGAATGGTGGCAAATCCGCCGCCATACATTGACAGGATGATGCAGAACATGCCGACGAACAGGATCTTGCTCTGGATACCGGCCGCCCAGGGCGCCAGTGCATAGAGCACGATGCCGAGGACAAAGAAGCAGAAGTAGGTGTTCTTGCGGCCGATCTTGTCCGACAGCGACGCCCAGAAAAAGCGACCGCCGATGTTGAACAGTGACAGAAGTCCGGCAAATCCTGCGGCAATTGCTGCAATCGCCGCAAGCTGCTCAGGTTTCATGTCGACAAAGGCAACGCCTGGCTGGCCGATCAGCGAGCCTGCGAAGATCTCCTGCAGCATGGGAGACGCCATGCCGATCACGCCGATGCCTGCGGAGACATTGAGGCAGAGGACGGCCCAGATCAGCCAAAACTGGCGTGTCTTATGGGCATCGCGCAGATGCACATGCCGGGTCGTGATCATCGTGCTCTTGGCGGCGGGTGCAGTCCAGCCTTCCGGGCGCCAGCCAGCCGGCGGAATGCGGTAGCCGAATGCGCCACCCATCATGAAGACAAAATAGACGAGTGCCATCACGACAAAGGTCTGCCACACGCCGACAGAGGTATCGGAGCGGAAAGAGGTCATCAGCAGGTTGGCCAGCGGCGCCCCGATCATCGCACCACCGCCAAAGCCCATGATTGCCATGCCGGTCGCCATACCGCGGCGGTCAGGAAACCATTTGATCAGTGTCGAGACTGGCGAGATATAGCCGAGGCCAAGGCCGATGCCGCCGATGACACCAGCGCCCAGCCACATCAACCAGAGTTGGTGGGTATACACACCGAGAGCTGCCACTAGAATACCGCCGCACCAGCAACAGGCCGAAACGAAGCCAGCCTTGCGCGGTCCGGCCCGTTCCAGCCAGCCACCCCAGATTGCTGCCGATGAACCGAGAAGAACAAAAAACAACGTATAGATCCAGCCGAGGTCGCTGACGCGCCAGTCACAGCTGGTGGTGAACAATGCCGACACAAAGGTCATGTCGCTACAGGTAGCGGCGGCGCTGATGCCGATCGATTTGGACAGCGGTAGCCAGAAGACGCTAAAGCCGTAAGCCATGCCAATACAGAGGTGGATGGCAAGGGCTGCCGGTGGCACGAGCCAGCGGTTGAAACCCGGTTTGGCGATAATGCGCTCACGGTCGAGTAACCCGATCGTGCCTCCGCCTGGATAGGTGTCGGTTGTTGCCGTCATGAATTTGTCCTCCCTTGCGCCCTTATCAGGCGCCTCCCAGTTTCAGTCTGTCCCTAGACCGACGAAGGCTTGCCGCGCTGCTTGGAGTCCAGCGCGCGTGAGACCTTGTCGCTCCAGGTAAAACGTAGCAACCGGCGTGCCAGATGCGACTTTGCGATTTATCAAGGGTTTAGGGAGGGTGAAGGGGGAACCCTTCGGCGTTCTGGACAAATTGTCCTGGCTCTTAAGGACAAATTGTCCGTCAGCGGGCTTCAGGTAGCCAGATGCTAAAGCAGGTCCCTTCGCCAGGTTCGCTCTCCACCGAGATCCGACCGCCCTGCCGGTCGATCAGGCCCTGACTGATGGAGAGACCAAGACCGGTTCCCTCGCGCTTCTTGGTCGAAAAGAATGGATCGAAGATACGGCCGATCAGGTCGGCCGACATGCCAACACCGGTATCTTCCACTTCCAGCGCGACACCCGCTTTGTTTTCCATATCGTGATCGAATGTGCGGATCGTCAACGTTCCGCCAGCCGGCATGGCATGCAGGGCGTTGACGATCAGGTTGATCGCGACTTGCTGCAGTTCCGTGCGGTTCATCAGCACCAGTCGCGTGGCTCGGTCCTCCAGAACGAGACTGATATCGGCTTTGTTCAGCAGGTGCTGGACGAGGGGCAGGCAATCCAGGATCACCGCATTTATTGCGTGGCGTTCGACATAACCGGCATATTCCTCAGGCTTGGCAAATTGCAAGAGCTTGGTGACGATCTGGCTGATCCTGTGGATCTGCTCATCGATCAGCCGGAACTCTACCTTAGCCTCTTCCGCCTTTTGCCCAAGGACGCTGCGCACAACGTCGAGATTTCCCTGGATGACCGCGATCGGATTGTTGATCTCGTGGGCAACACCGGCGGTGATCTCGCCAATGGCTGCGAGTTTTTCAGACATGATCAATTGTTTGGTCGCCGCTTCGATCCGGCGGTTGGCTTGCTCCAGTTCGCTGGTGCGTTCCGCAACGCGGTCGTTCAGTTCGTCATTCCAAAGGCGCAGGTCTCGGTCCCGCTGCTGCAACTGGTCCAGCAGGCCATCAAGATGCAACGCAACGCGGCCGATCTCGTCGCTGGCGACCCTCAACTCCGTGCGCGCACCCATATTGCCGGCCTCGACGCGCGTAATCGTATCGCTCATGCGCTCCAGAGGCTTGAAGATCGATCGCGCCCAGCGCAGGAAGATCGGGACGCTGACGGCGGCAACGGCCAGAAAGGCCAGTATGATCGTGATGAGGGTGGTCTGTTTAGCCTCGCGAAATGGCGTCTCGAGAAATCCGACATAGAGCATGCCGACGCGGTTGCCGAAGCTGTCTGTGATCGGCTCATAGGCCGAAATATACCAATCGTTGACGACAAAGGCGCTGTCGAGCCAGGTCTGGCCTTCATCGAGCACCGCGGTGCGCACAGCGGCAGATACACGGGTTCCAAGTGCGCGGCGGTCCTCGAAAAGCCGGACATTGGTACTAATGCGCACATCTTCGAGAAAGAGCGTCGCTGTACCCTTGCTTCCCTCCGGCAGGCTTGCTTCGCGGTAGACAAGATCGTTGATTGTATCGATGAAAACCAGGTTCTGGTTGAGAAGGATGCCGCCGACCAGTGCCGCCCGATTGCCTGCTGGTATCCGATTGTCTGGAAGACTGATCGGGCTGGCTGACTGAACCACCATCCCGCGTGTTTCGCTTTTTCGATTAGTTTCAACAGCGTTGGGTGTATCGACGAGATCGATCAGGGCACGCTCAGCCAGTGCCGGCGCAATTTCGGCCAGCTGCCGGTTGGAGACGATGTCGATTGCCGTTGAGGAGGTGCCCTTGAGCGCTGAGGCAACGACGGGAAAGGCTGCAAGCGATTGCCCTTCGACCACCGGTTCTGTCCCACCTTCGACCAGCACCAGGAAATCAAGCCCCAGCCTCTGGCGGCTTTGCTCGAGAAATGTAGTCAGATCTGCAGGCACGCCAGAGGAGGCCGCATCCTGAAAGGCCACAGAAACCGCCAGCGCCTGGATTTGTTCGCCGGTGTTTTCCAGAATGCGAGACAGATACTGGTGTGCGATGGTGAGATCGCCATTGACCTTGGCAATCAGAAGGGCGTCGAACTTTGAGTTCCAGCGCGCAATGGTGATGCCGAGCAGCAGCGGCAAAATGACCAGCGTCGGCAGAAGCGCAATTGCCAGCAGCCGGAACCGGATCGATCGCACCGGCCGGACGGCACGTGCCGGGGTGGACATATCACCTGCCTCAGCCATTCCAGGCGGTACATTTTCGGTCGATGGTCTTGCGCGAAACGCCGAGCCGGCGCGCGGCTTCGTCGCGATTTCCAGCACAGTTTTCCAGAACGGCGAGAATATGGCGCCTCTCGACACCCTCCAGCGTATCGTCCGATCCAGCCTTGCCTGTATCGTTCACAAGGATGCCTGAGGGACCGGATGCGGCGTAGGCAGAGGGTTTATCCATCGGCTTACTGTCGGCGAAATTATCGTGAATGCTGCGCGTACCTGCTGCCGCACTTCGAGGCCCATCGCGAAATTCGCCGGGGAATTTTCCAAGGATCAGTGTCCGTTCGATCAGGTTGCGCAATTCCCGCACATTGCCAGGCCAGCCATAGCGGCCAAGTGCGGCACGGACCGGTCGGTCGATTGCGACCGGAGGCATGCCGAGCTGTTGAGACAGTTTGGTCATAAACAGATCGGCAAGTTCCTGTACGTCATTGCCTCGGTCGCGAAGCGGCGGCAGATGCAGTTGCATCACGTTGATGCGGTAAAAAAGATCGGCACGGAACCGCCCCTGTTCGACCTCCCTCTGCAGGTTGGCATTGGTGGCGAAGACGAAGCGCAGGTCGACGGGCACTTCGCGCTCCGATCCGACCGGCCGCACACGGCGGTCCTCAATCACCCGGAGCAGTTTGCTCTGGGTCGCAAGGGGCATTTCGGCGATTTCGTCGAGGAAGAGCGTGCCGCCCTGGGCGTGAGTGAACAGGCCCTCTCGGCCATGACCGGCACCGGTGAAGGCGCCCTTGATGTGGCCAAACAGTTCAGTCTCGATCATGTCGGCGGGAATGGCGGCGCAATTGACGGGCACGAACGGTTTCTCCGCCCGGTCGGATAACGTATGCAGCGAACGGGCTGCGACCTCTTTTCCGGTGCCGGATTCGCCGGTGAGCAACACCGATGTCGGCAGCGGTGCAAGCTTGGCGATGGTGGTGCGCAGATCTCCGATCACTGTCGATCCGCCAATCAGTCTGTCGCGCAACAATATGTGTTCGGACGCCGCCTTTAACTCGTAGCGCAGCACGAAATTCTCACGCTGCAGCCGCATGCGCTCCAGACAGCGGGCAACCGAGTTCAGGATCTGGTTGGAACGGAACGGTTTGAGCACGAAGTCGACCGCGCCGGCACGCAGCGCCTGGATTGCCGTGTCTAGATCGGCAAAGGCGGTGATCAGGATAGCCTCGGCAAACAGTCCGATGGTGCGCTGCTCGGCGAGCCAGTCGACGCCATTTTTTCCCGGCATGATATTGTCGAGGATAACAAGATCGAAATGCTGCTGGTCGAGTTTGCGGGATGCTTCGTCTGTATCGGCGGCTTCTTCGACCAGCCGGCAGCGTGGACCAAGCGTGCGCACGAGAAAATTGCGCATGCCCGGTTCGTCATCGACAATCAGGATGGAAGCCTGGGCGAGCAGAGGTCCGAATTCCCGGTCACGCACAGGCGCCGCGATGTTCGACATAGCCTCTTTCTGCGCAGTTTTCTGCAAAGTGTTCATTCTCTCCTCCACCGCAACATCCATAGCAAGCCCGGACTTGCGGCACAAATGCGCATGTTCTAGAAAATGACATGGTCAGGGAGGGGGGTCTGCAGCCGCACAGGGCAGTTGTTCCGACCGACAGGCGCAAGGATCTGACCGCCGTATCGACCCGATCGCCGGGATCTGCCCAATTGGGCGCAGTTCTTTAATGATCCGTGCCGGGCGCGACGATCGTCAACCCTTTGAGTAGGATAAGCGTCTTGGTCACCCCACAAATTATTCTGCGCGCCGCACGGCCTTCCTGAGAGTTGCGGTTGGCCAGATCGGAACATGTAGTTTGTCGGTCAAAGCCGCACCGAAAATCATTGCTATCGCGGCGTTACGCTGCCGGTGGAGGGCCTTGTCGGAAAAATCCAGCCTCGATCTTGCCTGCACTCCAGTCAATAGGCGCAAGCCGGCGTTTCCGCTCTCTGGCAGCCTTGTCGAGCAGCTGGGCGAATGTGTCGAGGCTAATCTTGTCCGCGCGCAGCATTTGCCGGATCAACGGATCACTCAAGGCTTCTGAAATCGACAGGTCGTGCATGGCCGTACTCCTCCTTTGGCTGCGGAATAACACGGTCATGCAACGGTCAGATGTCACCGGTGTGGCTGAATTCGGGCAGCGCATCACATGGCCGCGAGGAGAGCCAATCTTATGTCCTAGAGCCGAAGATGCGGCTGAGATGTGTCGCCGTTAAGCATTTTCCCGGCTTTCGGTGGATATGATTGCATTAATCTATAATTAACCGTGCTCGGAGGATCGAGAGCGAGACTGTCAATGAATTACATGTCCATTCACTATCTGCGAGCGGTCGCGGCACTTATGGTGGTCTTTTGCCATATCGAAATTCCATTGGCTCGAATCGGCTACCAAGGTTTCTGGCCGGGTTTCCTCGAAGGGGGCGTTGATATTTTCTTTGTCATCAGCGGCTTCGTCATCTTCCTATCGATCCAGTCGAGATCGATGGGCGTTCTCGATTTCTACAAGCGTCGTCTGATGAGAATTGTCCCGCTTTACTGGATCGTCACCACGTTTCTAGTGCTGGTGGCGATATTCACGCCGCAGTTTCTCAAAAGCATTCGATTCGATGCCATGCATGTCGCTGCATCCTATGCCTTCCTGCCATATCCCTCGCCTGCCGACGGATTGCTTTATCCCATCCTGGTACCTGGCTGGACGCTGAACTATGAAATGCTGTTTTACGCGGCGTTCGGCCTTTGCCTCTTTCTCTTGCCCCGTTGGCGCGTGCTTGCAGTCAGCGCGGTGCTGATTGCGCTGCCGCTGCTTGGAATACTGGTTCGTCCGGACTGGCCGCCTGCGATATTCCTCACATCCAGTATTCTGCTCGAATTCCTGTTCGGCGTGGGGATTGCGTGGGTGCTTTCAAAGAGCGCCGGTTCGCGCAAAGCCGGGGCGGCACTTTTGTTTGCCGGCATCATGTTGTTTATGGCGTCGCCGTTTATCGCCCAACATGTTGACCTATTGCGCTTCATCCTGCTTGGCGTGCCCGCGGCCATGATTGTGTCGGGGGCACTCCTGTTGGAGAAGGCGCGTGCGCTGCCAATCTGGCCTTTGCCGAAATTGCTCGGAGACTCGTCCTACGCGTTGTATCTCACGCATGGGATCGTGCTGTCGGCCATGGGGCAATTGTGGTTGCGACTGCCGTTCGGAAGTGGTGGACTGTCATTTGCCGTGTTCAGTATCCTGACACTTCTCGCTAGTCTGCTGGGTGGCATAGTCACCTATCGGCTCGTCGACGAGCCTTTGCAAAATTGGCTGCGTGCGAACACGGCGCGAAGCCGGCCTGCACAGTTGTCAGCCTGATTTCGGCTTTGTGCGCCGGCATCGCTCCGAGCAGAACTTTACCTCGTCCCATGTTCTCGACCATTTACGTCGCCACGTGAAAGGCAGGCCACAACTCCGGCAAGTCTTCGCCGGCAGATCTGTCTTCCTCACCATTTTTGCCAAAGTTTCTTCTCCATAGGACCGCTGCTGGCATTCCCCCTTAGACGGGCGCGCGCCGATCGAGTTTATCCAGGAAGATTTCAGCACTGTTCCGGTACTCGTGTTTTTTCCCCTCATCCATGCGATGCCACGTCGCATAAGTCTGTGCGAGGCGATGGTTCTTTGCCAGTTTTGCCGCATTGCGGTCGATGAAGTGCCAGTAGAGCGCGTTCAGCGGGCAGGCGTCCGCGCCGACCTTCTTGGCAACATCATAGCGGCAACCATCGCAGTAGTTGGACATGCGAGCGATGTAGGCGCCACTGGCGGCATAGGGTTTTGAAGACATCAGGCCGCCGTCGGCAAACTGGCTCATGCCGATCACATTGGGCAGTTCCACCCATTCGAATGCATCCGCATAGACGGCGAGATACCACTGATGAACAGCATGCGGATCAAGGCCTGCAAGCATGGAAAAATTGCCGACCACCATGAGGCGCTGGATGTGATGCGCGTAGGCATGGGTGATTGTCTGCTTAATCACCGTGGACAGGCATGCCATGTCGGTGTCACCGGTCCAGAAGAAATCCGGCAGGCCCCTATGCGCATCGAGGGCATTGCTCATTTCATACCCCGGCATCGTCAACCAGTAGATCCCGCGAATATACTCGCGCCATCCGATGATCTGGCGAATGAAGCCCTCGACGCTGGCGATGGGCGCGTGTCCCTCGAGATAGGCCCGCTCGGCCGCCTTGCACAGGGAGAGAGGATCCAGCAAACCAATGTTGATGTAAAAGGATAGGAGAGCGTGGTTGAGGAAGGGCTCTTCGCTCAGCATGGCGTCCTGGGTTTCGCCAAATGCCGGCAGAAAATCCCGCACGAATGCGTCTGCAGCACTCTGCGCATCGGATCTGGTCACCGCAAATGAGAAGCCGGCTGTCGAACCTATATTTTTCGGAAATATGCGTTCGACGAGCGCAAGCACATCCTTTGTCAATGCATCCGGCGGAAAGCCCTTATGTTTTGGGCGAAACAAATCGGGCTTTGCCGGTTGACGATTGTCCGCATCAAAATTCCAGCGATGCCCTTCGGGATCCGTGCCGTTCATCAACAAGCCGGTACGGCGCCGCATGTCGCGGTAGAAATATTCCATCGTCAGCGATCGGCGCCCCGCGCTCCATTTGCGAAACTCTACCTTCGAGCACAGGAACCGGCTGTCGGAGCGGATGTCGACCGGTAGGCCAAGATCGCTCTGCCATGTATTCATCGCCTCCAGAACGCGCCACTCTGAGCCTTCAGTGGCGACCACGCGTTCAGGTGAAATTGCGTTGACGGCGCGCTTCAGTTCGCCAGAGAACGAACCAGAATTATCGGGATGGTCGAGCTTGATGTACCGGACGTCAAAGCCATGACTTCTGAGCTCTTCGCCGAAATGCCGCATGGCAGAAAAGATCAGGGCAATCTTGAGTTTGTGATGCTGTACATAGCTTGCCTCTTCCATCACCTCGCACATCAGTACGACGTCCCGATCCGGATCGGCGCCTTCCAGGCTGGACAACGTTGGCGACAACTGGTCACCGAGTATGAAGATTAGATTTCGGATGGAGGTCAAAGTGCATGGCATCAGGTTTGTTGTCACTGCTTGCGACTACGAACATTTCGGGCCACTGGATCTGCTGGGATGTGAGATGAACTCGTCCCGTTGCATTGGCTGCATCGCTGTAAGTGTGTTGCGGTGCTCTTTTGAGCGGAGAATTACCAAAATTCGCCGCGTCACAGCGTTTTTGTTGACAGAGACGGCACCTCAGTGAAAAAGATCTATCGCAACAAAAGGAGACATTTATGGCTGATGAGAACAATGCAGGCGCCGTTGCCGAGGTTGTGGTGACAGAGACGCCGGTCAAGGTTAAAAAGACGCGCGGGCCGAACAAGCCGAAGGCGACCGCCGAACCTGCAAAAGCTGCGCCTGTGAAGGCCGAGGTCGCGCCGGCAAAGGCTGCTCCGGTCCAGCGTCGCAAGCGCGGCGAAACGGAAGCTGTTGCCTCAACGACAGCGAAAGATACAATCAAGGCGTCGGCGCCGAAAAAGGTTGCCAAGCCTGCTCAGAGCAAGCCAGCGCTGGCCAAGACATCAGTTGCCAAGTCACCAGCATCCACTGGCGATGAATTTGCAGACCTCATCAAGCTTGAAGAAGAAAACAAGACACTGCGCAAGGCGCTTGCCGACAAGCTGCGTCAGGAAAATGCCGACCTCCGTAAACGGCTGGGGTCCGCCTGAGTTTCGATCAGCGCAAAAGATCAAGGTGGCGCGGGGCGGTTGTTAGACCGCGCTCGCCTCCTAGATCATTTTCAAACGGCATAGACGGGTTTGTGCCGCAGACCCGGATATGAACCCTGCCGCGAAATCGCCGTGCAGATTGCTGGAGGACTAAGCTAATGAGATCCCCTTGGAGATTTCTTGCCGATCTGGCATCCCGCCAGCCTAAAGACCAAGCGCCGGAAGAAGCGCCAAAGATAGTTCCGAGTTCTGCGCCGACAAGCGAGCCAGAGGTTGAGCGCGAAGTCACACCAGCGCAAGCAGTTACCAAACCTTCACCGGACGAACTCGGTCATATTGCTGCAGAGAAAGTGGTTGATCCGGTTCGCGCAACGGCCCCAGCAGAAGCGACGCCGCTTGACGAAACGGTTGCTGAACCGTCGAACGAGGTAAGCCCCATCGGTACATCGCCTGAGTTGGTTGCTCCAACCAGCAGGCAAGGTGTGCAGAAATCGGCGCGATCCAAACCGGAACGGTCGAGTGCAAGCAAGACCCCGGCACAAAAGGATGCGGTTAAGGCATCGGCACCTGATGAAAAGATGACGATTGTGCCTGGGCCGGATACTACTTTGCAGATTGTGGGCAAGAGCAAACGGCAGTCGGTCGCAACAAAAAAGGCCGATGCTGCAATTGGGAAGAAGCCTGCGGTCGGGGAGATTGAGCGCGCATCTCGCTCACCATCCTCACGCGATCCAATGCTTGCCGAGATGGAAAGACTTGACGCAGACGTGCAAAATCTGAGAATCGTGTTGGGCGATAAGCTCAAACTGCAAAACGAACACCTCAGAAAGTTGCTCAAGCGCTTCGATCGCGCCTGACGCCGTTATCTTTGCGAAGACTGGACATATGAAAAGACCACAGAACTTCGTCGTCGAATTCAAATCGGGACGTCGACGCAATGAAACGCGCTCTGGCTCGATCTGGGGCAACACGGATCTCAAGGCGCTTGTGCGCGCGGCAGAAGCCGATGCGCCGCATCTCTTCGATCCAATGACCGGACATGCAACCGAGGGCCTGCAAACTGGTGTTGCGGCCGAGCCTGCTGATGCTCCATCGGTGAAGCTGCATACCCATCAGACAGGCCCTGTGGTCTCATTCGGCAACAAGCCTGTCGAAACCATCACCATGGTGACGGCTGATCAGAACCAAGGTCCCGTCGGAAGTCTCGATCAAGACCTCAATCGTGGCACACAGCACGAAGAAAAAGCGCCCGAGATGCAGAACCAAAAGACGCGGGGTCCTATTCGTAGATCCGGCGGAACCAAGGAAGCCAAGACGGCGACCGTGGAAGCCGATTTGGGATCATCGTTTAAGTCGGTTGATGGGCCAGGAGAAGAATTGGATAGGCTTGAAGCCGAAAATCGGCGTTTGAAACAAACACTGGCAGCAGAGCTCAGAAGGCAAAACTTGCAGCTTTTGGCTATGCTTCGCAGATTTGACTGATCTGGACGCGACTGGAGGGGGCTCTTGTCGTTCACAGTGTTGTCCCTTTAATCTGGGCAGGACAGCACAGGACAGGGTCTCGTTCAGCTGATACTCACACAGCTTGGAGACGCAGAAGCGCTATTTGCGTCTCAATGCCAGGCTCGGCAACAGGCAGATTATCAGCATCGGTTTTGGCCGCGTGTCGCTGTCCGCTTGATAGATGGATTTTATGTTGCCGCTACTGGGACGCAGACATCGATTGCCTAAACTGCGTCGGCGTTTTGCCCGTCCACGTCTTGAAGGCGCGGTGAAAGGCGCTTGGTTCGGCGAAACCCAATGCGTTTGCCACATCGCCGACACGCATGTCGCCCGCAGCAAGCATGTCAATCGCCATTTCCCGGCGGATTTCCTCTTTGATTGCCGCAAAGCTCTGGGATTCTGCATGGAGCCGATGGCGAAGGGTCGACGGCGACATGCGCATCTGATGTGCAATGTCTTCAAAACGTCCCCAGTTCGACGGCGGTGTCTTGCGCAGGTGACGCCGCACGGCAGCGCCAAGACCGGCATCATATCTGTAACGCACGAGTATATTGGCAGGAGCCCCGCGTAGAAACTGTTTCAGGGCCTGCTCCGTCCGGGCGATCGGCAGCTTCAGCAGCGTAGCATCAAAGGCGATGCGACTGACCGGCCGCGAAAAATGCACAGGCGCACCAAAGAACAGCCGGTAGTCCGTTCCTTGTTTTGGTTCGGCACAGCGGAAATCGACCGCGCGTATCGCAATGCGCCGGCCGACCAGCCAGCAGGCAATGCCATGCAGAAGGATCCAGTATGTCCGGTAGGCAAAGGCCGAGCGTGGTGCTCCCTTGTCGGTCAAGATGATTTCGGCGAGCCCGTTGCGCACGATGAGTTCGCCGCTCGGATCGTCAATCACGATGGTCAAAAAACGAAGCGCCCGTCGAAGTGCCTGTTCAAGAGTTTTGGCATGCAGCACGCAGTGACACAGCAATGTGAAGCTGCCATGCGGCATAGCACGACCGGCCATGCCGAAGAATTCGTCGTCCACCTCCGCGGCAATGGCCAGCCAAAGAGCACCGTAGCGCTCTGCCGAAATCGGCTGGTCAATGATCAAAGGCAGTCCCAGGCGGGAAAGTACAGGTGCTGTAGGCTTGCCTGCCCGTTTAAGGCAGTCGAGGGCCTCTTCAACGAACGAGGGCGAAATCATGCGCCGGTCGAATTCAGCCACTGACGATCCTCCCATATGGCAAAACTGGCCGAAAAATGAAGCGCAGTTCTGTCATCGCTTACAATAGCGCGTGAGCGTAGGATCCGGCAAGGCAGTCAACTGGGAGGTGATTGTCAATGCCGTAGCTTGGGAGGAGTGTTTCATGAGACAGGGCACAAATGGCTCAGATTTGATGTCAACGATGCATGTCAGATCATCAGCCAAAGCGCACGGCCGCGGTGTGGTCGCTCTACGGAACAATGGCTCGATGAGGGTTGCATGACGCCGCATGATCCGGTGGTCATCGTCGGCTTCGCCCGCACCGCACTTGGAGGGTTTCTGGGTGATTTCAAACATATCGGTGCTCCGGAGTTGGGCGCGATAGCAGTTCGTGCCGCCTTGCAGCGCAGTCAGCTTCCGGTCGATGCGGTGCAGGAACTTGTCTTTGGATGTGTGCTTTCTGCAGGTCTTGGCCAGGCACCGGCGCGCCAGGCGGGGATTGGTGCCGGGCTTCCCTTCACCGTTGGCGCGACCACCGTCAACAAGATGTGCGGCTCGGGCATGAAGGCGGTGATGCTGGCCCATGACATGCTTGTGGCCGCAAGCGCGGAAGTCGTGGTCGCGGGAGGCATGGAGAGCATGAGCAATGCGCCCTATCTGCTCGATCGTGCCCGCGCAGGCTATCGCCTCGGCCACGGGCGTCTCGCAGACCATATGTTTCTCGATGGGCTGGAAGACGCCTATGACAAAGGGCGGCTGATGGGAACTTTCGCGGAAGACTGTGCTGAAGCCTATCAATTTACGCGGCAGGCGCAGGATGAATTTGCTGTTTCATCATTGACGCGGGCACAAAAAGCAATTGGCAACGGTCTCTTCGAGAAGGAGATCGCGCAGGTGACTGTGAAGGCCGGGAATAACCAAACGAATGTCACATGCGATGAGCAGCCCGGAAAGGCGAGGCTTGAAAAGATCGCGACCCTCAAGCCTGCCTTTCGTGACGGTGGAACGGTGACAGCCGCCAATTCGAGTTCAATTTCCGATGGTGCGGCAGCTTTGGTCGTGATGCGCCGTCGGCAAGCGGAGGAGAGAGGTCTGACGCCGCTTGCCACGATCATTGGTCATGCGACCCATGCACAGGCTCCCAACCTTTTTGCAACGGCGCCTATCGGTGCACTCAAAAAACTGAGTGAACGAACTGATTGGCGGCTGGAGGATGTCGATCTCTTCGAAATCAACGAGGCTTTTGCCGTCGTGACCATGGCAGCGATGCGGGATCTCGACCTGCCGCATGACAAGGTAAACGTGCATGGTGGTGCCTGCGCATTGGGCCATCCGATTGGGGCGTCCGGTGCCCGCATCATTGTTACACTTCTGGCGGCACTCGAGCGCTACGACCTGAAACGCGGCATGGCCACGCTTTGCATTGGCGGCGGTGAAGCGACAGCCATTGCGATAGAGCGGGCTTGAGTTCTCTTGTGGAGGAGGTCCTGGAATGATCCTGTCTGACCAGCAATGCCAGATCCGCGATATGGCGCACGATTTCGCCCAAGAATGCCTCTTGCCAGGTGCTGCTGCCCGCGACATGTCGCACGCTTTCCCGCAGGATGAATTGCGTCAGATGGGTGAACTTGGCTTTCTCGGCATGCTGGTGCCGGACGACTATGGTGGCTCGGACACCGGTACCGTTGCCTATGCTTTGGCCCTTGAAGAAATTGCCGCCGGCGATGGGTCCTGTTCCACAATCATGAGCGTGCACAATTCGGTCGGCTGCGTGCCGATCCTCAAATTCGGCACGGAGGCCCAAAGACGGCGGTTCCTGCCAAAGCTTGCCTCCGGCGAATGGATCGGTGGCTTCGCCCTGACCGAACCGCAAGCGGGATCTGACGCATCCAATCTGCGTACCCGGGCCGTCTTGGATGGTGACCACTATGTCATCGACGGCGCCAAGCAGTTCATCACGTCAGGCAAAAACGGCGACTTGATCATCGTCTTTGCCGTGACTGAACCCGCGGCTGGAAAGAAGGGCATTTCGGCGTTCATCGTGCCGACGGATACGCCAGGCTATGAAGTGATACGGGTCGAGCAGAAGCTCGGGCTGCATTCCTCCGATACCTGCCAGATCGCGTTCACCGGCATGAGGATCCCGGTTGAATCGCGCCTTGGCGAAGAAGGAGAGGGTTACAGAATAGCGCTGGCAAACCTTGAAGGTGGTCGCATCGGCATCGCGGCACAGTCGGTCGGCATGGCACGCGCGGCTTTTGAAGCCGCACGAGATTATGCGCGCGAACGCATAACCTTCGGCAAAGCGATCATCGACCATCAAGCCGTCGCTTTTCGCCTTGCCGACATGGCAACCAGCATCGCAGTTGCACGGCAGATGGTCTTGCATGCCGCGGCCCTGAAGGACAGCGGTGCCCCCTGCCTGACGGAAGCCTCGATGGCAAAGCTGTTTGCCTCCGAAATGGCCGAGAAGGTCTGCTCGGATGCGATCCAGATCCATGGTGGCTATGGATATATGGCCGATTATCCGGTCGAGCGTATCTATCGCGATGTGCGCATATGTCAGATCTATGAAGGAACAAGTGACGTGCAGCGCATCGTAGTTGCGCGTAGTCTGCAAGTCTAACGTGCCATCGCTTTCCGGGAGGAGACTGGAAGGCAAGCGCGTGCAACATGGGAGGAAGAACACGGCATGACCGAGTTCGCGCAATTGAGTCTGCATGTTCCAGAGCCAGCGGTTCGCCCAGGTGGCCAACCGGATTTTTCCAATGTCACGATTGCCAAGGCGGGCGCCGTTGCGCGCCCCGATGTCGATGCGGCCCCCGAAGATATTCGTGATCTTGCCTATTCGATCATTCGCATACTCAACCGCGAAGGTGAGGCTGTCGGTCCATGGGCGGGGCTGCTGTCCGACGAAGCGCTTTTAACCGGCCTTCGCAACATGATGAAGCTGCGCGCCTTCGACGCGCGCATGTTGATGGCACAGCGACAGGGCAAGACCTCGTTCTACATGCAGCATCTGGGCGAGGAGGCGGTCAGCTGTGCCTTTCGCAAGGCGCTGAGGCAAGGTGACATGAATTTTCCTACCTACCGGCAGGCCGGTCTGCTGATTGCCGACGGCTACCCGATGGAGGAGATGATGAACCAGATCTTTTCCAACGAAAGCGATCCCCTGCGCGGCCGGCAATTGCCTGTCATGTATTCGTCGAAAGAGCACGGCTTCTTCACGATTTCCGGCAACCTCTCCACCCAATATGTGCAGGCAGTTGGTTGGGCCATGGCGTCGGCCATCAAGAACGACACCAAGATAGCCGCGGCCTGGATCGGCGACGGATCGACGGCGGAATCGGACTTTCATTCGGCACTGGTCTTTGCCTCGACCTACAAGGCGCCTGTGATCCTCAATATCGTCAACAATCAATGGGCGATTTCGACATTTCAAGGCATCGCCAGAGGTGGTTCGGGGACCTTTGCCGCCCGTGGCCTGGGCTTTGGAATTCCTGCACTCCGTGTTGACGGCAATGATTATTTGGCGGTTCACGCGGTTTCGCTCTGGGCGGCCGAGCGCGCCCGGCGCAATCTCGGGCCGACATTGATCGAATACGTGACCTACCGGGTCGGTGCCCATTCGACCTCGGATGACCCAAGTGCCTATCGTCCCAAGACCGAATCCGAGGCCTGGCCGCTGGGAGATCCTGTGCTGCGCCTGAAAAAGCACCTGATCTTGAAGGGAGCGTGGTCAGAAAGCCGACATGTGCAAGCGGAAGCGGAAATCCTGGATGAAGTGATCGATGCGCAGAAGCGGGCAGAAGCTCATGGCACCTTGCACGCCGGCGGAAAGCCTTCGGTGCGCGATATCTTCGATGGAGTCTATGCCGACATGCCGCCGCATATCCGTCGCCAGAGACAGAAGGCGGGATACTGACATGGCCAGAATGACAATGATCGAGGCCGTACGCAGCGCGATGGATGTGTCGATGGCGCGCGATGACGATGTGGTGGTCTTTGGCGAGGATGTGGGCTATTTCGGTGGCGTCTTTCGCTGTACGCAGGGCCTGCAGGCAAAATATGGCAGGACTCGCTGCTTTGATGCTCCGATCAGTGAAAGCGGCATCGTCGGGACGGCAATTGGGATGGCGGCCTATGGACTCAAGCCCTGCGTCGAGATCCAGTTCGCCGACTATATGTATCCCGCTTATGACCAGATCACCCAGGAAGCAGCTCGCATCCGGTATCGCTCGAACGGCGATTTTACTTGCCCGATCGTCCTGCGCATGCCGACAGGCGGCGGCATCTTTGGCGGACAGACACATAGCCAAAGCCCGGAAGCGCTGTTTACCCATGTCTGCGGCCTGAAAGTTGTTGTTCCCTCCAACCCTTATGATGCCAAGGGCCTGCTAATCGCCTCGATCGAAGATCCCGATCCGGTGATCTTTCTCGAACCGAAGCGGCTCTACAATGGCCCCTTCGACGGTCATTACGAAAGGCCGGTCACGCCTTGGTCAAAACACGACCTGGGTGAGGTGCCGGAAGGGCATTACAGCATTCCGATCGGCAAGGCCGAAATTCGCAAAACCGGTGGAGCCGTGACAGTCATCGCCTATGGCACCATGGTTCACGTTGCGTTGGCGGCCGCGGGAGAAACGGGCATAGACGCCGAGGTGATCGACCTCCGCAGCCTGCTGCCGCTCGACCTCGACACAATCGTTCAATCGGTGAGCAAGACGGGTCGTTGCGTCATTGTGCATGAGGCAACCCTGACATCCGGCTTTGGCGCTGAACTGGCGGCTCTGGTGCAGGAACACTGCTTTTATCATCTGGAAGCGCCGATCGTTCGTGTGACCGGCTGGGATACGCCTTATCCGCATGCTCAGGAATGGGACTATTTTCCAGGCCCTGCCCGGGTCGGGCGTGCACTTGTTGACGTGATGGGGGCGTGAACATGGCAGAATTCATCATCAAGATGCCCGATGTCGGCGAAGGTGTCGCTGAGGCGGAGCTTGTCGAATGGCATGTCAAACCCGGTGATCCAGTACGTGAAGACATGGTGCTCGCGGCCGTCATGACGGATAAGGCAACGGTCGAGATACCCTCGCCGGTCAACGGTGTCGTGCGCTGGCTCGGAGCCGCGATCGGCGACACGGTGGCCGTCAAGGCACCACTTATCCGTATTGAAGTGGTGGGTCACGGGGAGGTGACAGGAGACGCGGTCGGAACTGGCACAAATGCATCCGTGCCGGCGGTTGACGAGGCGCCGCCCGTGGATGCCGGCGAAAATGATCCGGGTGCCGGGACGCCGGAGAGGGGAGCTGCGACGCAGGGGAAGAGTGCCGGCCAGACGGTGTCGGTCTCGGTCGCGCTGCATGCAACACCTTCCGCGATGCTAAAGCCGCTCGCGTCACCCGCGGTCCGACTAAGGGCATTGGAGAGCGGTATCGATCTGCGCCAGGTCGAGGGAACGGGGCCTGCCGGCCGCATCTCGCATGACGATCTCGACCAATTTGTCGCGCGAGGTGCCTCGCTCCCGCAATCTGGAAAAACGTTGATCCGCAAGACCGGTGTCGAGGAGATCAAGATCACCGGCCTGCGCCGCCGTATCGCCGAAAAAATGGCCCGCGCAACCGCACGCATCCCGCATATCACCTATGTCGAGGAAATCGATGTCACGGATCTCGAGGTCCTGCGGGAGAGATTAAACGGCAACCGTGCGCCAGATCAGACCAAGCTCACCGTGCTGCCATTCCTGATGCGCGCGCTGGTCAGGGCCTGCAGCGAACAGCCGGGGATCAATGCAACGTTCAACGATGATGCGGGCATCATTACAAGGCACGCTGGCGTGCATATCGGCGTCGCAACGCAGACGCCTGCCGGTCTTACCGTTCCGGTGGTGCGTCATGCGGAAGCCCTTAGCATCTGGGATTGTGCCGCCGAACTAATGCGGGTCGCAGAAGCCGCAAGATCAGGCGCTGCACTGCGTGAAGAACTGTCCGGATCAACGATCACCATCACATCGCTTGGCGCTCTCGGCGGGATTGCAACGACCCCGATCATCAATCACCCCGAAGTCGCGATTATCGGCGTCAACAAGATCGTGATACGGCCTGTCTGGGATGGCAGCCAGTTCATCGCGCGCAAGATGATGAACCTTTCTTCGAGCTTCGATCACCGCGTGATCGACGGCTTTGATGCGGCGACCTTTATCCAGCGTATCAAAACGATGATGGAGACCCCTGCGCTTATTTTCATCGAGGGCTGAACCATGAAAGAGATTACCTGCAAGCTTCTCGTCATCGGCGCCGGACCAGGTGGCTACACCTGCGCCATCCGTGCCGGGCAATTGGGGGTCGACACGGTCATTGTTGAGGCCGAAAAGCCGGGCGGAACATGCCTCAATGTCGGCTGCATTCCGTCCAAGGCACTGATCCACGCCGCAGACACTTACCACGACCTCCGCCATATGGCAGGGCAGGAAAGCCCTTTCGGCATCAGGATCGAGAACCCTGAACTTGATCTTGCCAAGACGGTCGGCTGGAAGGACGGTATCGTTGCCCGCCTGAACGGCGGCGTGCTCGCGCTTCTGGCAAAGGCCAGGGTCAAGATCGTGCATGGCAAGGCGCGGTTTCGCGACGGAAAGACGGTCGATGTCGAGACCGAAACCGGTATCCAGACCATTCGCGCGCAAGCCGTGGTGATCGCAACCGGCTCCCAGCCGGTCGAGTTGCCAGGGCTTGTCTTTGGTGGGTCGATCATCTCCTCGACCGAGGCCCTATCGCTCAAAGCCGCTCCGCAGAATCTCGTCGTTGTTGGTGCCGGCTACATCGGCATGGAGCTCGGGACTGCGTTCGCCAAGATGGGATCAAACGTGACATTCGTCGAGGCACAGGGCCGGATCCTGCCGCAATATGATGCCGATCTGGTCGCGCCTGTTGCCCGACGCTTGATGGCGCTTGGTGTGCGGGTGTTGACGAGCGTCAAGGCAAAGGCACTCTCAGATGGCGGACTGTTGGTCGAGGATGCTCAGGGAGCGCAGCAGCGCCTCGCCGCAGACAAGGTTCTTGTCGCGGTGGGTCGCAGACCGCATGTCGATGGTTTAGGTCTGGGTGAACTCGATCTGGATCAAGCGGGTCCCTTCCTGCGCATCGACGAGCATTGCCGGACATCGATGCGTGGCGTCTTTGCCATTGGCGACATCACCGGCGAGCCGATGTTGGCGCATCGCGCCATGGCGCAAGGGGAGCTGGTGGCGGAAATTGTCGCTGGCAAGAGGCGGGCATGGGACAAGCGCTGCATTCCGGTGGTTTGCTTTACCGATCCCGAGATCGTCGTGGTCGGGCTTTCACCTGACGAGGCGCGCGCCCAAGGGTTCGATATCCGTGTCGGGCAGTTTCCATTCAGCGCGAATGGCCGGGCCATGACGGTGGGCCGCGACGATGGTTTTGTTCGCGTGGTGGCGCGGTCCGATTCCAATGTCGTTCTCGGTATGCAGGCCGTCGGGATTGCGGTCTCGGAACTGTCGGCGGCATTTTCACTGGCGATCGAAATGGGTGCACGGCTGGAAGATGTAGCATCCACGATCCATGCACACCCGACGCGCAGTGAAGGATTTCAGGAAGCCTGCATGAAGGCGCTCGGCCATGCTGTTCACATCTGAACCGTTGCCGCATTTGATCCAATTCCGGATGCGCATTGAGCAAGATGCGGATCAGCAAAACCATTGTTCAGGAGCATAACGGACATGACAACGATTGCATTTATCGGTCTGGGCCACATGGGTGGCCCCATGGCAGCCAATCTCGTCAAGAACGGGTTTTCCGTCAGGGGGTTTGATCTTTCACCAGCGCTGGTGAATGCCTCCAAGGCCGCTGGAGTTTTCCCCTGCACAACACTCGCCCAGGCGCTGGAGGGTGCAGACGTAGTGATCACCATGTTGCCCGCTGGCAAACATGTGCTGTCTGTCTGGCAGGACCTGGTGACGGCAGTGCCGGCGGGTACCGTGCTGATCGATTGCTCGACCATCGATGTCGAAAGCGCCCGCAAGGCGCATGCACTGGCAGCCGGGGCCGCTTGCCCGTCGCTGGATGCACCGGTATCGGGGGGAACGGGTGGCGCCGCCGCGGCTACGCTCACCTTTATGGTCGGGGGCGATCCCGATGTGTTTTCTCGTACCCAAGCCATCTTTGAGGCAATGGGAAAACGTATCATTTTCTGCGGTGGCGCGAGTTCGGGGCAGGCCGCCAAGATCTGCAACAATATGATCCTCGGCATCAGCATGATTGCTGTCTGCGAGGCCTTCGTTCTCGGCGAAAAATTGGGTCTTTCGCATCAGGCACTCTTCGATGTCGCGTCTGTGTCTTCGGGGCAGTGCTGGTCGCTGACGACCTATTGCCCCGTGCCTGGCCCCGTTGCCACGTCTCCCGCCAATTCCGACTATCGTCCGGGATTTGCCGCCGCCTTGATGCTGAAGGATCTGAATCTGGCGCAGGCTGCGGCCCAGGCGACAGGATCCGCGACACCGCTTGGCGCCAGAGCATCTGAACTCTACGACCTTTTCAATCAACGTGGGAACGGCGAGCGGGATTTCTCCGGCATCATCAGCCTGTTGCGGGATCAATCGGGTGTCGAGACGGTTTGATTGGCAGGCGCCATAGCGGGTGAACATCTGCGAGCCTATGCCGAGAATGAGTTCCCTGGGTCGTCCGACGTCGGCATTGACGCCGATGGTCTGGCCGCTGCTTGTATCAATTGGCGACAATCCCTCATATTTCGTTCTTTCCTAACTGGATGATCTCACCAGCGATTTTGGCACAGAGGCTTGATGGCGTTACATTCAGGCGGCCTGTACATGAGAATATCATTAAGTATGGAGACGGCTGATCATCGAAATCCTGTCTGATCTGGGTTAGGGTTCGGCGTGTCACCGCAATTATTGTGCGCCATCGGCCAACTGGCCTGACTGTCTTCTGCCGATGATGGTCCGCGCAACCTGATGCAAGCATGGATCAAAAAACTGCCGGACCGACGCTGATCGATAGCGTCGGATCACGGTCGCGTTTGGAGCCTTTGCTATCGCTGATCTGCAGCCCCCTATTGGATGGAGGAAGACATGCATGGATTTGAGAATCGTGGATTGAGTGTCCCACAGGGGCGCTTCACCGATACGGGTCGGTTTGGCCGGATGTTTCCAGAACTGCGTTCGCTGAAGACGATGGTGCCACCGGCAGATGTGCTGGGTGGTGCGGGTCCCGATGGCGGCCCTCCTGGTCCAATGGAGGGGCCCGGCGGCGGCGTGGACAATCCACGGATCAAGGCCGGATATACGTTTCTCGGGCAGTTCATCGATCATGATCTGACCCTGGATGCGACCTCCATTCTGGAGCAGCAGATTGACCTCAACGCAACGACGAATTTTCGCACACCCGCCTTCGAGCTCGATTCTCTCTATGGCCGCGGACCTGGCGCCAGCCCGGCACTCTATGATCGCAACTGTCCCAGTTGTTTTCTTCTGTCGGAGGACGGGTTCGATCTGCCGCGAAACCGCCAGGGCACCGCGATCATCGGCGACCATCGTAATGATGAGAACCGCATCATCGGTCAGTTGCATGTGCTGTTTTTGAAGTTCCACAACAGGGTCATGCGCGATTTTACCAGTGATACGGGCGGGCGGTCTCGGTTCGAGGATGCCCAGACCATAGTGCGCTGGCACTATCAATGGATCGTCCTCAATGAATTCCTGGTGCGCACGGTCGGCAGGGCCGCTGTCGATGCGGTGCTGGGTTCAACCGATCGCGCAAAGGTTTTCTCGCCCTATATGCCGGTTGAGTTTAGCGGCGCGGCCTATCGATTTGGACATAGCCAGATCCGCGCCTTTTATCCGATCAATGCACAAGGCGGTGCAGCGATTTTTCCGACCGATCCGACGGCGCCACCAGCCGACAACGATTTGCGTGGCGGACGCCCCTTGCCAGAGATCCTTCGCATCGATTGGTCACGGTTCTTTGGCGTCGCTGCGACCCGCGGAAAGCTAATCGATACCAAACTGGCACCTCAATTGCTTAAGCTTCCAAATGGTGTCGTACCGCCCGATACCAGTGCTGCCGACCGCTCGCTGGCAGTTCGCAACCTGAAACGGGGTGTCGACCTGCGCCTTCCCGCCGGACAGACAATTGCCAACTTTCTGGCGTTACCGGAGCGATTGCCAGACAGCGAAGTCTGGACCGATGTGCCTGGCGGCGCAGGGCTTGCTCCCCTCTGGTTCTACATTCTGCGCGAGGCCGAATTCCTGCATGATGGCCAGCACATGGGCGGCGTCGGAGCACATATCGTGGCCCAGACGTTTGTCGATATCCTGCTGGCGGACAAGGCTTCGTTCCTGTGGCAGGATCGAAACTGGACGCCGACCCTTCCTTCCGCGCATCCGGGACGGTTCACCGTGACCGACCTGATAAAACTCGCATTGGGAGACGATGCACCTGACATCGAGGCTGAAGACGTCGACAACCTGCCCACGGAGCTTCCGCCGCCTGCACCTCCTTCAACACCCACGGCCCCGCCTTCCAGCTAGCACAGCTGGATATCGGGCAGATTTTTAGATTTTGGCGAGATCGAGGTCGGATAACCGTGTCTGCGTCGATCTCGCCAAAATGGCGCATGCCGTCTGCTAAACGCCTTGCGGGTTTTCGTTCTGGTCGAGTGCGCGAGTAAGACCAAGTGCCACCAGCGTGCAGATCGCGCCAGAAATCAGATAGCCGCCGATGAAGATGATGCCGAAATTGGTGGCAAGACCGAGTGCCACGAGTGGAGCAAAAGCCGCACCCACCAGCCACGCCAGATCCGATGTCAGAGCAGCACCCGTGTAGCGATAATACTGGGTGAAACGCGAGGATACAGCACCGGATGCCTGGCCAAACGTCAGGCCGAGTATTGCGAACCCGATGAGGATGAATGCGTCCTGCCCCTTGCCACCGGCATCGAGCAGAAAGGGTGCGGAAAAGCTGAAGACCGCAATCAGGCTTGCCCCTATCATCAACTGCCGGCGCCGTCCGATACGGTCGGCGATCACGCCGGACAGGACAATCCCGATCGTGCAGACACCGGCGCCTGCAACCTGCACCAGGAGGAACTCTGCCGCCGACTGGCCACCGGTCAGGATCACCCAGCTCAGCGGGAAGATCGTCACAAGATGGAACATGGCAAAGCTTGCCAGCGGTGCAAAGGCGCCAATGACGACATCTCCGCCATGTTTGCTCAACATTTCGAAAACCGGGCGAGCCTGCAGTTCCTGCGCCGCCATCGCTGCACCGAATTCCTTGCTGGCAACGATGCGCAGGCGGGCGAACAGCGCGACGACATTGATCGCAAACGCGACGAAGAACGGATAGCGCCATCCCCATTCGAGAAAGTCCGCTTCGGACAGATTGGTGATGAGATAGAAAAACAGAATGCTGGCGATTGCAAATCCAATGGGCGCACCAAGCTGCGGGATCATCGCATACCAGCCGCGATGTTTGGGTGGAGCGTTGAGGTTGAGAAGCGATGCCAGGCCGTCCCACGCGCCGCCAAGCGCAAATCCTTGACCGAGCCTGAACAGCGCGAGGAGCGCCACGGCCCAGTAACCTATCGTCGCATATCCCGGCAGGAAGGCGATGGATGCTGTCGAGCCGCCGAGAAGCACCAGGGCGATCGTCAGTTTTGTGCCACGGCCGTAGTTGCGATCGATCCACATGAAGGCGAACGATCCGACGGGACGTGCCAGAAAGGCGAGTGGAAAAATCGAGAATGACATCAGGGTTGCGGCGACCGGGCTGGATGCGAACGGAAAGATCAGCTTGGGAAAGACGAGAATCGAGCCAAGCCCGTAAACGAAAAAGTCGAAGAACTCCGACATGCGGCCGATCACGACGCCGATGGCGATGTTGCCGGGCGACAACGGTTTGTCGTCATCATGCATGCGACGGGCGTCTTGCTCGAGGCCCGATGACGTAGGATTGACGGCTGCGCTCATGACTACCTCCCGGCGATTGCGCCTTGCTCAAATGTCGAACAATCAACGTACGAGATCAAGCAAGCGAAGAAAAAAACCTTACACCCTTTTGCCAAATGCGGGCGTTTCCGTTGAGCCCATCGTCTGTTGGACGGAATGGATTGGCAAATGGTGGACAATTGGCAATAATCAATTCTGCTTTGTAGGGAGCAAGTCCGGTCGGTTCCATTGAATTCCTGCACTGCGACATTATGCTGCGCTGCGACGAACGGCCTCATTCCCTTTCATGCCGGGTCGCGATTATTGCCAACTAGACGAAACGCAAGTTGAGCTAAAAATGCCCAGTCAGTTTAAAGTCGTCGGACGATGGATTGTTTTTGTGTCTATGGCCCTTGGCCTCGCAGGGTGCGAGATGGTCGTCATGTCGCCGTCGGGCGACATTGCCGCTCAGCAAAGGGATCTGATCGTCATTTCGACGATTCTGATGCTAATCATCATTGTGCCGGTTCTCTGCCTGACGCTTTATTTTGCCTGGCACTACCGCCAGTCGAATACGGCGGCCAAATATGATCCGGAATGGCATCATTCGACCGGCCTTGAGGTTATCATCTGGTCTGCGCCACTGGCCATCATCATTGCGCTCGGCGCCATCACCTGGATCAGCACCCACAAGCTTGACCCGTATCGACCGCTCGACCGTATTGATGCCGAGCGCGCTGTTCCGGCTGATGTAAAGCCGTTGACGGTGGAAGTCGTGGCACTTGATTGGAAATGGCTGTTTTTCTATCCGGATTACGGGATTGCCACAGTCAACGAGATGGCGGCCCCCGTGGATGTGCCGATCAACTTCAAGATCACGGCTTCGTCGGTGATGAATTCTTTCTACGTGCCGGCACTTGCCGGCATGATATACGCCATGCCCGGCATGCAGACCCGATTGCACGCCGTGATGAACAAGCCCGGGGAATACGAAGGCCTGTCATCGAACTACAGCGGTGACGGCTTCTCTCACATGCGCTTCAAGTTTCATGGGCTTGATCAGACCGGTTTCGACGACTGGGTCGCGCGGGTCAAGCAGACCGGAACCATGCTCAATCGCGATACCTATCTGAAGCTCGAAAAGCCGAGCATCAAGGATCCGGTACGCTTTTTCGCCGGTGTCGAGGACGGACTTTACCAGGCGGTGCTGAACATGTGTGTACGCCCGGGCCAGATGTGCATGAACGAGATGATGCATATCGACATGATGGGCGGCGCAGGCGTGGAGAGCCACGAGAACCGGTCGAAGCTCGAACATGACAACCGCCACGCGGCTGAAGGCGGCCACGAAGGCGATACCGCACCCGGTGCAACCTTCCCGGCAACCGGAAATCCGTCGCGCAGCGAAGAACCGGCGGAAGGGATCGACGAACAATCGTCCGAACCGGGGCAGATGAACCATGACATGCACAATGGGCATGCTGAACCGTCGGGTATCGATGGCGAGGATGGTCCGGCACCTTCACAGTTGAACAACAGCGGCTCGACAACCCCCTGACGTCGCATTTCACGAGAATTTGGACAGTGCTATGTTCGATAATACCAGTTTGACGCAATTCATCTTCGGGCGTCTGTCGTGGGAGGCCATTCCCTATCACGAGCCGATCCTCGTGGTGACCTTTGCTGTGGTGGCTCTGGGCGGTCTCGCGCTGTTTGCGCTCGTCACGAAATACAAGCTCTGGGGTTACCTCTGGCATGAATGGTTCACCAGCGTCGATCACAAGAAGATCGGCATCATGTATGTGATCCTGGCGCTGATCATGCTGATGCGCGGCTTTGCCGACGCGATCATGATGCGCATTCAGCAGGCGATCGCCTTCAACGGCAATGAAGGCTATCTTAACCCGCATCACTACGATCAGATCTTTACCGCCCACGGCGTGATCATGATCTTTTTCATGGCCATGCCTTTCGTCACCGGACTGATGAACTATGTCGTGCCGCTGCAGATCGGCGCGCGCGACGTATCCTTCCCCTTCCTCAACAATTTTTCATTCTGGATGACGACGGCCGGTGCCATCATCATCATGATGTCGCTGTTTGTCGGAGAGTTTGCCCGCACCGGCTGGCTCGCCTATCCGCCGCTTTCCGGTGCCGACTACAGTCCAGGCGTCGGCGTTGACTATTATATATGGGGACTGCAGGTCGCAGGCGTCGGAACGACGCTGTCCGGGATCAACCTGATCGCGACGATCGTCAAGATGCGCGCGCCGGGCATGACCTTCATGAAAATGCCGGTGTTTACCTGGACATCGCTCTGCACCAATATCCTGATCGTTGCCACGTTTCCGATCCTGACCGCGACGCTCGCGCTGCTATCGCTCGACCGTTATGCCGGCACGAACTTCTTCACCAATGACCTTGGTGGCAATCCGATGATGTATGTGAACCTCATCTGGATCTGGGGACACCCGGAAGTCTATATTCTCATCCTGCCGGCCTTCGGCATTTTTTCCGAAGTCGTGGCCACCTTCAGCAGCAAGCGCCTGTTCGGCTATGCGTCCATGGTCTACGCAACCTGCGTGATCATGATCCTTTCCTATCTGGTCTGGCTGCACCACTTCTTCACCATGGGGTCGGGTGCATCGGTGAACGCCTTTTTCGGCATCACCACGATGATCATCTCGATCCCGACGGGCGCCAAGATGTTCAATTGGCTCTTCACCATGTATCGCGGCCGGATCCGCTACGAGGTGCCGATGTTGTGGACCATCGGTTTCATGGTGACCTTTGTAATCGGCGGCATGACCGGCGTCATGCTGGCAATCCCGCCGGCGGACTTTGTCCTGCACAATTCGCTGTTCCTGATTGCTCATTTCCACAATGTCATCATCGGCGGTGTCGTGTTCGGGCTGATGGCCGGCGTCGTCTACTGGTGGCCCAAGGCCTTCGGCTACAAGCTTGATCCGTTCTGGGGCAAGATGAGTTTCTGGTTCTGGCAGATCGGCTTCTTCTTCGCTTTCATGCCGCTTTACGTGCTCGGCCTTATGGGCGTCACCCGCCGTGTCTCGCAATTCGAGGATCCGTCCCTGCAGATCTGGTTCATTGTCGCGGCCTTTGGTGCATTCCTGATCGCCATCGGCATTGCTTCCTTCGTCATCCAGATTGTCGTCAGCTATCGCCGTCGTGACCAGTTGCGCGAAACCAGTGGTGACGCCTGGAATGGCAGGACGCTCGAATGGTCGACGTCTTCGCCGCCGCCGGACTACAACTTCGCCTTCACGCCGGTCGTGCACGATCATGACAGCTGGTACGACATGAAGAACCGCGGTTACGAGCGTCCGCTGGCCGGCTTCAAGCCGATCCACATGCCGAGAAATACCGGAACCGGCGTGATCCTGGCCGCCTTGAGCGTCGTGCTTGCCTTCGCCTTGATCTGGTACATCTGGTGGCTGGCGATCCTGTCCCTCGTCGCCGTGATCGCCGTCGCGATCGGACATACCTTCAATTACAAGCGGGATTTCTACATTCCCGCCGAGACTGTGACCGCAACCGAGGATGCGCGTTCACAACTGCTGGCGGAGCGGACCTGAGATGAGTGAAAAGACACACACAGGCGAATGGAACGAAAACCAGTTCTATCTCGAGGATGATCACCACCCGGAAGGCAGCACCATGCTGGGCTTCTGGCTCTATCTGATGAGTGACTGCCTGATCTTCGCGGTCCTGTTCGCCACCCACGCCGTGCTTGGGCGCAATTATGCGGCCGGCCCATCACCCGCGGACCTGTTCGACCTGCCACTTGTGGCGATCAACACCGCGATGCTGCTCCTGTCGTCGATCACCTATGGTTTTGCGATGCTGCAGATGGAGCGCAATGCCAAGATGGAGACGATCTTCTGGCTCGGTGTGACAGGCCTGTTCGGCCTGACCTTCCTCGGGCTGGAGCTCTACGAATTCTATCACCTGATTCAGGAAGGGGCAGGCCCTGGTCGCAGTGCCTTCCTGTCGTCCTTCTTCACATTGGTCGGCACGCACGGCCTGCATGTCACCTTCGGCATCATCTGGCTGGTGACCATGATGGTCCAGGTCAAGATGCATGGCCTGATCCCGGAAAATCGCCGTCGGCTGATGTGCCTGTCGATGTTCTGGCATTTTCTCGACGTCATCTGGATCGGCGTCTTCTCCTTCGTCTACCTGATGGGAGTGCTCGGATGAGCCCACAGCCAAAAAGCCCGGCGCATGAAGACGCCGCAAACACCCATCACGGCCACAGTCATGGACATGATGCGGGCCATGGGTCGCTGAAGGGATATCTTATCGGTTTCGTGCTGTCCGTTATCCTGACTGCAATCCCATTCGGTCTGGTCATGGGCGACGTGTTCGACAGCAAGGCTTTGACCGGATTTCTGGTCATGGCGCTGTGTGTTGTCCAGATCGTCGTGCATATGGTGTTCTTCCTGCATATGAACCCACGGTCTGAAGGCGGCTGGACGATGATGGCGCTGATCTTCACGTTGATCATCGTCGGTATCGCGCTTTCCGGCTCGCTATGGGTCATGCACCATCTGAACGCCAACATGATGCCCATGACGCATGAGATGATGAAGAACATGCCCTGACGGTAGCAAAGGCCGGGAAAATGGATGTTGGTCCGCGAGGCCGCGCGAGGGATAGGCAATCGCCCCCGACCACTGCGTTTTGCGGCCTTCTACTCGCCCTTGCCGTCGTTTTCGTCACCCTTGGTAGCTGGCAGGTGCAGCGCCTTTTCTGGAAGATCGACTTGATCGCCCGCGTAGAGGCGCGCATCCACGCGAAGCCGGTTGCTGTGCCATCGAGAACGGAATGGAATGGTCTGTCCGCAGAAAAGGATGAATATCGGCGCGTGACCGCGACCGGCGAATTTATGCACAATCACCAGGTGCTGGTTCAGGCGGTGACGGAACTTGGGCCAGGTTTTTGGGTGATAACTCCGATGTTCCTGCCCGATCGGACCATCGTCATGATCAATCGCGGTTTCGTGCCTGGTGATCGGCGGGCCGCAGCAGCGCACATAGCGCACGATCGCATCCCTGTTGCCAATGTGACTGGACTTCTGCGGATGCCAGAACCCGGCGGTGCTTTTTTGCGCGACAATGATCCGGCAGCCGGCCGTTGGTATTCGCGCGATGTTGCCGCCATCGCGGATGCCCAGGGATTGCACAATGTCGCACCATATTTCGTGGATGCAGATGCAACGCCCAACCGGGGTGGATTGCCGATTGGCGGGCTGACCGTGGTCAGTTTTCGAAACAGCCATCTCGCCTATGCCGCCACATGGTATCTCCTGGCCATCATGTGTGGCGGGGGCATCTATGTAGTCTGCCGCCAGCGGCCAGTTTAACCTCTAAGTCTAGAAGATTCCGGTTGTTCCTTGAGAGTGTGCCCCCCTTGACCTGAACATCTCAGATCTCCGGGGCCCTTGACCGCGATGTGAAACGACTTTTGTCCGGTGTGAATATCCTTGGAGACAGACGCGACCGTATCATATTTGTTTCGGCAGAATGGAGGGCAGGGGAGGGCTGACACAGCGGCGGGCTGTTGAGGGCATACCAAACGGCTGGCATGCGACGGTTCAGGCCATCTGAATCCCGCGGCTCACCCCACAGTTTCACCGGGAACTATCATACGATCGAATTTATCGTTTAAAAACAGATACCTATTCGATTTTTGGGAAAAAGTAAGTTTGTGCTGTTGACTGTTTGTGGTGTGAAATCTATAACCCCGCTCAC
>JAESGE010000067.1_pt1 | contig 148349 bp, 145 predicted proteins | sample 9269601 | NCBI WGS metagenome assembly JAESGE01 (sample SAMN14515569, study PRJNA621662) | algae metagenome | isolation source: Tolypothrix brevis GSE-NOS-MK-07-07A and co-occurring heterotrophs from wet... | place: USA: Grand Staircase Escalante National Monument, Utah | collected 2006-04-16
GCCTCGTGGTCTAGCACCATGCGGATGGCACGGTTGCGGACTTCAGGTGAAAACTTGTTCGTTGTCTTGCTCATGATGGCTCCACTCTCTCAGAAGTTGGAGCCTCCGGCAAACCCGGAGCGGTTCACTCCGGAGAAAACGACGAGAGATTCTCTGTCGCCTAATTTGATATGAAGTCCCCGGCTTGGTGCCAGTACTCCTTTCTTCGGATCGCGATACCCGATGCCCTTCTGATCGTGGTCAAATGCGATGAAGGGGTGATCAGGCGCGATGTGAACGAACGCAAAAGTGACGTCTTGCAGCTGAAGGTCTTTTACGACGCTTTCGACCGCCTTCGCTTCCATATCCTTGAGCGGTTTAAACATGTGGAAGACGAGCCGGACCTTGTCAGAGCTGCGCCAGTTGTCTTGGATGCGGATCGTGTTTATCGCGCGTTTCAGGGTATCGTACAGCGCTGCCGCGTAGTCTTCAAAAGGTACCACAGCTGTACGGTCGCTGAGCAAATAGCTTCCGTCGCTTGAGAACACTGTCGTTATCCCGACATATCGCTTTCCCGCCCCAATCCGGCTTTTCGATTCCGTATGGGAACCAAGCCCGATAACTAACTCATGGGCAACTGTTTGCTGAGCCGCGAGCAACCACGGAGTGCCGCCGATTTTTGCATACGTGGCGAGACTTAGATGGTTTAGCGAGAATACCAGCTCTGCGTCAGGCTGCGCCATCGTTTCCAGGCGTATGCTTTGCACTGGCACGTCTCTCTTTAGGAAAACCGATTTGGTGGCGTAGTAGGGATTGTCGCCCCCGTCGGAGGCTTTGAACTCTTCTTCCACCTGCACAATGGCCAAATCCCATTTGAAGCCTTCGTCGGCCGATTTGGACAGCGCTGCCCGGCTGGCCAAAAGATAGTCTTCAGCAGAGGAACCTGCTGCCGTAAAATAGCTGACAGATGGCTTGTCAAGTTGGAATCGCCTTAGAAATCCGTCCCCGTAACGTGCCTCCTTCTTTGCGCCGGTCACCGCGTGTGGCATGCCGTCGAGGAACTTCGCAAGGAAAGCATCGACCCTCCCCTCATGACGGGACTGGCATACCACAGCGATCTTCAGCTGCTTGGGACTAAATGTCCTCTGGTCGAATGGACCACTTTCCTTCAGGCCGCGTTCCTTCCACGTGTCTTTCCGTGTTCCGCTGGGATCGAAAAGCAATGTCGGCTGGGGAACGTTTTCTGTTTTCGGAAACGTTCTATTGCGACTCGAAAGCAAGTCTCCGATCCTGAAGGTCGTCCCCGGAGCCGCCTCAAGATTTGCCTTTTCGCGAAGATATCTAAGAGCGTCCGTGATCTGACTGCTTCGTCCTGGACCGGAATGGAAGGCAGCTGCCTGACGTTCGGCTTCATCCAAAACCGTCCGAGCATGCCGTCCAAGAAGCCGATGTACGCAGTCTTCCATGATTTCGCGGCGAGGCTCCAGAAACGCATCCCTAGCCGATACCGTTTCATGGCCATCGGCGTGGTCGACAAGACGTAGCAAGTCACCTTCAATGCCGCCCACTTTGCCGATTAGCCGCAGACGCGGAAGAATACGTGGATCGGTGACGGGTTGTAGAACCGAGACGTATCGTCCGTGAATAGGAATCCCGTGTTCGATAAGAACCGAGCAAGGAGCAGACAGGAAGCTCTTCAGCCGTGCCTCACACACCACTCCTATCGTGCTTTTGCCATCAAGGTAGATGGTTCGCGTATCGAAGCAGAGCAGCGTCCGACGCTGCACCCACTCCGGAAGATCGGGATGAAGGAAGTATCCACGATTTATAGGACCGACTATACTCACTGGTCGGTCTGACGAGATGTCACGGTTGCCGGAAAACCCCCGTATCAGAGAGGCAGACAGGAGAATGGACCAGAGCCTCCGTTCCTTCAGAAGATCGATCGTTTCCTGCACATTACCCAGAGGCGCGGCATCTTTGGAGATCGGTATATCGATTATGGTGTCGTCAATCCCGCTCCGATAGAAAACGTGGCTTTCAAAAAACTCCGCTTTCAAGTCAGCGAACCGTTCGGCATTAAAGGCTTGGCGACCTACAGGAATTGATAGATTCCCTGTTAGATGGAGTGGTGCGAAGTTTAATGAAAGCTGCGTCACTGGCCTCGTCAGTCCTATCACCGGATTGCAGGAATCGACGTGATAATACTACAGGTTGGCCTGTGTGGCGCATAAACTCGCAGACGAAGCCGAACCAAATTTAGTTTTCCTGAGGAAAATTAGCTGACCGTGCGAACACGGACCATGTTGCGAATGAAGCCGGCCTGATCTTACTGCAAATTACGTGTTCGATTTCCGGCAAAGACCATCACCGATGGCATCACTGAAAGACATCGCCCATTTAGGCGCGACAAGAAAAGGCCTCCCAAACTCACAAATCGCCAGGCTCGGAGAGTGGTAATCTTATCGGTTTTATAGGGATGTCTGCAAGGAAGTGGCTCTCGCAGCTGAGATGACGCGCCAAACTGACGATCTTCCAACACCGAGCATTCGGGCTATGTGACACGGTCGGATGCCGTTTGAATGCATCGCAATGATTTGTGAGGTCAGCAGCTGTACCGGGCCAACTCGTTCCGGTGCTTGGCGTAACACACTGATTTTCCAGAGATTCTCAGGGTTCGTATTTGTATTCCCGCTAACCCGCCATCAGTATCAAATAATTCGTTGTTTTTTCTTATTGTATTTTCTGACCATCAAGACTGGTCCCGCTTTCGGTCGTTGCTTCCGCCGAGGCAAAGAATCAGGCAGGTTTAGATAACGGACCTGTCGACGGTGAAGACTGCGCTGTTGCTTTGGTGGCGGGGAAGCTGGATCCCTCCCCCTGGAAGATTTCCATTTTGCCTTCCTATCTTGGCGACTATGAGCGCAACTGGACATCACGTCTCGCGCATGTGCTGGTGGATTTCTATCTTGCACATTGGAAATGGTTTGTTGGTAGCGCGTTGGCGATCCTCGGATTGGTCACCGCCTGGGTCGGTGATCAGGGAATTTGGAGGGGCGCAACTGGCCAAGAATGCGAAGAAAGCGATCCTGCCAAGTGATGCGACTATTGGGAGCGTAATCGATGGCATCAAAGATCCCGTGGGGTACCTTCGGAGCGTCCTGCATCACATGCGCGGCTTTCAGCAGGACTGCCAGGTCCGAATCAAAACCAACAGCTCTCCGACGTACCCCGACTATCTCGTAGAGGAGTTCTTCTACGATGACGAAGATCCAGAACACCCGGGCCAGCCTGTCATTATGGGACTGTATTGCGGTAGGCGCCACAAGGCTTACCCCTCCTCCATCGAGCACGACTCTTACGACGATCGCGAGTGGTCACGGGGTGCGATGAACTACCTGGAGGTTCAGTCACTGATTGGCGCGATCACGGGTTGGCAACCGAAGGTAAAGCATCAATGAGCGGCTAGAGGCTATGGGTGGCGCAACATCAAGACGTCTCCCAGATCACGACCATGCCGACATCGAGCAGCCTAGGCGAGCGTGAGCCGCGATCCGTCCGAATATCGGCCATCAACCTTCGCACCTCTTGGATCTCAAGCACGGATACACCCCCATCTTGACTCCTGCGCCCGCCATGTCACCTTTTCCCAACCGTCGGCCGTTTGGGAGAACGGCCTCGGGCGACCATGGGAGGAGACATGATGACCTGGAAGATACTTCTGAAGGACGGAACGCGTCACGGCATTTCCGGCGAGATTCATTTCGAAAGCGTGCGCGGCACAAAGCGGCTTGCGCCCAGCCACATTGAGGGCGATCCAGATACATTGATCCACGCCGTTGAGCAGCACGAGATCGTGCTGGAATCGCCGCATGGACACCACCATCGCGCCGCGGTCGAGATGGTCAGCGGCAAGTGGCGCGTCGTCGGGGTCTTCTGATCCGCGACAGCAACTCCACCCTGTCAATTGCAGCCAAGCCCTGCCTCTGGTGAGGCCGCCGGCTCGTCTTTTTGGCGGCTCACCCTTCGATCGGGCGGCAAAATGCGGCATATTTGCCGCAATGCTTAAGATTTTAACGTCAGGTTTAGCCGGGCCGGAACTGCTTGTGCCTTAGTCTCGTTGTACTCGGACATATAGGGACAAGTCATGAGATACATCTTCATACTGCTGATCGCGTGCGTACTCAGCATTCTGGCCTTCAAATATTCCGACAACTCGCTCGGCACCGGCGAATTGATGGCCTCGCCCGTCGATGGGGTCGTCACAGAGAAATGACGCCGGGATCTCGCGCTTAGCCGAGAAAGCTGTCGAGCCATTGTGGCGACAGCCGGCTTTCTAGTTCGGTCGCCACCTCGTCCAGCGCCGCATCGACGCTTTGCCGATAGTTCACCCCACCACCATTGATGCCGAAACTTTCCAGCAGATGCCGGCGGTACTCGTCGCTTGAAAACAATCCATGCAGATAGGTGCCGCTCACCCGTCCATCGGCAGAGCTTGCGCCATCCGGCCTTCCCTCGATCGAGACCGGTGGCTGCGCACAGTCGGGCCCCGTCGTCAGGCCGAGGTGGATTTCATAGCCTGACAGTGGCACGTCGTAGACGATTGACCGCGCCGTGCTGTTGTGCACGGTCTTTTCCGGCGCCATCTCCGTCACGACATCCAGCAGTCCGAGGCCCTTGACCTGTCGCGGCGTGCCTTCGAGCCCGAGCGGATCCGATACCGTCTGCCCGAGCATCTGGTAACCGCCGCAGATCCCGATCACCCGGCCGCCACGCCGCACATGCGCGGTGAGATCGCGATCCCAGCCATGGCGGCGAAACTCCTCGAGATCGGCAATCGTCGATTTCGAGCCGGGCAGGATGACCAGGCCGGCATCGGCCGGCAGCGCCTCGCCGGCCCGCACATAGACCAGATCGACCTCGGCCTCGGCACGCAAGGGATCGAGATCGTCGAAATTGGCGATCCGCGACAAGACCGGAACCGCAACCTTCAGTGCCCCGCCCGAGCCCGTGACCAACCGTTCCAGCACCACGCTGTCTTCGGCCGGCAAACGGCCGGCCGCCTTCAGCCAGGGAATGATGCCGAAGCAGGGCCAGCCGGTGAAGCGGCCGATCGCGTCGACGCCGTCCGAAAACAGTGTCACATCGCCACGAAACTTGTTGATGATATAGCCGGCGATCTGTCCGCGGTCCTCGTCGGTCAGGATCGTGTGCGTGCCGACCAGCGAGGCGATCACCCCGCCGCGGTCGATATCGCCGACCAGCACCACCGGCACCCCTGCCCGTGTCGCAAAGCCCATATTGGCAATGTCGCCGGCCCGCAGATTGATTTCGGCCGGCGATCCGGCTCCCTCGACGATCACCAGGTCGCGGCCGGCCTTCACCTGTTCGAAGCTGTCCATCACGGCGGCCATCAATTGCGGCTTCAGTCTCTGGTAGTCGCGGCCCTTGGCCTGGCCGAATACCTTGCCCTGCACGATGATCTGGCTGCCCGTCTCGCTTTGCGGCTTCAGCAGCACCGGGTTCATATGCACGGACGACGGTGCGCGCGCCGCCAGCGCCTGCAACCATTGCGCCCGGCCGATCTCGCCGCCGTCATCGGCGACCGCCGCATTGTTCGACATGTTCTGCGGCTTGAACGGAGCGACCTTCAATCCACGGTTGGAGGCGAGCCGGCAGAGCCCGGCAACCAGTATCGTCTTTCCGACATCCGAGCCCGTGCCCTGCAGCATGATCGCTTTCGCCATTGCGTCCTGTCCTGTCTGCGCCACTTCAAAAAACCGCTGTTCCGCCGCGCTTCTGCCGCATTTTCTCCCGTGCAATTACCGGAAATGCGACACTGCGACAGCCTGCCGCGGACCTTTCTTCAAGATTCGCTCAAATGCGACATTGCATGACGACAAATGTCGTTGCGCGAACCATTCGGAGTGATTATCTGACCGTCGAAACCAGCGCTCCGCAAGAGAAGCGCGGCACCCGAAGGAAACACTCCATGCTCTATATCCTGCGCAACCACAATAGTCTCGCCATCGCCTGGAACGGCCGCGCGCCGCAGTTGCAGACGGTTGCCCGCTGGGAAGTTCGCGATCCGCGCGTTCCGGTCCTCGCCAAGCGTTGATTGCGGCCTGTCTGGCCATGGCGGCGGCCCCTCGTGCGGCCGCGCCTCGTTTTCCGCCATGGGCTGGAAAACAAACGCCCCGGGACGCAAAACAGGATCCGGGGCGCAGCCGGCATAAACGCGCCGGCCCCTTCATCTACCGGCCCAACGGTTACCGGATGGTTATTTTTGCGCGGCCGACGATTTTATTTCGACATTTTTTGACTTTTTGTAGCGGCCGGCGGAAGCGCGGTTTGTGCCGCATCCAGGATAGCTGAGGTCTTAACTGGAGGGGCGGTACAAGCGGCTTTGCGATCCGTCCTGCCCTCCTGCCTGTGCATTGGGCGAAACGCCCTCCCCTCCTTCTTAAAAAGCGGCAAATTAAGTCGCTCCAATGGGTTGTTCCAATGCGACAGCCCGGTCTCAGTGCTTTCGGGAGGTTGATTTCCTCATCGGAAGACGTAGGCTGCTATTGCGAAACAAGCCGACCGGGCGAACGTCCTGCCCCAAAGACAAGGCTGCTTCGTGTGCGGAGTGTTGGTGATCGATCGGCGCGTATCGCGCCTGCACTCCACGACAACGAACCCATTGGCAGGCCGGCTCAGCAGTAACCGTCCATGCCCGTCCCGATGAACACTGCTGATAAGACTGGGAGGTCTTAAATCTATGAAGAAGCTCCTCGCTTCCACTATCCTCGCTGCAGGTCTCTATGCTGCTGCCGGTTCCGCTCAGGCTGCCGATTGTGGCGATGTCTCGATCGCGGAAATGAACTGGGCATCGGCGGGTGTTGCCGCCTATGTCGACAAGATCATCCTCGAAAGCGGCTATGGCTGCACGGTGACCATGGTCACCGGCGACACCATGCCGACATTTGCCTCGATGAATGAAAAGGGCCAGCCGGACATGGCGCCCGAGTTCTGGGTCAATGCCGTGCGCACGGCGCTGGATACGGCGATTGCCGAAGGCCGTCTGATCCAGGCGGCTCCGCTGCTGTCCGACGGTGGTGTTGAAGGCTGGTGGATCCCCAAATTCGTGGCGGATGCCAATCCGGAAATCAAGACCGTTCAGGACGCGCTGGCGCATCCGGAACTGTTCCCGGCACCGGAAGATCCGTCCAAGGGCGCTGTCACCAACTGCCCGTCGGGCTGGAACTGCCAGGTTTCGACCGCCAACCTGTACAAGGCGCTCGGTGCCAAGGACAAGGGCTTCGAACTGATCGACACCGGCTCGGCTGCCGGCCTCGATGGCTCGATCGCCAATGCGTTCGAAAACAAGACGGGCTGGCTGGGCTACTACTGGGCCCCGACCGCCATCCTCGGCAAGTACGAGATGGTCAAGCTGTCCTTCGGCGTCGATCATGACAAGGCGAACTGGGATGCCTGCACCGCGGTGCCGGATTGCCCGGATCCGAAGGTCAACGCCTACCCGGTCTCCGACGTCTATACCGTCGTGACCAAGGGCTTCTCCGAGAAGGCCGGCGTTGCCATGGACTACGTCAAGACCCGCAAATGGGACAACCAGACGGTCGGCAAGGTTCTCGCCTGGATGGGTGACAACCAGGGCACCAACGAGGACGGCGCCAAGCACTTCCTCGAAAACTACGCGGACATGTGGACGACATGGGTCGCCCCTGATGTGGCCGAGAAGATCAAGGCCAGCCTCTGATCCTTCGATTGCGGCGGGCCTTCGGGCCCGTCGCTCATTTCAGCCATGCGGCAAGCCGCAACCCGCCATCAGACGGTGCCAAACGTCGCAGACAGCATGAATTCCTCCGTGGAACTCGGTTAACTTGCGCGCGACAGCGACCGCAAAAAGCGGCGCAAAGTCACCATTGCCGGTTTTGTTCGGCCGGGCATCGCCCGCAAGTGGGGGGATAGTAAGGGGAAAGAGATGGCTTCAGTCCTATGCAATTATGTGCCGGAATTGCTGTGCAAATTTCCGCAAATCGACCAGACCGTGATGCGGGAGGCGAGAAAACTCATTGACGACAACTTCAAGGCTTTCGTCCGCGCCTATGGTTACATTCTCGACGCAGCCGTGCAGCCGCTGCAATGGTTCCTGAACTGGCTGCAGGCGCTGTTTGTCGCAACGCCATGGTTCATCATTATTCTGGTCATGACGCTGATCGTCTATGTCGCCAGCCGCAACACCAAGATCGCTGTGGGCACGGCCTTGTCGATGCTCGCCATCGGCTTTGTCGGCCTCTGGGAGGACACGATGGTCACGCTGGCCATGGTCACGGTCTGTACGTTGATCTCGATTGTCGTCGGCATTCCGATCGGCATCCTGATGGCCCGTTCGGAGCGTGTCCAGTCGGTGATCAACCCGATCCTCGACGTCATGCAGACCATGCCGAGCTTCGTATACCTGATCCCCGTCGTGATGATCTTCGGCATCGGCAAGGTTCCCGGCCTGATCGCCGTCGTCATGTATGCGGTTCCGCCGATGATCCGCCTGACCAATCTCGGCATCCGCCTGGTCGACCGTGAAGTGCTGGAAGCAGCCGATGCGTTCGGCTCGTCGCCCAGTCAGAAGCTGTTCAACGTGCAGATCCCGCTCGCCCTGCCAACCGTCATGGCCGGCATCAACCAGACCATCATGATGTCGCTTGCCATGGTTGTCGTGGCATCGATGATCGGCGTCGGCGGCCTCGGCAAGAACGTGCTCCAGGCGATTTCCAACCAGTTCCTGACGATCGGCTTCCTCAACGGCTTTGCCCTGGTTGTCATCGCCATCATTTTCGACCGCACCAGCCAGGCCTACGGCAAGCGTCTGCAGCGTCATACGGAGGTTGTCCATGGCTAGTCACGGCATTGAAATTCGCGGCCTTTACAAGATTTTCGGGCCGCGCGGTGAAGACTATATCGAGGCAGCCAAGGCTGGCATCTCGAAGTCGGAACTGAACGAGAAACACGGCCATGTGCTCGGCCTGAAGGACATCAACATCTCCATGCCGGCCGGCGGCATCACCGTCGTCATGGGCCTGTCGGGGTCCGGCAAGTCGACCCTCATTCGCCACATCAACCGGCTGATCGAGCCGACCGCTGGCGAAGTGCTCTATGACAATGTCGACGTCTGCCGCATGACGCAGCTCGAACTTAGGGATTTCCGTCGCCAGAAAACGGCGATGGTCTTCCAGAAGTTCGCCCTGCTGCCACATCGTACAGTGCTGGAAAACACCGTCTATGGGCTGGATATCCAGGGCATGGACCGCTCGAAGAGCGAGGCCATCGGTCGCCGCTGGATCGAACGGGTCGGCTTGACCGGTTTCGAAAAACACTATCCGAACCAGTTGTCAGGCGGCATGCAGCAACGTGTCGGTCTTGCCCGCGCGCTGTCCAACGATGCCGACATCCTGCTGATGGACGAGGCTTACTCCGCCCTCGACCCGTTGATCCGCGTCGACATGCAGACCGTGCTGCTCGATCTGCAGCAGGAACTGAAGAAGACGGTCGTCTTCATCACCCACGATCTCGACGAGGCGCTGCGTCTCGGCGACAAGATCGCCATCCTGCGCGATGGTGAGGTGATCCAGCAGGGCACGGGCCAGGAAATCGTCCTGAAGCCGGCCGACGACTACATCAGTTCCTTCGTCAAGGAGGTCAACCGCGGCCGCGTCATTCGGGTCGATACCATCATGTCGCCTTTTACCGGGGCAAGCGACGGGATCGCCATTCCGCGCAACACGGTTCTGGAAACTGCGGCAAAGCTGATGATCGAGTTCAACCAGACCAGCGCCAAGATCGTCGACGATCATGGTGCGCCCATCGGCATGATCGACCTGCAGCAGATCATCTCGTCCATGGTCACGCCGGTCAACCACGAGGAAAAGCCGCTCGTCGCCGCATAGCGACGAGCTAAAAATGTCACGATCGGTCCCGTTGGCTCTCCGCCGGCGGGACCGTTTTTCTTTTAGTCGTTGAAGTCACATAAAGACTTCTTTATATGATGGATCAAACATCATCAAAGGACCGACCATGGCAAGCCTTTCCAATCCGCTCTCCGATCTGCTGGCTGAAAAAGGCGTGCTGCTCGCCGATGGCGCAACCGGCACCAACCTGTTCGCCCAGGGGCTCGAGGCCGGCGAGGCGCCGGAACTGTGGAACGAGGCGCAGCCGGAAAAGATCGTCAAGCTGCATCAGGACTTCGTCGATGCCGGCGCCGACATCATCCTCACCAATTCCTTCGGCGGCACCCGCCACCGGCTGAAGCTGCACCATGCCCAGGACCGCGTGCATGCGCTGAACAAGAAGGCCGCCGAGATCGCCCGCGCCGTTGCCGACAAGGCACCGCGCAAGGTGATCGTCGCCGGTTCCGTTGGCCCGACCGGCGAACTGTTGGTCCCGCTTGGCGCCATGACCTATGACGAAGCGGTCGCGGCCTTTGTCGAGCAGATGGAAGGCCTCAAAGCCGGCGGCGCCGATGTCGCCTGGATCGAGACCATGTCGTCGCCCGAGGAAATCCGCGCCGCTGCCGAAGCCGCCGTCAAGGTCGGCCTGCCCTATACGTTTACCGGTTCGTTCGACACCGCCGGCAAGACGATGATGGGTCTAGACCCCAAGGACATCCACGGCGTGGCCGGTGATATCGGCGCGGGGCCCCTTGCCGTCGGCGCCAATTGCGGCGTCGGCGCGTCCGACATCCTCGCCAGCCTGCTCGACATGACCGCCGCCAATCCGGATGCAACCGTCATCGTCAAGGGCAATTGCGGCATTCCGGAATTCCGCGGCACCGAGATTTTCTATTCCGGCACCCCGCCGCTGATGGCCGACTATGCCCGCCTTGCGCGTGATTCAGGCGCCCGCATCATCGGCGGCTGCTGCGGCACCTCCTGCGGTCATCTGGCCGCCATGCGTGCCGCTCTTGATGACTACACGCCCGGCCCCCGCCCGACCCTCGACGTCATTGTCGAGCGCATCGGCCCGCTGCGCAACAAGACGGCGACTGAATCGAGCAGCCAGGAAAGCGGCCGCCGCAACCGTCGGCGCGGCTAAGCGGAACGGCCAAACCGAAGACATCTGCAGACGGCGGCTCTCGGGTCGCCGTTTTCCGTTTGCCGGAACCGGATTTTCTGCCCAGGTCGCACTCATGCGGTCGGGGCAGTCTGCGCTGCAATCCCACCGACAAGCCTCGGGCAATCTTGTTGTGGTGTAGCTCACCCTAATAGACGCGGCCGACAGAGGCTGTAACCTGCCGTGTATTTCGTGAGGGAGTATCCGCCATGTCCGTTTTTCCGGATCGCCAAACCGTCGCCGACAAGTTGTCGTCCCTGCAGGATCAGGACCAGTCCTTCCTGCGCCTGCTGTTCGAAAACTCAGCCCAGGACGACGCCCTGTTTGACGGCCTGCATCTCTATCTCGATCGCGCCTCCGAGGCGAAGTTCTTGAATTCCCTGAAATTGGAGCGCTGCGGCGAGTGGATCGGCAACAATGCTCCTGCCCGCCTGCAGATCCGCCTGATGGAGGCCGCCAAGTCGAGCCAGCATCCGGCCTTTGCCGCTTTCCGCAAGGGCCTGCAAGCCTCCGGCGGCTTGGAGCGTGCCTATCCCACGGCGACCGTGTGAAAGCGTTCAGTTAGGTAAGGGAACGCTGACCGAGATGATTGGCCCGACCGGAAACAGCCGGTCGCGCCGATTGCTATCCGCAATGAATGCGCTCGAAATCGTCCCGTCAAGATAGAGCGCATTGGCGCAGCCGAGCCGATCGCGAAACAGTCTGGCGAAGTCGTAGAAGCGCACCGGCCCCTTCGAAATCACCATATGCACCTGCCCCTTGGCATCGACACCGATGCCGTTGCGCACCTTCAGGCTGTCGCTGTCGGCGAGGAAACGCGGATGCAGCGTGCCGTCGATCACGAGCATCGGCCCCGATTGCGTGGCAAAATCCGCCGTGATGCCCTGGGCCATGTAAGCCTTGGTTTCCATCACCATCGGCCGACCGTCCCGAACAGCAAAAACCCCGTTCGGCAGCAGATGAAAATTGCCCCATCCACCGCCGGTCACCGCAGATTTGAGCGTCCAGCCATATTCGACGAACAGGCCGACGGGCGATCGATCGGCGTGATACATGCCGCCATTCATCGCAAACAGCAGCACGCGATGCTCTGCCCAGAGCTGCTGTCTGAGGGAATCGAATCCGCCGTAGATTCGGCCCTCCGGGTCGGCAAGGTGGGTCCGGATCGCAACCGCGTTTGGATCGAACCGGCAGGCGGTGTAACGCGTGCCATTTTCGTCGATCTCCCCACAATTGGCCAGGACTGTGCCACATGTCACAACGAGCGCCAGATAAGTCAGACAAATCAATCGTCCCAACCGCAAGATGAACCGCCTTTGCTGACCGCAAAGCCTTGCTGCGCAGGCCTTTTTTTCAGGTCATTAACAAATCACGCGCAGCATTTACCATTGGTTAACCATGCGTGCCAATGATCCTCGTCGCGCAGCATGACAACGGCTGCTTTTCCAGAGCGATGACTTGGCTCTGACCTTTGTTTTAAAAGGAAAAGATTATGCCAGTTGTAACATTTGCCAATACCAAGGGCGGCGCCGGCAAGACCACGGCAGCCCTCATGCTCGCCTGCGAACTCGTGTCCCGCGGCAACCGCGTCACCATTCTCGATGCCGATCAGCGCGGCTGGATGAGCCGCTGGCATGCCAAGGGTGCGACCGGTGCGCTGCTCTCGGTCGTTCCCGTCAGCGACGAGACGATCGAGGCGGCAACCCTGAAGGCAAAAAAGCGCGGTGGCTATATCCTGATCGACCTGCCCTCCTCCCACGATGCGTTGCTTGCCCGCGCCGTCGGCCTCGCCGACCACGTGATCATCCCGGTGCAGGGCTGCGCCATGGATGCCCAGGGCGGCGCGGAAGTCCTCGACCTGTTGTCCGAACTTGCCAGCCAGTGTGATGTCAGGATCCCCCATTCCGTCGTCCTGACCCGCGTCAATGCCGCCGTGACCACCCGCGCGCTGCAGGCGGCCAAGGATTTCCTCACGGAAAAAGGCATCCGCACTCTGTCTACCGCCATTGCCGAACGCGCGGCCTACCGCGACGTCTTCGACCGGGGTGGACTGCTGCACAATCTGGATACGCTGGAAGTCTCCAACCTTCCCAAGGCACTGGAAAATGCCGCCCGTCTCGCCGATGAAGTGATCTCGCTTCTGCCGCAGCGCAATGTCCGTCAAGCCGTCCGCAAGGAAGCCGCACCGAAGGCCGTCGCCAAGGCTCCGCTCAAAAAGGCCGCCTGACCTCCTATCCCGGGGCTGGCCCGAGTGCCTGCATGTGCCCGAGTGCTTGCATGTGAAAGCGCAACTGCGGCCCCGGATACCGAAACGCCTCGCCCACCGGACAGGCATTGCGCGCTAGGCATCCGCTCTGCATGCACCCCGCCTGCCCGGCCTCGGTCGCCAGATGTGCCCGGCAGGCGCTTACGTCAAATCCTGCCGGACTGATGGCGTTGACCGGACACTGGCTGAGGCATGGCTTGTCCACGCAGTGGTCGCAGGCATGCGACACCGTATCCGGTTTCAACGGTTCATCCAGCACTTGCGAAAAGCCGAGCGCGCCGCGGTAGCTGTGCCACAGGCCGAATTGCGGATGCATCAGGATGCCCAGCGGTGAGGGCTTCAGGCCTTCGGCCTGTTTCGCCCAGGCCTGAAACGGCTGATAGGGTTGATCGGATGGGAAATAAGCCGTCGCACGATGGGTTTCGGCGACCGCATTGAGGATTTGTTTCGACCAGGCGTCGAGCGGATGATCACCACCGCGATCGGGCCGCGTTGCGCGCCAAGGTTCGAATGCCGGCCACAGCGAACCACCGATCGGCCCGACCAGCACGATGCTTCGTGCCGTGGTGCCATCGGCTAGCCTCGGTGCCGAAGCCTGTCCATCAACGCACAAGACACCACGGGCAAACAGCCCATGGGGTGCCAGATCGTCCGAAATCCGGTCCAGAAGTGCCGAAGGGCCGCTCATCGCGGCCCCTCGAATTTGTAGTGAGGGCGCCAGACTTCTGCCTGGATCATGTCCGCCACCCTGTCCGCTCCGCCTTGCTCCCTGGCTGCGGGAACCTTTCAGGTGAAGGCGTCGGGCATCGAATCCTTACGTTCGGCGATATAGGCCAAGAGCGCGTCGTCCAAAGTGGGATCGAGCGGCGGCGCCTCGTAGCTTTCGAGCCAGGAGCGGCAAAGCGCGTTGGCGCGCTGTTCGATGCGCTTTTCGCCTTCGATTTCCCACTGTTCGTACGAGTTGTTGTCCATCAGCGCCGAGCGGTAGAAGGCCGTCTGGAAATTGGCCTGCGTATGGGCGCAACCGAGATAGTGGCTGCCGGGACCCACTTCGCGGATCGCATCCATCGCCTGACCGCTTTCCGATGTGTCGACGCCCTGTGCCATCTTCTGCATCATGCCGAGCTGGTCCTGGTCGATCATGAACTTTTCATAGGACGACACGAGGCCGCCTTCGAGCCAGCCGGCGGCATGCAGCACAAAGTTGGTGCCAGCGAGCAGCGTCGTGTTCAGCGTATTGGCCGATTCGTGCGCAGCCTGCGCATCGGGAACCTTCGAGCCACACAACGAACCGCCGGTACGGAACGGCAGGCCGAGGCGGCGCGCAAGCTGGGCGGCTCCATAAGATACCAGCGACGGCTCCGGCGTGCCAAAGGTCGGTGCACCCGACTGCATCGAGATCGAGGCGGCAAACGTGCCGAACAGCACCGGCGCGCCCTTGCGGATCAGCTGGGTGAAGGCAGCACCGGCCAGAACTTCGGCGAGGATCTGCGTCAGCGTACCGACGACCGTGACCGGGCTCATCGCACCCGACAGGATGAATGGCGACACGACGCAGGCCTGGTTGTGACGGGCATAGACCTTCAGCGCCCCGACCATCGTCTCATCGAAGACCATAGGCGAATTGGCGTTGATCAGGTTAAGCGTGACGCAATTGTTCTCGACGAAATCGTCGCCGAACACCAGCTTGGCCATGGCGATCGTGTCTTCGGCCCGTTCCGGCGCGGTGACCGAGCCCATGAACGGCTTGTCGGAATATTTGATATGGCTGTAGATCATGTCGAGGTGGCGCTTGTTGACCGGCACATCGACCGGCTCGCAGACCGTGCCGCCCGACGAATGGATCGACGGCGCCATATAGGCGAGCTTCACGAAATTGCGGAAATCCTCGATCGTCGCATAACGACGCACGCCTTCCAGGTCGCGCACGAAGGGAGGGCCATAGACCGGCGCAAACACGGTCGCATTGCCACCGATTCGCACATTGCGTTCCGGATTGCGCGCGTGCCAGGTAAATTCCGACGGCGCCGTTTTCAGGATTTCGCGGCACAGGCCCTTGGGAAAATGCACCCGCTCGCCGCGCACATCGGCGCCGGCCTGCTTCCACAGTTCCAGCGCTTCCGGATCTTCGCGGAATTCGATGCCGATTTCCCCCAGCACGATGTCGGCATTGCGCTCGATCAGCAGCAGAGCCTCTTCGTTGAGCACTTCATAGACTGGAATCTGGCGCTCGATATACGAAAGCGACGCGCCCGGGCCCCCACCCGTCCGCGAGGCGCGTCTGGCGGCAGCGCCCCGGCCCTCTCCGCGCACGCGCCGACCGGCGCCCGATTGTGCTGTGCTATCGTCCATCTGTGTTTCCTCGTCCTTCGCGCATTCCGCGCTGCTTCCTCACCTTTATGCTATTCGCATTTCCATGGGAAACATTCCTTATTGCGCCAACCAATGGCACGTTGCGGACATGTGTTGTCCATTCCCGTCGCTTTTCACCGAAGCGGCGTCGCTTTCGAAAAGAGTTTTTCACGAACTTGAGGTTTAACTGCAACTCAGGCAGTCTCGATTTGAACTGTCATCGACAGTGCCAAAAAACAGCGAGCGGGAAACATCCAATGTCAGACGACGAAATCATTCTCGAAGACCTGTCCGACGAAGAGCTTGTGCAGCAGATGCACGACGATCTTTATGACGGCTTGAAGGAAGAAATCGAGGAAGCGACGAACATTCTGATCGCGCGAGGCTGGGTTCCTTACGACGTGCTGACCCAGGCGCTGGTCGAAGGCATGCGCATCGTCGGCATAGACTTCCGCGACGGCATCCTTTTTGTTCCGGAAGTTCTGCTGTCGGCCAATGCGATGAAGGCCGGCATGACCATCCTGCGCCCGCTGCTCGCCGCCACCGGCGCCCCGAAACAGGGCAAGATGGTCATTGGCACCGTCAAGGGCGACATCCACGACATCGGCAAGAACCTTGTCGGCATGATGATGGAAGGCGCCGGCTTCGACGTCATTGACCTCGGCATCAACAATCCGGTCGAAAACTACCTGGAAGCCTTGGAACGCGAACAGCCGGACATTCTCGGCATGTCGGCGCTTCTGACCACCACCATGCCTTACATGAAGGTCGTCATCGACACGATGAAGGAAAAGGGTATCCGCGACGACTACGTCGTCTTGGTCGGTGGCGCACCGCTGAACGAGGAATTCGGCAAGGCCGTGGGTGCAGACGCCTATTGTCGTGATGCGGCCGTGGCGGTGGAAACGGCGAAGGAATTTGTCGCCCGCAAGCACAACAGCCTGGCTGCCCGCGCTTAAGTCCAGCGTCTGAAGCGCTGAAACTGGGTTTGAAGACCTGAAACAGGGATGCCGGGCTTATTGGCCGGCATCTGTCAGAAGCGACATCTCGACGGCGCGCTGCGGACCGTCTGCAGAGGACATGGAATTCATCGCCATGTGACCGGTGGAATACAGGACCGCAGCCAGCATGTAGATGGCGCTCGCTTTTGCAACGGATGTCAGTGTCATTGCCCCTCTCCTTCTTGGCAAAGCTTAGTCGGCGCAGGCGACACCTGTATGTCGCCTGCGCCGGAAAAAATTAGTTCGCGGCGCTTTCGACGCTCTGGCCGGCAGCCTGTGTTGCATTGACCGTGCTGGCAGCATCCTTGCCAACACCGCGGATCGTGTTGCCGCAGGCGCTGAGCGCGAATACGGTGAGGATGAGAGCTGCGCCGGTGGTCAGTTTTTTCGCGATCATGAGCGTGTAATCCTTCTTGAATTCAACGAGGAACGATTTGCGATGGAACAACGCGCGAAAAGCGAAAAGGTTCACGTGATTGCGTGCGGCGCGATCGCCCGCGAAATTCTGGCCATCAAGGACGCCAATCGCCTGGATTACCTGACCCTCGAATGTCTGCCGGCCATCTGGCACGTCTATCCAGGAAAGATAGCGCCGGCGCTTCGCGAAAAAATCGCCGAAGCCCGCGCCAATGGCCATGAAAAGATCTTCATCGGTTATGCCGAATGCGGCACCCAGGGCGAAATTGACAAGATCTGTGCCACCGAGGGCATAGAGCGCATTTCCGGCCCGCACTGTTACGCCTTCTTCTCCGGCACGGAGAAATTCCTCGCCGAATGCGACACGGAATTCACCGCCTTCTACCTGACCGACCTGATCACCCGCCAGTTCGAGGCCTTTGTCATCGAGCCGCTGAAGCTCGATCGCCATCCGGAACTGCGCGACATGGTGTTCGGCAACTACACCAAGATCGTCTATCTCGCCCAGACCGAGGACAAGGCCTTGCAGGATAAGGCAAAATGGGCAGCCAACTACCTGAAGCTCGATTACGAATACCGCTTCACCGGCTACGGCGATCTCGACCGCGAACTCACGCTTGCGGCAAGGCCGGCGGCGTCCACGGAGCCACCGGTCACCGCCTCAGGTCTTTGAGCGGGAAGGGTCTTTAGTTCACCGAATTCGCCACGCTGCGCCCGGCATCCTGCGTGGCGTCGACCACATTGCCCATGTCGCGGCCGACGCCGCGGATCGTATTGCCGCAGGACGACAGCGCCACCAGCGCCAGTCCCAGAACCGTCAGTCGCATCAAGCCTTTGGCAGTCAAAGCGGACATCTTCGTCTCTCCGATGGAACAAATCACCCACCAGTTGGTGACAAAGCTCTTGGGAAAAATCAAGGCTGACCTCGGTAGAGCTGCAAATGTAACCCCGCCTTTACCATCCGCCCAATATTGGTCCGCGCCCCTGTCCCGGCCTTAATCGTCCTGCAAGCAATCGCTGTCAGCCTGTCTCCCAGGTCAACAAAAAACAATGAAGCGAGATCATGACCGACAGGGTGGACACGCATACCGCCGGCTTTGCCGGCACCACGGCTGCCATTGCAGCGCATCCCGAAAACCTCTCCGACCTCCTGGCGCGGCTCGCCCGCTCCCGTGATGGCAAGGTGACAATCCGCGACATCGCCATTGCCCTGCAGGACCGCTCTTTCGGCGCTTTCCTGCTCGTCTTTGCCCTTCCCAATCTCGTGCCGCTGCCGCCCGGCGCCACATTCGTGCTCGGCCTGCCGCTGGTGTTCATCGCCTGGCAGATGTTCGCCTCAGCCCAGGGCCGCGTCTATTTCCCCCGCCGCATCGGCGACTACGGCGTCGAGGCCGGCACGTTCCAGCTCGTCGTCGATCGCCTTGTGCCGTGGCTGCGCAAGGCGGAAAAGCTGGTCGTGCCGCGTTTCTGGTTCCTCGAAAGCCGCGCCGCCGAACGTGTCATCGGCTTTCTCGCCCTGGTTCTGGCGGTCGTCATCTTCCTGCCGATCCCGCTCGGCAACTGGCCGCCGGCCGTGGCGCTCGCCATCATCGGCTTTACCCATTCCCAGCGCGACGGTCTCGGTGTGACGCTCGGCTGCCTGCTCGGTGTCGTCTCGCTGCTGGTCGCCGGCTTCGTCGTCTATACGGCTTGCGCCGTCTTCATGCTCGTCGTCTGATCCGGAGGCCGACGGTGACGGAAATCGCAACCAGGCCTTCCACAGCGCCGATCATGACCCCGATCGTGGTCATGACCGCCGGCGGCCTCAATCCGACCTTGGTCGTCCGGGCGCTTTGCGCCCGTTTTCCGGACGTGCGCGTGTTCATCGAGCAGTCAGAGAGCAAGGCCGAAATCACCCGACGCCGTGCCCGCCGTCTCGGCTGGTCTGCCGCCATCGGCCAGCTCGGCACCATGGTCGCTGCGCGGCTTCTGAGGAATTTAGCCAATAAGCGAATTGCGCAAATACTGACGGACCACAATCTCGACGGCGGAATGCCGGCCGACATACCCGTTCACCGGGTCGCCTCGATCAACGACAGCGAGACCCGCGCCCTGGTCACGCAGATCCGCCCCGCCGTCATCCTGCTCGTATCGACCCGCCTGATGGCGCCCGGGCAACTCACCGCCATGCCCTGCCCTGTCTTGAACCTGCATGCCGGGCTCAATCCGACCTATCGCGGCCAGATGGGCGGATACTGGTCGCTGCGCGACAATGACGCGGAAAACTTCGGCGCAACCGTGCATCTCGTCGATGCCGGCACCGACACCGGCGGCACGCTCTACCAGGTCCACGCGAAGCCTGAACCCGGTGATTTCATCTCCACCTATCCGTTGGTCCTGACGGTCGCCGCCCTCGATGTCACCTGCCGCGCGGTCGAGGATGCGCTCGAGGGAACCCTGAAGCCGTACACTCCACAGGGCCCGTCAGTCCTGCATTTTCCGCCGACGCTCTGGTCGTGGATATTCCACGGCATCACCCGGCGAATCTGGTAAATCCCGATTGCGTCGTTTTTTGCTGTCTGCGACGTCGTGAAGAGCGCAGTCTGGCACCCTGACGCCGTGCATTCTGCGGATATAAAGGGGAGTGAGTGGCATGGCAGACAAGATCATCGTGTTTTGGCGCGATATTCCAGCCCAGGTGATCATCAAACAGGGACGCAAGGCCGCCAAGCGCGAGCTTTCCCTGCGTTTTACCGAGGCGATCGACATGTGCGCCATGCGCACCGGTGCTGCTGAAACCGAGGATTATCTCGCCGAATGGCGCAAGGCCGATCCGATCCCCGTCGGTGACGATCTCGAAGCCGAGGCGGACAAGGCCCTGACGGAAATCGAAGCCGCTTACGACAAGGCCCGTCTCGTTGGGCTCGTCCATGCCGGAGGCCGCGACAATGGCTGACGCCGGGCCTGTCCCTGTCCAGAAGGGCAATGCCGCCCCGGCGAAGAAGGCCGCCACCGGCGCCTACACGCCCGCCGGCGTCTCGCCGAACCGTCGCGCCCGCCGCTCCTACACCATCCGCCTCTGGGCCGTGCGCCATTCGCGCTTCCTCGAATGGTTCTACAACCGCTTCGCCCATATGTTCCTGTTGCTGCATCCGCTGTGGAAAGCCATCGGCTATGCCCGCGTCGAGCGGCCGATCACCTTTGTCGAGCGTAACGTCAAGGGCCTGCTGTTCGACTGTCGCATGTGCGGCCAGTGCGCGCTGTCGTCGACCGGCATGTCCTGCCCGATGAACTGTCCCAAGCAGTTGCGCAACGGTCCCTGCGGCGGTGTGCGGGCCAATGGCAACTGCGAAGTCGAACCCGACATGCCCTGCGTCTGGGTCCAGGCCTGGAACGGGTCGCGCAACATGGTGAAAGGCGATGCCATCTTGAACGTGCAGAAACCGGTCAACCAGTCACTGCGCGAAACCTCGTCCTGGCTGCGGGTGACGGCCGAAGCCGCGGCCAGCCGCGAAGCCGCTGTGTCGAAATCCGCTGGCCCGAATTCTGCTGGCCCGAATTCTGCTGGCAAGGAAGCCTGAACCATGGCCCATATCGACGAAAACCCGCTTGGCGCCCATCTGCCACTCGATCCGCTGCCCGGCCATTCCTCTCTCGGCCGGCTGGAACGTGTCCTGCGCCGCGGCGAATTTGCCGTCACCGCCGAACTGAACCCGCCCGACAGCGCCGATCCCCAGGACGTCTATGAACGCGCCAAGGTGTTCGACGGCTGGGTCGACGGTATCAACGCGGTCGACGCCTCGGGTGCCAACTGCCACATGTCCTCGGTCGGCATCTGCGCGCTTCTGACCCGCATGGGCTATGCCCCGATCATGCAGATCGCCTGCCGCGACAAGAACCGCATCGCCATCCAGGGCGACGTGCTCGGTGCCGCCGCCATGGGCGTGCAGAACATCATGTGCCTGACCGGCGACGGTGTGCAGGCCGGCGACCAGCCTGGCGCAAAGCCGGTCTTTGACCTCGACTGCATGTCGCTGCTGGAAACCGTGCGCACAATGCGCGACGAGGCGAAATTCCTCTCCGGCCGCAAGCTGTCAACGCCGCCGAAGGTGTTTCTCGGCGCCGCCATCAATCCGTTTGCCCCGCCCTACGATTTCCGCCCCTACCGGCTCGGCAAGAAAATCGAGGCCGGCGCCCAGTTCGTCCAGAGCCAGTATTGTTTCGACGTGCCGATGTTCCGCGACTACATGGCGAAGGTCCGCGATCTCGGCTTCCACGAAAAATGCTACATCCTGGTTGGCGTCGGCCCGCTGGCGTCTGCCAAGACCGCCAAATGGATCCGCTCCAACGTGCCCGGCATCCACATTCCCGATTCGGTCATTGCCCGCCTCGAAGGCGCACAGGATCAGAAGAAGGAAGGCAAGCAGCTCTGCATCGACATCATCAACGAGGTGAAGGAAATCGAGGGCGTGTCGGGCGTGCATGTCATGGCTTACCGCCAGGAGGAATATGTCGCCGAAATCGTCCATGAATCCGGCATCCTGAAAGGCCGCCAGCCGTGGAAGCGCGAAACCGGGCGCGGTGATGCCATGGTCGCCGAACGCCTTCACGAAATCGGCTCCGAGCCCGTTCAGGACCAACAGGCCCTGGTCGACAAGGCCGCCCACCTGCCGCACTGATCAACTGAATACGGGAGGAGTTCATCCGCCCGCATGACACACCTTGCATCCATCGACCGTCTGGCGAACAGTGCCCAGAGGCCACACCGGAGATCCACATGACCCGTACCATCGTCGCGTCTGCCACCAGGGAAATCATCATCGGCTTCGACCAGCCGTTCTGCGTCATCGGTGAACGCATCAATCCGACTGGCCGCAAGAAACTCGCGGCAGAAATGATCGAAGGCAATTTCGACACGGTCATCAAGGACGCGCTGGAACAGGTCGCCGCCGGTGCCACCATGCTCGACGTCAATGCCGGCGTCACCTCGGTCAACCCGAACGAGACCGAGCCGGCTTTGCTCGTCCGGACGATGGAAATCGTCCAGGGCCTCGTCGACGTGCCGCTGTCGATCGACAGTTCCGTCACCGCCGCCATCGAGGCAGCCCTCAAGGTCGCCAAGGGCCGTCCGCTGGTCAATTCGGTGACCGGCGAGGAAGAAAAGCTCGAAGCCATCCTGCCGCTCTGCGCCAAATACGACGTACCCGTCGTCGCCATTTCCAATGACGAGACCGGCATTTCGATGGATCCGGACGTGCGTTTCGCCGTTGCCAAGAAGATCGTCGAACGCGCCATGGACTATGGCATCAAGCCGCATGACATCGTCGTCGACCCGCTGGTCATGCCGATCGGCGCACTCGGTGATGCTGGCCGCCAGGTCTTCCAGCTGCTCTATCGTCTGCGCAACGAGCTCAAGGTGAACACCACCTGCGGCCTCTCCAACATCTCCTTCGGCCTGCCGCACCGCCACGGCATCAATGCCGGCTTTATCCCGATGGTCATCGGCGCCGGCATGACATCCGCCATCATGAACCCCTGCCGTCCGCAGGAAATGGAAGCCGTGCGCGCTGCAAACGTGCTGAACGGCACCGACCCGAACTGCGGCAACTGGATCATGACCTACCGCGACCACAAGCCGGCCGAAGCCGGTGCCGCGCCCGCCACCACGCCCCCCGGCGCCTCATCCGGCCGCCGCGGTGGCCGTGCAGGCAGAACCGGCGCGGGGGCTGCGACGGAGTAAGTATTGTAGCTCGCCCCTCATCCGCCTGCCGGCACCTTCTCCCCGCAGGCGGGGAGAAGACACAAGCGGCACCGCAGCCAGTCCCCTCGCCCCGTTTACGGGGAGAGGGCTAGGGTGAGGGGCAAGGCGGTCCACTCGACAATGGCAAAAATACCGCTTAGGCACGCCCCTTGCTTCCAAGCCTCTCAGGAATTGCATTGCTCATGACCGATATTGATCCCCTCGTCCTCTTCATGCCCTCCGGCAAACGCGGCCGCTTCCCGACCGGCACCACCGTGATCGAGGCCGCCCGACAGCTCGGGGTCTATGTCGAGAGCGTCTGCGGCGGCCGCGCCACCTGTGGGCGCTGCCAGATCGAGGTCCAGGAAGGCCATTTCGCAAAGCATGGCATCACCTCCTCCAACGACCATATCTCCGCGCCCGGCCCCAAGGAAAAGCGCTATGCCGAAGTCCGCACTTTGCCGGAAGGCCGGCGCCTTTCCTGCTCGGCCACGATCGAAGGTGATCTCGTCGTAGACGTGCCGCAGGACGCCGTCGTCAACGCCCAGGTCGTCCGCAAGGCAGCAAGCGACCGGGTGATCGAGCGCAATCCCGCCGTTCATCTCTGTTATGTCGAGGTGGATGAGCCCGACATGCACAAGCCGCTCGGCGATCTCGACCGCATGAAGGTCATGCTGGAAAAGGATTGGGGCTATACCGATCTGCAGCTTGACCCTTATCTCCTGCCGCAAGCCCAGAAAATCCTGCGCAAGGGCAACTGGACAGTCACCGCCGCGATCCATCGCGACAGCGAAACCTCCCGTCCGACCATCGTTGCCCTCTGGCCCGGCCTGCACAACGAGGCCTATGGCGTTGCCTGCGACATCGGCTCGACGACGATCGCCATGCATCTCGTCTCGCTGCTCTCCGGCCGCATCGTCGCTTCGTCCGGCGCGTCCAACCCGCAGATCCGCTTTGGCGAGGATCTGATGAGCCGCGTCTCCTATGTGATGATGAACCCGGACGGGCGTGAAGCGATGACCAAGGCCGTCCGCCAGGCTGTCTCCGACCTCGTCGATCTGGTCTGCGCCTCCGGCGGCGTCGCCCGCAGCGACATTCTTGATTCCGTCTTCGTCGCCAACCCGATCATGCACCACCTCTTCCTTGGCATCGACCCGACCGAACTCGGCCAGGCCCCCTTTGCGCTCGCCGTCTCCGGCGCGATCTCTTGCAAGGCAAGTGACATCGAGCTCTCCCTCAATCCGGGTGCGCGCACCTATCTGCTGCCCTGCATCGCCGGCCATGTCGGCGCGGATGCTGCCGGCGCCACACTCGCCGAAGGCCCGCATCGTCAGGACAAGATGATGCTGATGGTCGATGTCGGCACCAATGCCGAGATCGTCCTTGGTAACCGCGAACGCACTGTTGCCGCATCCTCTCCCACCGGCCCCGCCTTCGAGGGCGCCGAAATCTCCTGCGGCCAGCGCGCAGCACCCGGTGCCATCGAGCGCGTGCGCATTGACGCGACAACACTCGAGCCCCGCTTCAAGGTCATCGGCGTCGAGCAATGGTCCGACGAAGAGGGCTTCACGGAGGCCGCCGAAAAGACCGGCATCACCGGCATCTGCGGCTCGGCGATCATCGAGGTCGTCGCCGAAATGTATCTCTCCGGCGTCATCTCGACGGATGGCGTCGTCGACGGTGGCATGGCGGCGAAAAGCCCGCGCATCCTGTCGACCGGCCGAACCTTCTCCTATCTGCTGCACGAGGGTGCCCAGACGATTACGGTGACGCAAAACGACGTACGCGCCATCCAGCTTGCCAAGGCAGCCCTTTATGCCGGCATCAAGCTCCTGATGGAAAAGCTAGAAGTCGAGACCGTCGACACGATCCGGTTTGCCGGGGCCTTCGGCTCCTTCATCGATCCGAAATACGCCATGGTCCTCGGCCTGATCCCCGATTGCGACCTCGCCGAGGTAAAGGCTGTCGGCAATGCCGCTGGCACCGGCGCGCTGATGGCGCTCTTGAACCGCGGCCACCGCCGCGAGATCGAGGAAACCGTCACCCGGATCGAAAAGATCGAGACCGCGCTGGAGCCGCATTTCCAGCAGCTGTTCATCGATGCGATGGCCCTGCCCAACAAGGTCGATCCCTTCCCCAAGCTCGCAGCCGTGGTCACTTTGCCCGAACGCAAGGTCCTGTCGGACGGCGATGGCGATGGCCGCCGGCGCCGCAGAAGCCGCGAATAGACCAGCCCGCTACCATCAATTCAAAATTGTTACGAATTTTCCGACCATCTACGCCACGGCGCGGCGAATGGGGTCTGGCGATTGCGTGAATATATCTTAAGTGGGGCTTCAACCTTGTGGTGAATACATTTAGGTTCGACACTTTCGATTGATGCTCTTGCATCCGGATGCGTTCAAAAAATGAGAGCTCGTTCTGTATATTTGTTTTTGGGGATCATCATTGTTGCGTTTTGGCTTGCCTACCGGAGTGCGTTTCCAGCGACCACAATCCGATATCACGTCGATGTAAATTTTGAGCTCGACGGCGAGCCCGTCAAAGCAACAGGGACGTGGCAGGTATCATATGAAGCGCACCCGACATTCGAAGGAACTTTCGATGGTCTTACGTCCAAGATTTCAGCAGATGCGGCGTTCGGGCCAATCACAGGGGGCGGCTTTTTGTTCATCTCCGTATCAGGCGACAATCTCAATCGATCGCGCTACCGGCTTAAAAGTTGGAACCGTCCGGACCGCATTCCGCTTGCTGTGCTCGGCCTCCATCAGACAAATGATGCGGACACTGTCCGCGCAATAAGGGCCGCCGCATTTGCGGGAGAGACGTTTCCGCTAGAGATGCGGCTGATACCCAAGATCTGGATTTTGCCGGATATGCGTGACCTGGAAAGCTTCTTTCAGCCGACGCTATGTGAAACAGACCAAGCCTGCCGCCTCCGGTTCATATCAGGACAGGTCACTTTCACCAATGCTCCGCAAGAGACACGAATAACACAACAGTTTCCATGGCTTCTTCCGCCAAGAAGGCTAGCCACTAAACAAAAAAGATACGTACTCGATCCGAACCAAGTTTTTCCCGCGACATATATGTTCGCTAGGAGATCATAATGGTTTCAGTTCAAGAAGCTGCTCTTCTTTTTTTGGAAAGCATACGGTGCTGCAAAGGAAAATCCCGGCATCAGCAACCGGTAGAACAGGCCATCCGGTTTGCCCGGCACCGATCTCCACCATAAGGGCTGACCAGCACCCGCCCGTTGCTCCAGACGCGCGACTCGGTCAGCGCCTTCAGATTGACTCGCCCAGCATGGCGCTAGACCGACGCCATTTCAGTCGGCAGCAGCCGCGCCCGTTGCGCCTCCGAAAACTCGTGTGACTTGCGCGTCGCCTGGCTGAAATGCACCACAACCGTCTCCGCCGTGGCGCAACACACGCCGTTCTGGAACACCGCCTGCTGCATCGTCACCGACGAGCGACCGACCTTGACGATGCGCGTGCCGATATCGACGGTGCCGGGCCACAGGATTTCGGCGAGATAATTGATGTCGAGCTTGGCGACGACGAAGGAATATCCGTCTTCCAGCAGCGGTTCCTCGTTCGCTGCAAGGATCATCTCTACCCGTCCGGTCTCCATGAACGTGGCAAACACCGCATTGTTGACATGACCCTGGCGATCCGTGTCGCCGTAGCGCAGCTTGTCATAGGCGCGGTTGGGAAAGTCTTCGAGGCGAGGCTGATCCATGCAATGTCCGATCGTCTGGGGCGCTGCGGCGAATTAGGCCGCGATGCCGATCATTTCGGAAAACGCATAACGCACGCTGTCGGCCACCGCCTGGATCGTATCGCTGGTTTCCTTGCCGGTCAGCAGCCGAACCTCGAAACTGCCGAGTTCCGGCAGTCCGTGCTTGGCGCCGAGGGCCGTCATCTCGTCGGTCAGGTAGTTGCGCGGCAGCGGCGCGACGGCCAGATCGGCGATCACGGCCGCACGCTGCGCCATCGTATGGGCCGACAGATAGGCGATCCGGTAGGGGCGCTTGCCCTTGTCAAGCCGTGCCAGCGCGTCGGCGCGCCAGCAGCAGCCGTCTTCCCAGATCGACACCGGCAACGGATCGCGCAGATGCGCCGTGCCGCACTTGGCGCCAGCCCAGACCAGCTGTTCCTGGTGGATCACCTCGCCATCATGCGTCACCATGCCCGGGGCGCAATTGATCAGGGTGAGGTCCAGCCGTTGCTCCTGCAGTCGCCGGCGCAGCGCCCCGGAGGAATCGACCGTCAGGTCGACCATGATCGCCGGATAGACTTCGGCAAAACGCCTGAGAATGGTCGGCATGAAGCGTTCGCCGATATCGTCCGGCGCACCAAGCCTGACCACACCCTTCATTTCCGGCATGCGGAACCGCCCGACCGCCTCGTTCGACAGCGCCAGCATCCGCCGCGCGTAAGGCAACAGCGTCTCGCCACCTTCGGTGAGCGTCACCGAGCGGGCGTCGCGCAGAAACAGCGTCACATTCAGTTGTTCCTCGAGCTTCTTGATCTGCATCGAGACGGCCGAGGGCGTGCGAAACACGCGGTCGGCTGCCGTGGTGAAACTCCCGGTCTCCGCAATGGCGACGAAGGTCCGCAGCACATCGTTATCGAGCAGTGGCAGGGGTTGGCGCAGCATGAGTGTCATGGCGGTAGCCTTCAAGAAAATTGAACGTGAAGACGATATCATTGCATTTGATTGAATGTCAATCGAGGCGCATCCTCTTGGCATGCACTGCAAAACAGGAGGAAGACATGCTTCTCGGAGCTTTTCTGGCCTATTGCCACGACCGTTATCGCGAACACAGCAACAACCGCCGCCGGGCGAGAACGCGCGCCGCGGCCCTGCGTGAGATCGCCCGCCTGCCGGACTACCTGCAGCGCGATCTGACATTGGGCGGCGGGGATCAGTCATCAATGAATCGAATTGATGCCATCAGAAACATTCGTTTGATTGATGAATAGCAGCAGCAGATAAACGAACTGCCGAATGGGTTTCCCTTTGGGCTCGAACGAAAAGGATAAATGCCATGACACTGGTTCATTTCGATACCCCGATTGCCCGCTCCCTGCGTGGTGTTCCGGCGGCGAACCGCCCGGCGCGCCTGCCAGCGCTCGGGATCGTCAAGGCCCTCGCGGCGGTCAACGAGTGGCGCAAACGCCGCGAGCAGATGCGTGCCCTGGAATCCTTGCCCTTCGATCTGCGCAAGGACCTTGGCTGGCCTGCCGGCGACATGCATCGCTGATCGGCGCGATCCTGCGATCGCCTGCGACATGGCTGCGCGGTCATGTCGCAAACCGGCTGAATGGAGTGGACGGTGTCAAGCGCCGGATCATCCAACAAAGGGTTTTCTTTTCAACGACCTGCTAAACTGACGATTGTTATCGCCAAGGCAATTGCGTCGCAGGATGGAAACACGGAAGAAATGTCGCTTTTTAGCGGATCGGAATACTTCCGCGCCGCTGAATTCCATGTCAATGTCGCAGTGAGAACATCCCAAAAGACATTTCCGGTCGAGCATGCCGGAAAACAAGGGAACTGGACATCACCATGAGCAAGCAGCAGACCAAGAAGCGATCAATCACCTTCTTCCTCGTTCCGCATTTCACGCTCTTGCCCTTCGCCGGAGCGATCGAAACGCTGCGCATCGCCAACCGCATGCTCGGCTACGCCGCCTATGAATGGCGCCTCGCCTCGGTCGATGGCCAGCAAGTTCATTCCTCCTCGGGCATCGGTATCGAGGTCAATTCCTCGCTCGCCGACGAGCGCCGCTTCCTCGGCGGCGAGAACCGCCCGAACATGGCGATCGTCTGTTCCGGCATCTATGTCGAGGAATTCAACAACAAGTCGGTCAATGCCTGGCTGCGCGAAGCCCATAACCGCAACGTCGCCATCGGCTCGCTCTGTACGGGCGCCCATGTGCTGGCACAGGCGGGCCTGCTGAATGGCAAGCGTTGCGCCATTCACTGGGAAAACCTGCCGGGTTTCTCCGAAACCTTCCCCCAGGCGGAAGTCTATGCCGATCTCTACGAGGTCGACGGCAATCTCTACACCTGCGCCGGCGGCACCGCCTCGCTCGACATGATGCTCAACCTGATCGGCCAGGATTTCGGCGAAGGCCTCGTCAACCGCGTCTGCGAACAGCATCTGACCGACCGCGTGCGCTCGGCGCATGACCGCCAGCGGCTGCCGCTCCGGGCGCGCCTCGGCGTGCAGAATTCCAAGGTGCTGCAGATCATCGAGCTGATGGAAAGCAATCTCTCCGAGCCGCTGTCGCTGCTCGAGATCGCCGATGACGCCGGCCTGTCGCGCCGCCAGATCGAACGCCTCTTCCGCCAGGAGATGGGCCGCTCGCCGGCCCGTTATTATCTCGAAATCCGCCTCGACCGCGCCCGCCATCTGCTCGTCCAGTCATCCATGCCGGTGGTCGAGGTGGCCGTCGCCTGCGGTTTCGTCTCCGCCTCGCACTTCTCCAAATGTTACCGCGAACTCTACAACCGCTCGCCCCAGCAGGAGCGCGCCGAACGCAAGCTGACCATGTCGACCAACCGCACCGGCATCGTGGTCTGACGAGAACGGCAATGGTCTCCCGGGCGCCGCCTGGCGACGCTCGGGCTCAGGGGTAGAGATAATACCGGTCCCAGTCCTCATGCGGAATACGTGCGCCGGGCTTCATGTCGAACGCGATGATCGAAAGATGGTCCGCACTCGTGGTACAGGTATAAGCTAGGCGATACCACTCGCCATCGCGCCGAAAGACCGCACCTTGTGCCTCGATATGCACGTCCGAATGTTTCGGCCGCGAAAACGTGTACGAGATGACTTTGTCGGCCTTCAGCCGGTCCATGCCCTCCAGATCGCATCGCTGCTCAAGCTGATCGGACGGATCGAGCTTTTCGATCTGGCTCGCGGTCTTTTTGTCGATCGCCTGGGCAACCATCGGCAGGGTAAGCACGCAGACAACTGCGGCATTGGCAATGTGGAGTGTCTTTGGCATGCCAATCCACTACCACTTCAAAAAGTCCGAATAAAGCCGGGATGCCCATTGGCGGGCCGCAAGGACGGGTTCATGGGCCAGTTCCGCTTCGCCACACTGGTCATTCCTGCCGTGCAGAAACACAGCAATGGCAGTGCGTCAGTGCCCGTCAGGCGCCACATCGTCGGCTGGAATTCCGCTGACGATCTTTTTCCGGTGGAAAATGAACAGGCCGGCAAGCACGATTACCGCCGAGCCCACCAGAACCTGGCGATCCGGCAGGTCGCCGAAAAACAGATAACCAAGCACGATCGCCCAGAGCAGCAGGCTGTATTGCAGCGGCGCAAGCAGGGACGCCGGCGCAAGCTTCAGTGACCGGGTTATCAGCATATGCGCACTGGCGGCGACGATACCGAGCCCCAGCATGGCGACGAGATCGAGACTGGACATCGGGCTCCAATTGCCGATGCTGAGGACCGCTCCGGCGATAAGGGCACCCACGGTCTGCCAGGTCACCAGCGTCACATCGCTCGTCTGACGCAGCCGCCGGCCGAGGATCAGCGTCAGCGCAAACGACAGGCTGCCTATGAGGGCGAAGATCGCCGGCCAGGACAACATCGCCGAAGACGGCCGCAATGCGATGATCACCCCGAGGAAGCCGATGACGACTGCCAGCCAGCGACGCCAGCCGATCGTCTCGCCGAGGAAGAAATGTGATAGCGCCGCGATATAGATCGGGCCGGCCATATAGAATGTGATCACGTCGGCCAGCGGCAGATAGGCGACCGCGGCGTAGAACAGCGCCACGTCTACCGTTGTCAGCACCACGCGCAGGATTTGCAGCGAAGGTCGCTCAAGCCGGAACAGCCCGTCGCGTCCCTGTCTCGCGATCATCGGCGTGAGCATCACGAAGGATCCCAGCGAACGCATGACCAGAACCTGGCCGACGGAAAAGCTCGCAACCAGCCACTTGCCCATGGCATCGTTCAGTGCAAACAGGAAGTCGCCGAAAAGCATCAGCACGACACCGAACAGCACTGCATTGCCGGCCGTCCCGATCGCGCCAAGCTGCATGATATTTCTCCTGATCGCGACGGGGTAAAGCCTTGGCCAATGTGATGTGTCATGCGTAGAGGCTGACGAAAAACCGGATCGAGACAAAGATCAGGAACAGTCCGAAGCCGATTTCAAGCTGCCGCTTGCTCATCGCATGTGCCAGCCTGGCGCCATAGGGGGTGATGATCATCGCCGTGGGAAAGATCAGCGCAAAGGCGATCCAGTTGACATAGCCGGTGGAAAAGGCCGGCAGGTCCGCCCTTCCCCATCCGGCCCAGACATAGCCGACCAGCGCCGGGATCGAGATCAGCACACCCACGCCGGACGATGTTGCCACCGCCTGGTGGATCGGACGACCGAACAGCGTCATAAATGTATTGTTGAGCACGCCGCCGCCAATGCCCATCAGGCCGGAGATCAGCCCGATCACGCTGCCGGTGGCAAACCGCGCCGGTTCACCGGGCAGATCTGTCCCGAGATGGAAGCGGTTGGTCAGAAACAGCATGCGCGCCGACAGCACCAGTCCGATCACCGCAAAGATCAGCCGCAGCATTTCGCTCGACGCATAGGCGGCCACTACGGTTGCCAGAAATGCCCCCAGCGGCACGGCGATGATCCAACTCTTGAGCAGCGCGATATCGACGGCGCCGCGCACCTGATGCGCCCTGAAGGACCGTATCGACGTCGGCACGATGATGGCGGTCGAGGTGCCGACGGCGAGATGCATGATCACTTCGGGCGAAATGCCGGCCCAGCCGAACACCTGATAGAACACCGGCACCAGCACCGCACCGCCGCCAATGCCGAACACGCCCGCCAGCAGGCCAGCGACACCGCCGGCAGCAATCAGCAACGCGGCAAACATCAATAAGTCCGATACTGGTGGCATTGCAGGCTCCCGTGAAAGACCGACACGCAGCCTCGCTGCGTGTCCATCGACTTGCCGAAACCGTCATAGCCCGTTCGCGACTCGCTACAAGTCCACCCGCGACCGCGACGGTACGCTCGCTGCGAATGGTGTTGTCTTTCCCGCTGGAAGGTGTCTGCAGACCGAATGTCGGCGCATGGTCCATGGCAGCCAAGCCAATCCCATTTGTGGTCCTGCCTTGGCAGGAGCTTGCACTGAGGTCGTCGAATCGGTACCAATTGGCTGTTATCTATGGGTATATTGATGTCAGTCAGATTCCGCTTACCGTCGCACCTCTGCTTCGCCGTCGCTGTTTTCGCTTTGTGCATGATGGCCGCATTTCCCGGCGAGGCGAAGCAGAAGCCACCCGAAGATCGTCCTATGGATTTCATTCTGGTTCATACCGGTGATTGCAGCGAAAGCTGTATTCAATGGATATCCGCCGAAGGCGAAATAACATCGGACAGCCCGAAACGACTAAAGGCTCTTCTGAAGCGACTAAAGGGCAAGAAACTGCCTGTTGTGTTTCAGTCCTATGGTGGCGCCGTCAACGGTGCGCTTGCGATTGGACGTTTGATCCGAGCAGCTGGCCTCGAAACCGCCGTTGGTCGCACCACGCTGAACGATTGCCCCATGCTGGATCGGCGCTGCACCCAAAAGATCGTCAGAAATGGCTGGTCCGAAGGCGAAGTAACCTCGGCAGGTTCCTATTGTTACTCCGCTTGTCCGCTTGCCTTCGCCGGTGGTACGGTTCGCGCAGGTGCTGGTATCTCTTTAATCGGCCTTCATCAGGTTACCAATGGCCGCAAAAGTGCGGACTATGGCACCCCGGGAAAACGAAATCTGGACGCCATATCAACCCGGTCTGATTTGGCACTGAAGCGGAAATTCTCCGTCTACTTCACCGAAATGGGGATCAAACCAGAAGAAATGTTTGCCATGATGGGCTTGGCGGCGCCCGACGGCATGCATCTTCTTTCGAACATCGAAGCGATGAAATCCGGTTTGATTACCAAAGAAAGCAGTTATTCGAACGAACCCGGTTATGTTTTCTATGCGACCGATACGCAGCCAACCGACGCTGTCGCCAACTAATAGCGCAGTGGCGCTGGCTTGGAGAACAGGGCCAGCCGGATTAACCCGCCTTTCGCACCGCGTGGCATGGGCTGCCACGCCGGCAAGAGCTACGGGAACATCCGCGACGACGCCCGTCGACATCAACCTTTCGGGCAGTTGCGCTTGTCGAGATAGAGCGAGCAATCGACAGCCGGCTTACTATCCGCGCTGTCCATGCCGGTATTGCCGCTGTCCTCAGCCAGAGGCAGGATGCGGTCATCGGCAACCTGCTGTTCGCCAGCCTGCATTTCGGCAACGCCGTCGGCAACCTGTTCGATACCGCTTGCGCCCATAACGCCGGCGTTCAGCGATGTCGGATTGTCGAACCCGATCCCGTCCACCACCGGCTGGCTGGTATTGCCCTCGGCGATCGCCATGGCGCCGCCCGCGGTGACGATCTGCGGCTGCACCCCGTCAATCCGTGCAGCACTGTAACCTTCGCCCTCGGCGGCGGCCAGTCCGAGTTCCGCATCGATATTCACGCCACCTTCCGGAATGACCAACCCGCCCTGCCTTGCATCATCCGTCGATGCACTGGCCAGAGTTTGCGAGCCGCTCATGCCGCTGGGCTCAAGTGTCTGACCCCCTATCGTCTCCACGTCGCCCTGAACATTTGTCCCAGGATCGGTGCCGGCGAGGTTGGGCGTATTGAGATAGTCGATCGCTGCACTGCCGCCATTGCTGCTTGCCGCCGGCGCCGCATAGGCAATCGGCTCTTCATTGCCGCCGTCTCGCCGGTCCAACTCGACATCGCCGACCCTGCCCACCAGTTCGACCTCGCCGCGCATGCCCTTCGGCACGCCCGATACCTCTGCCGGCGGAAGCCTGTCGCTGCCGGAGCAGGCGCCAAGCATGATCGCGGCGCTGAGCGACAGAGCGACGCGGGATTGGGAGAAGGAAGACGCCATACCAGGTTCCACTCTCGAAGGCGGCCGATATCAGACAGCTGAAACCAGCCCATTGCGAGACAGAATAGGATGCAGCCATTAAGGCCGAGTTAGGACAGAACGGCAGCACCTGCCACACTTTTGCAGTTGTGGTTAACGCGCGACCCTGCAACACGAAAGGCCGGCGGATCGCTCCGCCGGCCTCTCATCTGCACATTGCTTGTTCAGGCGACGCGGCGCAGGCGGCCCTGGTCGCGATTGATCTTCAGCCTGGACAGCAGCTGACGCAAGTTGTGGCTTTCTTCCGCCAGTGCCTGGCCGGCCGCCGAGGTTTCCTCGACCATCGCCGCGTTCTGCTGGGTCATCTGGTCCATGTGGTTGACCGAGGTGTTGATCTCGTGCAACCCGGTCGCCTGTTCGCGCGCCGCCGTTGCGATCGTGTCGACGCTGTCGTTCACCCGGTTGACCAGCTGTTCGATCTCCACCAGCGCCTCCCCGGTCGAGCGCACCAGTCCGACGCCGGTATCGACTTCGGCCGCCGATGCGCTGATCAGTGTCTTGATCTCCTTGGCCGCATTGGCGGAGCGCTGCGCCAGTTCGCGCACTTCCTGGGCAACCACCGCAAAGCCGCGGCCCGCCTCCCCGGCACGTGCCGCCTCGACGCCGGCGTTGAGCGCCAGCAGGTTGGTCTGGAAGGCGATCTCGTCGATGACGGAAATGATCTGGCTGATCTTCTGCGACGAGCCTTCGATCCGCCCCATCGCATCGACCGCATTGCGGACGATCTCGCCGGAGCGGTTGGCGCTCTTCTTGGTCTCCGCCACCATGTTGCGCGCCTCGTTGGCTCGTTCGGCTGCGGTGCGCACGGTCGCGGTAATCTCGTCGAGTGCCGCTGCCGTCTGCTCCAGTGCTGCCGCCTGCTGCTCGGTCCGCCGCGACAGGTTGTTGGTCGCCTCGCTGATATTGCCGGCACTCGACGTCACGACGTCGCTGGTCTGGTTGATCGAGGCGATCACGCCGCTGAGCGAATCGACCGCCCGGTTGAAGTCGTGCCGCAGCTTTTCGTAATCGGCGCCAAGCGCCTCGATCTGCACCGTCAGGTCGCCCTCTGCCAGGCGCTCCAGCGCCGAGCCGATCGCATGGATCGCATGGTTCTGCCGGTCTGCCGCCGCGCGCAGCTGGCTTTCGTTGCGCTCGCGCTCGCCGTTCAGGCTGTGCTGCTGCTCGCTCTCGCGCTGGCGCATGCCGATCCGGTCGCGCACGCTGTCACGCAACACCAGAAGCGCTCCGGCCATGCCGCCGATCTCGTCGCGGCGGTCGGCATCGGCAATCTCGGTGTCGACCTTTTCATTGGCAATATCGCTCATCGCCGTCTTCAGCCGGTTGATCGGCTTGACCACGCTCGCCACCACGGCATAGGCGCAGGCGATGATCGCAAGGATCGAGACACCGATGATCGCGCCATATCGCAGCGCCGTCTGGCGGAACATCGCCGCCAGGTCGTCCGAATAGACGCCGGTGCCGACAACCCAGCCCCACGGCTCGAAGCCCACAACATGCGAAAACTTCAAGACAGGCTCTTCAAAGCCCGGCTTCGGCCACATGTAGTCGACGAAACCCTGCTTGTGCGCCTTCACCGTGTTGACGAATTCGACGAACAGGTGCTTGCCGGTCGGATCCTTGTTCTGGCTCAGGTCCTTGCCGTTCAGTTCCGGCTTGATCGGATGCATGATCATGGTCGGGCCCATGTCGTTGATCCACAGATAGCCGTCCGGCTTGTAGCGCATCGCCGCGACGACTTCTTTCGCCCGCTCCTGCGCGTCTGCCCGGCTCAGCGTGCCGTCCTGCTCCATCTTGTAGTATTTGTTGAAGATGGCGATGGCATTGTCGTTGATCGCCGACAGCCCGGCGCGCCGTTCATTGGTCAGCGCATCATAGGAATGAAACAGGCTGTAGGTCAGTGTCGCCACCAGAACCGCAAGCGTAATGCCGACCAGCGCATAAAGCCTGACGGACAAGGAAAAGGCTTTCATGGAATCCCCCCAATTGAACTGGGGGTAAATTGCCATAAGTCATTTTGTTATATTCTAAAGAGCGAACTATCAAAAGTCATAATCAATATGGCAAGCCTTTGTTAATCTTCGCGGTGGCGGCGTCGCGCCGTCTCCGCTAGCCTGAGCGGCGATGAAACATGAATCAGGTGCAACATGACCGAAACCATCACCCCGACCGGTGAACTGACACTGCGGACGCTGGCCATGCCGGCCGACGCCAATGCCGCCGGCGATATCTTCGGCGGCTGGGTCATGGCGCAGATGGACCTTGCCTGCGGCATCCGCGCCGCGGAACGCGCCAGTGGTCGTGTCGTAACCGCAGCGGTGCAGGAAATGGCCTTCGCCATGCCGGTCAAGATCGGCGATACGCTCTGCGTCTATACCGATATTGCCCGCGTCGGCCGCACCTCGATCACCCTGTCGGTCGAAGTCTGGGCCCAGCGTTACCTCTCTCACATCATGGAAAAGGTAACGGCCGCCACCTTCGTCATGGTCGCCCTGGATGGCGACGGCAAGCCGACACCCGTTCCGCCGGCCTGATCGCGCATCCGGAGCCTGTCAGCCCTTGAAGACAAAAGCCGCGCCGGCCGCGATCAGGATGAAGCCGATCACATGATTGATGGTCAGCGCCTCCTTCAGCCAGAACACCGAGAAGCCGGCAAACACGATGAGGGTAATCACCTCCTGCATCGTTTTCAGCTGCGCCGCGGAATAGACCTGCGAGCCGATACGATTGGCCGGAACAGCCAGGCAATACTCGAAAAATGCGATGCCCCAGCTGACCAGGATGGCCATGAACAGCGCCGAATTCTTGTATTTCAGGTGCCCGTACCAGGCAAAGGTCATGAAGACGTTGGAGAGCGACAGCAACAGGATGGGCCAGAGCGCGGCCGGGGAGAAGCTTGGCATGATGATGTCCGCAAAGAAGAATGAAAAGATCAGCGAGCGCTGCATGTGAGAACGCGCCGCTTTGCGAATCCGCAAATGACGCTTCGGCCTTTTTATCAGCAGCAACAGTGTTTGTAAGCCGCTCCGATCGCTTTTGCCGCCATCATCCCTTTGCAACCAAGAGGTTTGGGGAGGCATTGCCGGGCTTCGAGCGCCCGCGCCCCGGCATGCTCGCTGCACGTGCAAATCTCAACCGGGGATCAGAGTACTGATATTGCCTGAAAATTGAGGGACGATTTCTACTAAAATGCAGGCGCAGTCATGTAACGGGCCGTTAAGTGGCTCATGTTATTGAGTAATTATTGCGATTAAGCGCGGACGTGTTTTATGTCATTGTTTGGAAATCGAGGCGCCCATTTCATGCCGGCAGTGATGCAAGCCCAGGTCGACGACATAATCGACGGTCATCGTTCCACACTCGCCATGAACGCCATCAGCCTTTCCGTCGCAGTATTGATCGTCATCATCAACCATGAACTGCAACTCACGATCTTGCTGTGGCTTGCGCTCTCCATGGCTATCCTTGTTTTGCGCCGGATTTCCGTCCTCTATCTGCTGAGGCAGCAAATCGTGCGGGACAATCCTAGATCCGCGCTTTTCGTCATGTCGCTCGGTGCCGCGGCCTCCGGTCTGTGCTGGGCCGCCCTTCCCTTTCTCATCGCGAACTTTGCGCCGCTCGGGTCCGACGCGGCGCTGGTCATCCTGCTCGGTGGCATGGCGGCCGGCTCTGTCGTCAAGCAGATCGGTTACACGCCGCTGGCGCTGGTCTTCTCGATCCCGATCCTCGGCTCGATCATCTTCAGTCTGGTGCGGATCGGCGAATGGCCGGAATATCTGCTCGCCGGCTGCCTGGCGATGCTGATCTATGTTTTCATTCGTCGCAGCCTCTGGACGGAACGCATGTTCGTCAGCAACCAGCTCGCCCGTTTCGAGGCCACGGCGCTTGCCGACAGTCTGACCCGAGCCAACAATGACATCCTTCGCCAGAACACTCGGCTTGAAGCGCTGGCCAATCGCGATACGTTGACCGGACTTGCCAATCGCATGTTCTTCAACGGCCACCTGAATGGCGATATCGCCCGGGCCGTGGTCGTCAACGAGCAGGTTGTCCTGCTGATCATCGATGTCGATCGGTTCAAGTCGATCAATGATACGCTGGGCCACAGCGCCGGGGACACGCTGCTCTGCGACATCGGCAACCGGCTCCGCGACACGATCACCGACGGTAGCCTGATCGCCCGCCTCGGCGGCGACGAATTCGCCGTTGTCGTCACCGGCGAACGGGCGATGGAGCGCGCGCGCAACCACGCCAACCGCGTGTTGCTGGCCAGCCGCGCCGCCATCCGCTGCGGTGCGACCAAGTCGGTCATAGGCCTCAGCATCGGCCTCGCCGCCTATCCCGATCATGGCGCCAATGCCGAGGAACTGCTCGCCTGCGCCGACATGGCGCTCTACGATGCCAAGCGCCTCGGCCGCCGACAGATGCGCGAATTCAATCCGGACCTCAAGCGCGATGCCGACCGCCAGCGCGTTATTGAGCAGGACCTCGAAAAGGCGATCGAATCCGGCGCCGTCACCGCCTGGTTTCAGCCGCAGATCAACCTTGCCACCCGCGACATCGCCGGTTTCGAGGCTCTCGTGCGCTGGCAGCATCCGCAGCTCGGCTTTATCTCGCCACCCGAAATCGTCAATGCCGCGGGAGTCGTGCATCTGTCCGACAGGCTGACGGCGCGGATCGCTGCCGATGTCTGCCTGCTGAGCAAGCGCCTGCCCGAACTCGGCATCAAGGGCGTGACGGTCGCCCTCAATGTGTCGCCGCGCGAATTCGCCCTTTATTCGGTTGCCGACATGCTCGAACGCGTCACCGGCGAATATGGCGTCGATCCGAGCCTGATCGAGATCGAGATCACCGAAGAAGCGATCCTCGACCCCGAAATCGCCGGTGAACAGCTGAAGCGCCTGGAAACCGCCGGCTACAAGCTGGCCGTCGACGATTTCGGCATGGGGCACTCCTCGCTCGCCTACCTGATCAGCCTGAAGATCGACCGGTTGAAGATCGACCGCAGCTTCGCCCACAATGTCGCAAGCTTCGAAACCAACCAGAAGCTGATCAGCGCTCTGGTTGGCCTGGGCGAATCCCTGGGGCTCGATATCATCATCGAAGGTGTCGAGACCGCCGAGGATGCCGCCATCCTCGCCCGCCTCGGCTGCACCACTGCGCAGGGCTATCTCTTCGCCCGCCCGATGCCTGTCAAGCAGCTCGAGGAGTGGATCGCCGAGCGGCAGAGCAAGACGAGCCAGACTCGCAAGACCAAGGCCACACATCTGTCGATCGCGGGCAACTAGAGCGCTTCCAGCAAAAGTGGGAGACGGTTCTGCGTCCGGAATTGCGTAGAAACAAAGCGATAGAACATTGAAGGCGACTCCGTTTCCGACGGAAATGCACTAGACCGCGCACCGGCATGGACCCGTTCGTCGAAATGCTTCGGCTGGTTTCTCATGCACATCCGTTGCATGGCGAGTTCAGCCAGAAAGGCGTGAGCCGTCTCCCCGCCCTGGGCGGCCCGCTGCCACGGGTCTCCAGGTCACTTCGACCCTCTATTTTTATTGGCCCTTTTCTGGCCTGTTGCTGACATGCCTGTTCCGCCAGGGTAAGAGACCTGCGCGCACCTGCATCCGGCTCCCATTCGGATGCCGGTTCCCGATCGGCAACGCCGTTTTGTTGACCAAGCGCAAGGATCGGTCTCGTTTAATCGGTGGAACTGTCTACATAAGACCGTGGGAGGTTCAGACGTGCACTCGGTTCTTTTCCGGGGCACAGCGCCATATGTCCTTGTCTCGGCAATTGGCAGACATGCGAAGGAACATCCCATGCAGGAACATCATGTTGTTGTCGTCGGTGGCGGTTTCGCCGGCTTGCAGTTGATCAACGATCTCAAGCGTCTCCCGCTCCGCATTACGCTGATCGATCGCCGCAATCACCACCTCTTCCAGCCGCTGCTTTACCAGGTCGCCACCACCCTGCTCGCAACTTCGGAAATCGCCTGGCCGATCCGCTCGCTCTACCGCGACCGCCCCGAAGTCACGACGCTGCTTGCCGAGGTCAAGGCCGTCGACAAGAGCGCCAGAACGGTCGAACTGGCCAGTGGCGAAACCCTGTCCTACGATACCTTGGTGCTGGCGACTGGCGTCACTCATGCCTATTTCGGCCACAGCGAATGGGAGCCGGTAGCGCCGGGCCTGAAGACGCTGGAAGATGCAACGACCATTCGTCGCCGCACGCTTCTCGCCTTCGAGCGTGCCGAACTGGCCGCGGAGACTGCCGAGCAGGATGCGCAGATGACCTTTGCCATCGTCGGCGCCGGTCCGACAGGTGTCGAACTGGCCGGCATCATCGCCGAGCTGGCCCATACGACGCTGCAAAAGGAATTCCGTCGCATCGATACACGCAAAACCCGCGTTCTGCTGATCGAGGCTGGCCCCCGCATCCTGCCGAGCTTCGCCGAGGACCTGGCAAGCTATGCAGCAAAGACGTTGAAGCAACGCGGCGTCGAAATCCTGACCGGCCGCGCCGTGACCAATTGCACCGCTAACGGCGTGACGATCGGCGACGAATTCGTCCCCTGCCGCACGATCATCTGGGCCGCCGGCGTCCAGGCCTCACCCGCCGCCCGCTGGCTCGGTGCCGAGGCAGATCGCGCCGGCCGCGTCATCGTCGGCAATGACCTGACGGTTCCCGGCCTGCCGGACGTCTTTGCCATCGGCGATACCGCCTCGGTCACCCAGGAAGACGGCAGCCCCGTACCCGGCATTGCGCCAGCCGCCAAGCAGCAGGGTGCCTATGTCGCCAGGCTGATCCGCGACCGCCTGACGTCTGGAAACGCGACCGCCAGCTGCGAAGACAAGCTGGTCGCCGATGCTGCAAGCCAGTCCGGCACGCTTGCGGCAATCCAGGCAGACAACCGCGCGGCAGGCCAGACAGGCACCGATGTGACGCGTGTGGCAGGCGCCCAGCCTCAAGGCCGGACAGAAGACACGCCCGCCACCGCCGCGCCCGCCCCTTTCCGCTATCGCCACCAGGGCAGTCTCGCCACCATTGGCAACAATTCCGCCATCATCGATTTCGGCCGCATCAAGCTCAGGGGCAGCCTCGCCTGGTGGATCTGGGGCATCGCCCATATCTACTTCCTCATCGGCACCCGCTGGCGCTTCGCCGTCGCCTGGAGCTGGCTGTGGATCTCGATCAGCGGCCAGCACAGCGCCCGCCTGATCACCCAGCGCGAAACGATCAAGGATGAGGGGTGAAGCAACGGGCAAAGGGTCGACCGGGCAAAGGGTCGGTGGTGGGAGGCGTCAACGCGCGTCGTCCTCGCCCATGTCTATTTCCTGCGCCGTAACAACCAGTTGCGCATTGCTACCTTCGTGTTTTCGGGTACATCTTGAGTTGCAGGACTCGAGGGAAAAATGGCGAAGGCAATTTTTTATCACAAGGACGATAGTTCCTATAAGGACATTCGGGGCAAGCAATATCACTTTCCCAAAAGCTACCTTAGCCGTGTTGAACAGGCGCTTGGCGACTGGTTCGTTTATTATGGGCCGATCGCACGCCAAGCGAGCCGCTACTATTCAGGCATGGCGCGGGTCGTTTCGATCGAGCCAGACCAGGACCTGCCCGACCATCACTTTGCCTATCTGGCCGACTACATCGATTTCGATCGACTTGTCGATTATCGTGAAAACGGTGGATACGAATCTCAACTGGTCACTGTCGACGGCACCATCAATCCCGGCCGAAGCGTCCAAGCCGTTCGCATCATCGACGACCGAGAGTTCGCTGCCATCGTGCAGGCAGGACTGTCCGAGCCGGACGAATGGCCGGCCCGGACGGATGCGCAAAACATCGAGTTGCCCCGCCTCGAACTCGACGAAACCGCCCAGGCCCCATTCCTGTTCGAGCCGATTGAGCGGACGATTCTGCAGCAGACCATCAACCGCCCGTTTCGCGACGCCAAGTTCAAGCAGCATATCCGTCAGGTCTACGATCGCACCTGCGCCTTCACCGGGTTGCGCCTGATCAATGGCGGCGGGCGCCCGGAGGTCGAGGCGGCCCATATCGTGCCGGTCGAGCGAGGCGGCAACGACTCGATCCAGAACGGCATCGCGCTGTCCGGTACCGTGCACTGGATGTTCGACCGTGGCCTGCTATCGATCGCGGATGACTACAAGATTTTGCAGTCGCGCCATTTGAACGAGGATATCTCGCATATGCTCGCCCGCGATCTGATCGCCAAGGTTCCGGCCGAGCCACGCCACCGGCCGCATCCGGCTTATATGGCCTGGCATCGCGACAACATCTTCAAACAATAGCAACTGCCACCATCCTGTCAGCAGCCCAGCTTCCCGTTGCACCTTTGTTCCGGTTTTTTCGCTGCCGGCTCTTCCCTTCGCCGCATCGCTTCGCCATATTCCGCCCATGGCCAAGACACCCAAATCCTCCGCCCCTTCGAAACCCGGTTCCGCACCCGGTTTCGGGGAAGCCCCGCAGTCTGAGTTCGAAGGCGCGCCACTCTCGGCCCCGCTCTCTGGCAACGTCTCCGACTGGGTGAAGCAGCTCGAGGCGGAGGCCGAGGCCGCCGGCGTCGAGAGCCAGCGCGAACTGGCGTCGAAGGCCGGCAAGCACCGCAAGAAGATCGAGATCGAGGCCCGCCGCCATGCCGAGAAGGTGGCGCTCGACAAGGCCCAGCAAGCACAGCCGAAGTCCGGCAAGGCCACCGCCAATAGCACTGCCAAACACACCACCTCGCGCGGCGTCTCGATCGGCGCCTCTTCCGACCCGAAAACCCGGGCCGCCGCCGGCCTCAATCCGGTCGCCGGCATGGATGTCTCGCTGGAAGAGGCCGAAAGCCTCGCCCCCGGCGCCGTCACCGCCACCGTCGAAGCCCTGTCCTCGCTGATCGAGAGCGGCAATCCGCTGTTCAAGGACGGCAAGATCTGGACGCCGCACCGCCCGGCCCGTCCCGACAAGTCGGAAGGCGGCATCGCCATCCGCATGGTCTCCGACTATGAGCCCGCCGGCGACCAGCCGACCGCGATCAAGGACCTCGTCGAGGGCATCCAGTCCGGCGAGCGGTCCCAGGTCCTGCTCGGCGTCACCGGCTCAGGCAAGACGTTTACCATGGCCAAGGTGATCGAGGCGACCCAGCGCCCGGCCGTCATCCTCGCGCCGAACAAGACGCTGGCCGCCCAGCTCTATTCCGAGTTCAAGCACTTCTTCCCCGACAACGCGGTCGAATATTTCGTCTCCTACTACGACTATTACCAGCCGGAAGCCTATGTGCCGCGCTCCGACACCTTCATCGAGAAGGAGAGTTCGATCAACGAACAGATCGACCGCATGCGCCACGCCGCCACCCGCGCCATCCTCGAACGCGACGACTGCATCATCGTCGCCTCGGTCTCGTGCATCTACGGTATCGGCTCGGTCGAGACCTATACCGCCATGACCTTCCAGATGACGGTCGGCGACCGCATCGACCAGCGCCAGCTCCTGGCCGACCTCGTCGCCCAGCAATACAAGCGCCAGGAGATCAATTTCGTCCGCGGCTCGTTCCGCGTGCGCGGCGACACGATCGAACTCTTCCCCGCCCACCTGGAGGATGCCGCCTGGCGCATCTCGCTGTTCGGCGACGAGATCGATTCGATCACCGAATTCGACCCGCTGACCGGCCAGAAGACCGGCGAGATGAAGTCGGTGAAGATCTATGCCAACAGCCACTATGTCACGCCGCGCCCTGCCCTCAACGGCGCGATCAAGTCGATCAAGGAAGAGCTGAAACAGCGCCTCGCCGAACTCGAAAAGGCCGGCCGCCTGCTCGAAGCCCAGCGCCTCGAACAGCGCACCCGCTACGATGTCGAGATGCTCGAGGCCACCGGCTCCTGCGCCGGCATCGAGAACTATTCGCGCTACCTCACCGGCCGCCAGCCCGGCGAGCCGCCACCGACGCTGTTCGAATACATCCCCGACAATGCCCTTCTGTTCATCGACGAGAGCCACGTCTCCGTCTCCCAGATCGGCGGCATGTACCGCGGCGACTTCAGGCGCAAGGCGACGCTGGCCGAATACGGCTTCCGCCTGCCCTCCTGCATGGACAACCGGCCGCTGCGCTTCGAGGAATGGGATGCCATGCGGCCGCCGACGGTCGCCGTCTCGGCAACGCCGGGCAATTGGGAAATGGAACAGGCCGGCGGCGTCTTTGCCGAACAGGTCATCCGCCCGACCGGCCTGATCGACCCGCCGGTCGAGGTGCGTTCGGCCAAGACCCAGGTCGACGACGTGCTCGGCGAGATCAAGGAAACCGCCCTCAAGGGCTACCGCACCCTGGTCACCGTCCTGACCAAGCGCATGGCCGAGGACCTGACCGAATACCTGCATGAACACGGCGTGCGCGTCCGCTACATGCACTCGGACATCGACACGCTGGAGCGCATCGAGATCCTGCGCGATCTGCGCCTCGGCGCCTTCGACGTGCTGGTCGGCATCAACCTCTTGCGCGAAGGCCTCGACATTCCCGAATGCGGCTTCGTCGCCATTCTCGACGCCGACAAGGAAGGCTTCCTGCGCTCGGAAACCTCGCTGATCCAGACCATCGGCCGCGCCGCGCGCAACGTCGACGGGAAAGTGATCCTCTATGCCGACAAGATCACCGGCTCGATGAGCCGCGCCATGGAGGAAACCTCCCGCCGCCGCGAAAAGCAGATGGCCTATAATCTGGAACACGGCATCACGCCGGAATCGGTCAAGGCGAAGATCTCCGACATTCTCGACTCGGTCTACGAGCGCGACCACGTCCGCCCCGACATTTCCGGCGTCACCGGCGGCAAGGGTTTCGCCGATGGCGGCCACCTCGTCGGCAACAACCTACAGAGCCATCTCAACGCGCTGGAAAAATCGATGCGCGACGCCGCCGCCGACCTCGATTTCGAAAAAGCCGCCCGCCTGCGCGACGAAATCAAGCGCCTCAAGGCCGTCGAACTCGCCACCATGGACGACCCGATGGCAAGGCAGGAGGCACGGTCGCAGGAAGCCGGCAAAAGCCCCTCACCCCGACCCTCTCCCCGCAAGCGGGGCGAGGGAGACCGGGAGGTCGCCTCATCGTCCCTTCTCCCCGCTGGCGGGGAGAAGGTGCCCGGTAGGGCGGATGAGGGGCAGCCGTCCTACTTCGCCAAACCCACGCTCGACGACATGGGCCCGGGCACCGACGGCGCAGTGCCCGCGTCTGGCTCGACCGCGTCTGGCTCGACCCCGTCATCCTCGGGCCCGACCCGAGGACCACTCTTCCGCAAGAACACCCTCGACGAAATGACCGTCGGCCGCACCGAAAAACCGATGCCCGGCAAGATCCCGGAAAAGCCGGCGGCTCCCCCTTCTCCCCGCGAGGGAGAAGGTGCCCGAAGGGCGGATGAGGGGGCCATCCCCCCTGTGGGACGGGTTGGGTCAACCACCCCATCCGATCCCCGCCCGATCATCCGTGCCAAATCCGGCGCCGGCTCCTACGAGGACCCCGGCGACACCAAGCGGCAAAAACGCACCAAGGGCAAGACCGGGAGACCCGGTCGCTGACTTCCTTCTCCCCCTGAGGGAGAAGGTGCCCGAAGGGCGGATGAGGGGGTAGCCCCCCAAACGGCCATGCGCCAGCCAAAGACCGATCAACGCCCGAAAGCCCAAAATGCACGACCTCGCCGCCATCCTCTCCGACATCGCCAGTTACATCACGGCTGGGAGGCGGGCAAAGTCACCTATCGGCAGATTGGCGGTCGGTGTGGCGTTTATCGGACTGATAGTGCTGGCGGTGTTGCTGATCAGAGGCTGAAAGCCCCCCCTCAATCAAACCGCTCATCAATATGCTGCACCTGCTCGGAGATCACATTGTCGATCACCACATGCGACAGCAGCAAAGGCCCGACAGCCCAGAGCGCGCGCATATGGTCGGTATCCTCATGCCGCCGATGCGCCTCCTCGCTGGTGAACGCCTCGGCCAGCAGGATCCGGTCCGGATGCTCGGGCATCGGCACCAGTTCGATATAGAGACAGTCCGGATCAAGCCTGCTCTTCTCCAGATGATCCTGCGCGGCCTGCAGATAGGCCTCGCGCTGTCCCGGCTTGGTGGTAAAGAAACCGATGATGCATTTCATGGTATCCTCCGGAGGTATTTGGCTTAGTGGAAGAGAGTCGGCCGAGTGCGGGTGATCTGCAAGCCCCATCCTCGGGCTCGACCCGAGGCCCGATCATCCGCGCCAAATCCGGCGCCGGCTCCTACGAGGATGTCGGCTGTGCCAAACGGCAGAAACGCACCAAGGGCAAGTCGGGCCGCCCCGGGCGGTGACTTCCTTCTCCCCGCGAGGGAGAAGGTGCCCGAATGGCGGATGAGGGGCATCTCCTCCCCCTTGTGGGGAGGGTTAGGGAGAGGCAGGCTGCATCCGCGATGCACGTCAACTTCGTAAGACCTTGCAGCCCGGATTTCCGATGTTGTTAGCTCCATGAGCGCTAAGTGGCGCAGCCAGTCCCGCCGCATGCGGTAGCTAAGCGCGGTGGTGTGATGCTTGCGTTGGTGGTCGCATTCATGTGGGTGCTATGGCGGCTGTAGTAGCGGAAACACATTGCATGTTTGAAGCCACGCCCCAGCCGTAAATCAGCACCTGAATCGGAGTGTCGGTTACTAACATCGTTGCAGCCTGCTCGACAATCCAAAGTCATCAATGACGCTTTACTCTTGACAAAGTTGCATGAACTTTTCAATTGATGACGTAGCTTGACCCTCTAATTGGTGCCGGTGAATCCACGGCAACTCGCTATAACGTCTGTACACATGCGCGCGGGCCGGCGTGACCAAACACCGGCAAGCCCAACGAAGGTAAAGATCGAGGGTCAAGCTTTTTTCTCATGTCCGTTTTCGATGATCCAATAACCAAGCTTCGATTAGCTCATTCCGTCCAAGACGTAGCGTTCGCGTTGAATCTCGATCCCGCGAAGTTTTTCTATGTCATACAAAACAGTGAAAACGGAAGTTATTACAAGAAATTCGAAATACCTAAAAAATCCGGTGGTGTCAGGCAAATTTCTCGGCCTCTACGTGGACTAGCACTCGCACAAGACAGACTATCCGCTGTACTTACAGCGCACTACAAACCAAAATCCTTTGTTAAAGGTTATATAAAAGGCGAATCTTTTTTTACGAATGCCAAGTATCATGAGCGGCAAAAATGGGTATTAAACCTCGATATAAAAGATTTTTTTCCATCGATACACTTTGGTAGAGTTAGAGGTTTGTTTATCTCTCAAATGTTCGGGTTTAATCAGCAGGTATCAACTGTTCTTGCCCGAATTGTTACATTCGAAAATGGATTGCCGCAGGGCGCATCCACGTCGCCAATAATAGCGAACATTATCGCGAACAACCTAGATAAACAACTAATCGCTATCGCCGCGAAAGAAAGACTACGCTACACACGATACGCCGATGACATTACATTCTCCTCATCACAGAAAACCGTGCCCTCTGCCCTCATTAAGTTATGGGAGCCAGACAAGGGGAATCGACAGATTACACTGAGTTCGGCGGTTCACGATGCGTTTCGACAAAGCAATTTTGCGATAAATGAAGACAAGGTTAGGATCCAGTTCCCGTATGAACGGCAGGAAGTGACCGGCTTAATTGTCAACAAGAAGGCAAACGTTTGGAGAAGGGACGTCTCCAAACTCCGGATGAAGATACATGCGGCCCGCAAGCATGGTGCGGAAAGTGCCGCAAAGATATTCATAGGCGAGAGCGCCGATGGAGAAAAATTTTGGCAACATATTACAGGATGGCTTGCCTATGTCAGGCAAATTCGAGGGAACGATGATCCGGTAGTTGCGAAGCTCTGCAAACAAGCAATTCTTGCTGGGTTAAACGGCGCAGAATGGATAAGGAGGTATGCAGACATGGTTCGAGAGTTTGATATATTTCTTTCTCACGCCAGCGAAGACAAAGAAAAGTAAGAAAACTCAAAGATAAACTTGAGGGAAAAGATGTCAGTGTATTCTTCGATGAAAGCAGCATTAGTTGGGGAGACTCGATCGTTGAAAAAATTAATCATGGACTTTTGAAATCACTTTATTTTGTGCCAGTCCTATCTGAAACTTTTGCCAAGAAGGGGTGGACGAACAAGGAACTAAACTCAGCTATACAGAGCAATATTGGACGCAAAGTTCGGATCTTACCAATCGTTATGCCGGGGTTCTCTGTAGCTGAAAACTATCCACTGTTGAACGAAACGCTTTACCGCAGTTGGCCAGCGCAAGAACAAAAAGAAGGAGAGTTTTTGGAAGAAATCAGCGACCAAATTCTGCTGAAAATCCAGAAATCACACCACGAAAAGACAGACTTAGGCTGAACTCGGAAGCTTGGGAACTTAACGTATCCATCGATCGGCGACTGGAGCAAATCGTCTTCTTGACTGCCGAAAAACCGTTTCGATAAAAAAGGGGACGCCCCCCAAAAGCATCAACGCCGCAACATTTTTTATCGCTACGATTCCCACTCCTTACACCCTCCCCCGTCCCGCCCTCGGATACACCGGACGATGCGATGTCTGGCTAGGCGGTGCCTGCTCCGGGGTAGTGCGCTCTCGCAGACGGATATCCCCGTCCCGCTGCAACGGTCTCCCTCTGAACGAGGGCTGGAACGAAGGTCTCGGGGGCGTATGCCCCGAACTCGACCCCTCCTCGCGGGGATGACTTTTCCAAATCCCCCAACGTTTTCAATAAAACGCACCCAATTTCATCCCCCTCGTTTTCAGCTGTGCCATACTCATCCCCGTTCCGCTTTCGGATACACCGGGTGCTGCGAGCCCGGCGAAGCGGAACCGGCGCCGGAGGGCGCGGCTGTCGCTGGCCAGACCCTCCGGGCCGGATGCAACGGTCTCCCTCCGGTGGCGGGACGGTGGATGGTTAAGACCTCGGATGGTTTGAGCCAGCCTCGATCCCAACGGCCATCGGGCGTGCCTCAGGGGCACACAAACAAGGCGCCGGATCCGGTCAAACGGGTCCGGTGACAAAGACGGCGGGAGTTCAGGCGTTAATGCCAAGGCTCCCCGGGCGAGGGTCAGGTCGGGATGTGCGCACATCCGCCGAGAACCTCCCGGGCACCCGGCCAGGACGTCTCGATGAGACGTTTCGGACCCGCGCCCGGTTGACGACGAGACGCCAAGTTTCGTCGGCCAAAGCCGCCTTGCCAGAGAGACGCATGCAACCGGCAAAAATCGCCGAACGGGGCGCCGGAAGGAGCCACATACTAAACTTACAGAGGCTGCTACTGGCGCCCTGTCCGAAACTGCCATCATCCCCGGAGGAGTTCGATCCGACCGGCGGCGAAGCGCGGCCTTTTTTTTCACCCTTCCCTTTCACCAGCGCTGTTCAGGAGACCCAAGATGACCGAGCGCAAGACCAACCTCCCCCCATCATCCGCCAGTTTGCCAGCCAGTTTGCCAGCCAGTTCGGCAGCCAGGCCGACATCCGCCGATCCACCCTGCCCGCACGCCGACGACGCGATCTTTCGCACCCTGGTCAAGCTGGTGTTCAAGCTCGACGGCTGCCGGGTGCGCGCTTGCCACCGCCGGCACCGGTGCACCGCCAGCAGCGGCCATCCGGCCTGGCCGCGCTGCCTCACCGTCCTGTCCGAGGCCGATCGCGCCACCACGCGCCGCGAATTTCACCGGCTTGCGGCCGGCGCCCGCGACAAGCTCGGCCGGGATCCCGATCCCTGGCCAGTGCAGCAAGGGCCATTGCAGCAGGAGTCGGCGGATCTGGATGAAGACGCCATCGGCCGGCGCCGGCTCGACGTGATCCTGCTCAATCTCGCCTTCGGCTTTCGGCATCCGGTGCATGGCGCCCGGGTGCGCGCCTGGGTGCGCTCCGATCCAGACTGGCCGAGCGACAGGGCGGCAATGCAAAAACCGTCGAGGAAAAAGCGCCCGGCGACGCCGACCAGAGTGAGCCGGGCCTGAGCGAGTGGAGCCGATCATGCCGACCACCCGAGAAAACTTCAGGGCCAGCCGAGCGGCGTGCCGGCTATTCCGCCGCCTTGGGCAGTTCCTCGGCATGCGCGGGTGCCGGTTCCATCTCGTAGGAATAGCCCTCGAGCATGGTATAGGCCCGCTCGATCGCGGCGATCTGCGTCTCGCTGTTCTTGATCGCCTCGGAGATCGAGGTGGCGCGCGCCCGCAGCATCGAGCCGAGCACGTCGGCCTCCGGCTTGCGGCCGATCCGGTCCATATGCTTGCGCACCCGGGCGCGGTGCCGCTCCAGTTCGAGGATATGGAAGCGGGCTTTCAGAATATCGTCGGTGAGCTTGCGGCGAAGGCCGGCGACGGGATCGAAACTGCCCGGCTCGCGCTCGTCGAGGATCATGTCATTGACCAATGTTTCCAGGACCATAAGCCCCTTCAGGTCGGTCGGCTCGGCGAGCTGCGGATCGTAGCCGGTATCGTCATAGACGCGCCGGCGCACGGGATCCTTGAGCAACTCGTAGCAGGCGCTGATCGTCGCAAACCGGTCCGTATCGCCGCCGCCATCGGGATGCGCGCTTTTCGCAACCTGCCGGTAGGCGGCCTTGATCGCCGCCTCGTCGGCATCGCGCGCGACGCCGAGAATGTCATAGGGATCGATCACCGTGGCTCCCGTTTTCGCCATCATAACACCTCGTTCCCAGCCGCCCTTCCCCTACCCCGGACGGCGGGCGGCATCAAGGCCGGACGACCGGCTTTCCCCCGCCACCTGCGATCGGGTCTTCGCCCGACGAGGGCGCACCCGGCACCGGCCGGCCTGTCAATGATCAAGGATATCAGCCGTTTGCACCGCATACGGAAAGCGCCCCATCACTTTTGGCCCTTGCCTTTCGCAAAAAATGTCCATACCTCTATTGACGTTCGGGCACTAATGATCCCGGAGACTGGAACGATTGTTTCGACCGCGTCATGCGGTCTCTGGGGGCCTTCTCCCGCTGGTAGACGTTCTTTCCCCGTTATCGCGACCACTCGACGGTCCCGCCTGCCGGGACTTAACTTGTCCGCCTCCGGTTTGCCGGGCGCGGAGGATACCGCAACACGGGAAAAGGAAATCCCCCATGGCCACCAAGGGCATCGTTAAATTCTTCAACCAGGACAAGGGCTTCGGCTTCATCACGCCGGACGGCGGCGCAAAGGACGTGTTCGTCCACATCTCGGCGCTCCAGGCATCCGGCCTGCAGACCCTGAAGGACGGCCAGCAGGTCACCTTCGACACCGAGCCGGATCGCATGGGCAAGGGCCCGAAGGCCGTCAACATCCAGGCTGACTAAGGTCACCCGCCTGCCGATTGCCTGCGTACCGATTGCCTGCGTACCGATTGCGGCCACCGCCTGACGCGCGCCACAATCCTGCACTATTCTCGGGGCCACAGGCACGAGGAACGAAATGAACAAGCGGCGCCTCACCGGGCGCCGCTTGTTTGTTAGGCCCTATTCCGCCGCCCGCACGGCCTCGGCCGCCGGACTTGCATCGCTCCCCGCACCTGCCGGACCGGCTTGCAGCTTCGGCCCGCCGGCAATATCGACCGCGGCAAAGGCGTCCGCGATCAGCATCGGCGAAATCCCCGGCTTGGTCGCCTCCGACGACAGGATCTGCCGGAACCGCCGGGCGCCTGCATAACCCTGGAACAGCCCGACCATGTGCCGGGTGACATGATTGAGCCGCCCGCCCGAGGCGATCACCTGGTCCGCATAGGCAACCATCGTATCGCACAGCGCCGCCCAGTCGAAGTCCCGCTCCGGTTCGCCGTAAATCAGATGGTCGACCCCGGTCAGAAGCGTCGAATTGTGATAGCTCGCCCGCCCGAGCATGACCCCATCCATCACCGCCAGATGCGCCTTCGCCTCGGCAAGCGTGGTGATCCCGCCATTGATGCCGAGAAACACATCCGGGTTCTCGCGCTTCATCCGGTGGACCAGCGCATAGTCGAGCGGCGGAATGTCCCGGTTCTCCTTCGGGCTCAGCCCCTGCAGCCAGGCCTTGCGGGCATGGATCCACACCGCATCCGCCCCCGCTCCGACCATGCGCGCCAGAAAGTCCGGCAAGACCTCTTCCGGCTCCTGATCATCCACCCCGATCCGGCACTTCACCGTCACCGGAACCGAGGAGCTAGCCTTCATCGCCGCAATACAGGCCTCCACCGTCTGCGGCTCGCGCATCAGGCAGGCCCCGAACGTGCCCGACTGCACCCGGTCCGACGGGCAGCCGACATTCAGGTTGATCTCGTCATAGCCGTAATCCGCCGCAATCTTCACCGCCTCGACAAGTTTTCCCGGATCCGACCCGCCAAGCTGCAGCGCCACCGGATGCTCCGCCGCATTGTAGGACAACAGCCTGTCGCGCGGCCCATGAAGGATCGCATCCGCCACCACCATCTCGGTATAGAGCAGCGCATGGCTGGTCAGCTGCCGCAAAAAATACCGACAGTGCCGATCCGTCCAGTCGATCATCGGTGCAACGGCAAAAACGGGAACTTTGAAATAATTGGCATTTTGTTGCATTACAGACACTTATGGCACTTTCTTCATCGTCTCGTTTACGCTCGTTCTGCGTTATTTCCGCCGATTTTGGTACTAGACTTGGTACAATGTACCAATTATCGTTTTTCATGTACCAACTGAGGCACGGCTATGGGCACTATCACCGCTCGCAAGCGCAAGGACGGCAGTATCGGCTACATGGCACGAGTGCGGGTTGTGCGGGATGGTGAAGCCTATCACGAGACCGAGACCTTTGACAGACGTCCTGCGGCCGCAGCCTGGATTTCGAAACGCGAACGGGAACTCAACAAACCAGGGGCAGTCGCCAACTCTAAAAATGATGATCCGACGACGTTGACCAAGGTCATCGACCGCTACATCGAGGAGACCGTCAAGGAGATTGGTCGCACAAAAGCGCAGGTCCTAACGGCGATCAAGAACTACGAGATCGCTAACATGCCCTGCTCTTCCATCAAATCTAAAGACATTGTTGAATTCCTGCAGTCATTGACGGCACAGCCACAGACCGTCGGAAACTACGCCAGCCACCTCGCTGCAATCTTCGCGATCGCGCGGCCGATGTGGGGCTATCGGCTCGACGAGCAAGAGATGAAGGACGCTGTCAAGGTCGCCCGCCGGATGGGTATCATCACCCGGTCAGCGCAACGCGACCGTCGACCGACCTTGGATGAACTCGATCGGCTGATCGGCCATTTCATCGAACGGCGGAAGAAGGTCCCCCAGGCGATGCCAATGCACAAAGTCATCGCTTTCGCGCTATTTTCGACCCGCCGCCAGGAGGAAATCACGCGGATCAGATGGAAAGACTTCCAGAGAGAGCACAAGCGCGTCCTTGTGCGCGATATGAAGCACCCTGGAGAAAAGATCGGCAATCACACCTGGGTGGACCTTCCCGATCAGGCGATCCAGATCATATCCAGCATGCCAAAGAGTAAATCAGAGATATTCCCCTACTCCACCGACGCCATCTCAGCGAATTTTACGCGAGCCTGCAAGTTGTTGGACATCGACGATCTCCGCTTTCACGACCTGCGCCACGAGGGCATTTCGCGGTTGTTCGAGATGGGCTGGAATATCCCCCATGTGGCTGCGGTCAGCGGGCACCGTTCATGGATCAGCCTCAAGCGTTATACGCATATCCGTGAAACCGGTGACAAGTGTGCTGACTGGGATGGTCTCAAGTTGGCGATTGAGACCAAATAGGGAGCTTATTAAAAGCCGTACCGGACCACATTGGCAGACAATCTGCATTAGGCGAAGCCGGGTGCGTTCAAAGCTGCGACGCCCTGGGAATTAATCGCGTTTCCAACTCTTTCGCCAGTGACCTAAGCGAACTGACTGAGCGGCGGTTGATCAGAACGCGTGGCCGAAAATGCGCGTTCTGCCGAGTGACATCGGAGCTCGACAATAGATCCAGGCCGGATGCTGGATGAGAATGTAGGCGCGGGTCGCCCGGCCGCACATACTGTCTGCCCCGTAGTGATCGGATCGTGGGAACATTCGTGGCGGATGCTTCTTTTCTCGCCGAATGTGCATCCACGGGCGACGCCTGATATCAGGACAACTATGAGAACAGTTGCGACAAATTTAAGAGCTGCAAAACGACCAGCAACGTAGTTGTAGCTGTTGTCGTACCGGACTACATGAAGAGACGAGCAGAGGACGCTGCAGCCTGCCCCGATGACTCACCCCGCCCCCAAAGGGCATTGGCCACGCCAAGGGCGGCAAGGCATTGTCACTCTGGGCAGGGTTGTCCGGCGGCGCCCCATACCGCGACGTCCTTGACGTGCTCCTCAAACGTCCCCGGCGGCTTGCTGCGTCCCTCACCGGGTTCCCACGACCGCGGAATAAAACCACCTAACGATTCGTCATGGCGAAGATGATCCAGCAAGCCGACGGCATCGCGTCCGCCATTGCGCGCCGGATCCCGCATTTGCTTGCAAATCACGCTGCCGCTCTGTCCGTACCAAAGGAATTCGACGGGTGCGAGTTGCCATGGGATTCCGGCCCGCGGGGGCGCTGGCGCAGGGTCATTCGGCAGCGTGGATGTCATGTGGCAGGTTGAACAGGCGATCTCTTCCGCTCCGATCCGGCTCTCACCGGCGTGAATATTCATACCATGGGCGCGAGACTTGGTTTCGCCGGCCGGTGTCCAGATGGGAATGCCGCGCGTGTCGACATGACAGTTGGCGCAGCGCGGATGGGTGACCACCGCCTCGATCCTCTGCCATGCATCCAGGCCGGCCGCCTGGCTGATGCTGCCCGGCGGCAGCGCATCCTTAGAGCCCTCGACCTTCGCGTAAACCACCACTGTCAGAGGCGCCACCGTCGACGACGCCAGCGCAATGGCCATCAGAATTCTCTGCATCAAGTCCTCCTCTCAAACAAAGTCGATGAACTTGTTGAACGGCATTTCGCGGATACGCTTGCCCGTGGCGGCGTATATGGCGTTGGCAAGCGCCGGCGCTGCGGGCGGAACGGGCGGCTCGCCAATGCCCCTGACCGTGTAGTCATTTTCCAGGCCTCGCACCTCGATCACCGGACATTGATACATCCGCATGGCTTCGTGGTGGTTATAGTTGGTCTGTTGGACGGCGCCGTTGGCATAGGTGAGTTCGCAGTTCATCGCGTGGCCGAGGCCCCAGACGACGCCACCCTGGACCTGGTTCTCGAAATTGATGGGGTCGATGACCTTGCCGACATCGGCGGCCACCCAGACCTTGTCGATCTTGATGCCGGCATCCGTCATCGTCACTTCAACGATCTCCGCCACCGCCGTGCCGAACGACTCCACGAAGGCAACGCCCCGGCCTCTGCCATTCCCGAGCGGACCCTTCCAGTTCGACATTTCGCCCACGGTTTCCAGGAGCTTGCGGTAGATCGGGATCTTGCACATGTCGATGCGCGCCCGGAGCGGATCGAGCCCGGCGGCATGGATCAGTTCGTCGATGAAACTCTCTGTAAAGAAGCCGTTGGCCGAAGCGCCAACCGACCGCCAGGTCGTAGCGGGCGACAGGCCCTGCACCTCGAAGCTGGCCGCCCGGTAGTTCGGAATGTCGTAATAAAGGTTCCAGATGCCCACGGCCAATTGGCCATCGGGGTCTTTCGACGGCGCGCCCATGCGCCCCAGCAATTCCTTGAACGGGGGTTGCGCCGCTACCTTGAAGTCGGCCGCCACGATCCTGCCGTCCTTGACGCTGCCCCGATACCTCCCCATTGCGATATGTCGCGGGATATCCTGCAGGAAATCCTCTTCCCGCGAGAAGACGAGCTTTACCGGCGTTCCGCGGAGCTGGTCGGCGATCTCGGCGAGCGCCCTTACATTCTCGAATTCGAGGCGGTGGCCGAAGCTCCCGCCCGACCACTCGTTATGGAAGATAACCTGTTCGGGTTTCAGGCCGATCGCTTTTGCGGCGATGTATTGGACCGATTGCGGTGTCTGATGCCCGACCCAGATTTCCATTCCGCTGTCCGTCACGATCCCCATGCCATTCAGCGGCTCCAGCGGTTGATGCCCGACATACGGCGCGCGATACTCCGCCTCGACGAGCGTACCGTCCTGCAAGCCTGCTTCGACATCGCCGTCATTGCGCCACTGCTTGGCGAGGAATTCCGGGGTAAAGGAGGCTGCGACGGTGCTCCAGTGCTCTGCCTGGTCGGCCGGGTATTTTGCGGGCTCCCATTCGCAATCGACCGCTTCGGCTGCCTGCATGGCATACCAGCTGTTAGACGCGATCACTGCCACGCCATTCGATATCTTGAGGATCTTCTGGACCCCAGGCATCAGCCGCGCCTTGCCCGCATCGTAGGACTTGATGGGCTGACCCTTGTTGGGATTCAGCTTGACGGCCGCATAGACCATGCCATCCATTTGCCGGTCGATGCCGAATTTAATTTCGCCAGTCACCTTGGCGCGGATGTCGAGCCGCTCCATCGGTTTGCCGATCAATCGCCACTGAGACGGGTCGCGCAGCTTTACATCGGTCACCGGCGGAATCTTCGCCGCCTCGGCCGAAAGCGCCACGTAGGGGATTTTGGTGCCATCGGGCAGGATCACATGGCCCGCCTCGGTGCGGATGTCGGCGACATCGACGCCGCTTCGCTTGGCCGCGGCCGCCTTCAGTGTTTCCCGCGCAACGGCGCCGGCGACGCGCAGCTTTTCATAGGTGTCGGGAATGGTACTGGAGCCACCGGTCATCTGCAGGCCGGATTGCCTGAGCCATTCCAAAGCTGCCGCCCGCCCCTTCTCGGCCTCGGGGCTTTGGTCCGCGGCCATGAAGGGCGCGATTTCGTGCGCGAATCCGGTGTTGAAATAGGCGGGGCTCGGTCCGGCAAAACGGATCTCGAACTGGCCCAATTCCAAGTCCAGCTCCTCTGCGATCATCACCGGCTGGATGGAACCAACACCCTGCCCGATGTCGGCATGCTGCGCGATGAGCGTGATCCTGTCCGGACTGATCTCGACCCATGGATTGAACGCAACAGAGTCCGGACCGAGGTTAACCGCCAGCGGGTTCGTCGCGGCGGGAGCTGGAGGGTTTTCCGCAGCCCGACTATACGATCCGAAAACCACGCCGCCAGCGACCGCGGCGGATCCGACGACGAATGCGCGGCGGGAAAAACCTGGCATCTGGGCCATATCACTTCCCCCCGATCTTTGCGGCAGCCGCGTGGATGGCAACGCGAATACGTTCATATGTGCCACATCGACAGAGATTGCCCGACATAGCTGCGTTGATGTCCTCGTCGGTCGGTTTGGGATGTGATTTCAGCAACGAGATTGCCTGGATAATCTGGCCGGCCTGACAGTAGCCGCACTGCGGCACCTGATGTTCGACCCAGGCCTCCTGCAGCGGGTGCAGTCCGCCGTTGCCGACGCCTTCGATCGTGGTTACCGCCTTGCCCGCGACATCCGCCATGCGCGCCTGGCACGAGCGAACCGCCTCGCCATCGACCTGCACAGTACAGGCACCGCACTGCGCCACGCCGCAACCATATTTGGTGCTGGTAATGCCAAGCTCGTCGCGCAGAACCCAAAGCAAAGGCATTTCGGGGACTACATCGACCTGGTGCCTGGCGCCATTTACGGTGATATCGAACATCACAAGCCTTCCCTAATTCCGAGGTCACTTGCCGTTGCTGGAAGCGTAGTGTCGGCTCACAAGAATGCCAAGAAGAGGCGGCCAGTATTTACCTTTTTTAACCTGCCCGGCATCGACAGCGATCGGAATGGATCAGCCCAGCGGCGCTGGGATGGTGAGGTGCTGTGCTACCACCATAGATACATGGTCATGCGTCGCGAGGGGTAATTGCCGCGATTGCCGCCTCTGCAGCGGAGATGTCCTGCTCGACCGCACCGGCGCTATCGCCCACCGCGCCCACGATTTCATCACCTACGCGTACAGGAATTCCACCGCCGAAGATGACAAGCCGCCCGCCATTGCTCTGGGCGATGCCGAACAGCGGCGCACCGGGTTGCGCCGGTTCTCTCAGATAGGCGGTGTTCTTGTCGAACAGGCGGGCTGTTGTCGCCTTGCCGATCAGCGCGCCGTCCTGGCGGGTGAAGGACACCAGCGCGCGCCCCGCATCGACGACGGTAAGGTTGTAGGCGATACCCAGACTTGCGGCCCTGGCTTCCCCCGCTTCCAGCATAAGTTTGGCATCGGAGAGTGTGAGAGTGCTGCGAGAACGGGTTATCGTCATACTCGCCTTAGGTTGCTTTTCGGCAATCTGGCCTGCTGCCCATTGCCCGGCCTGCAATTCTTCACTTCATCCACACCGGATAACGCCTTAATTCACCAATTTTCGCCAATCTTAACGACCATCCCAACCGTGGCTACGCTAATATTCGGCCGCTGACCCCGTTTAACAGGAGACGATGATGTCTCACCTGAAAGAGACCTCTGTCCAGCCGGACTACCCGGATCGCCGCACCGTCCTTCGCGCTGCAGGCGGCGCTGCAATCGGCGGGGTTGCCGCCGCCCTCACAGGCATCACAACTGCGTCCGCCCAGGAAACGCCTGTCGCAAGCAGCGTCTCAGGTTCGCTGGGCGCCCGACTGCAGGGCGTTCAGCATTTTGGCCTGACAGTGCAGAACATGGAACGCGCTTATGAATTCTACACGGCCGTGCTCGGAGGGACGGAAGTCTTCCGCCATGGTGACTTTCAAGGCGATGCCGTCCAGAACACGCTGCTTGCCGACCAGGAAATCCTGGCCAATCAACTCAGCGTCAATCCGCAGACGATCGGTGTGCCTGACCTCAGGGGCGGCTCCCAACGCCTGGACGTGCGGTTCATCCAGTTCGACAACGTCGTCATCGAGCTCTTGCAGTATCGCGATGCTGACCAACCGATGGGTGGCCCCAATGCATTCGCGGAACCTTTGGAGCACATGAGCCCAGCCTTTCCGCGAATGATGCACATCTGCTTCCATGTTCGAGACGACGTCGAATTTAATCAGTTCATCGCGGATCTCGAGGCGGAGTCCGCGCGGCGCGGCATGACCCAAGTGCGGGCCAATCGCATCATTCGCGTTTCGACTGAGGAGGAAAGAAAGGCTGCGCCGCTTAGCGCCAACACCAACAGGGTGACGGTTGCGCCATCGGATGGCTGGGAGTTGATTTACTGCAAGGGGCCAGAGGGCGAACAGCTCGAATTCGTCAAGGCGCTCGGCCCTGTAAAGAAGCGCTTTGCGGATGCCCTGGAGACGCATCGGCGCGTTGCCAGCGCAAAGTGAAACCCAGCAGTCAATTCCATCGCGCTCGGGCGCGACAAGGAGAACCGGACATGATTAAAACGCTGTGGCCGCAGACTTCAGCCGTCCTGCTCGCTGGGTCGATTTTCAGCGCAGGCGCGGCGATGGCGCAAGACGGCCCGGGCCGAGACTATGCCAGGATCAACAGCGGCGCCTATTCGATCGTTGCCGAAGTCAGTGCTAAGCCGAGGAAGGAGACCGAATTGTGTGCCATCACACTCCCGCTTATCGAACTCGTCCGCGGCGACCCCGCCAGTGATGCCAGCAGATTTTTCGGCGCTTAACCTCATTTAACACCGGCTATGGCCCCGTAGCAGTACGGTCTGTGGCAGCGACTTGATTTAGTTGGCTGGTCGGCGGCAAATGCAAATGACCTCAGGGCAATCCGAAATGAGGCGAAACTGATCATGACCCACATTGAGCCTCCGGGCAAACTTGATCGCCCCGTCGATGAGAGCTCGGACCATGTTCTCGGCAAAGCGAGCGCGGAAATTACGCTTGTGGAGTACGGCAGTTATGTCTGTTCCCATTGCCGGGCCGCGCATGAGGAGATTGAGCGCGTCCGCGAGCAATTCGGGGATCGCCTTCGTTATGTCTTCCGCCATCTCCCCATACCAGGCAGCGAATTTGCCTGCAGAGCAGCGGAGCTGGCCGAGAGCACGCACAGCAACGAGGAATTCTGGAAAGTTCACAGGAGCTTGATGACGCGGTCGGCTCAACTGACCGAGGAAGACATGGTCGTCGTCACGAGGGAAATTGGACTGGACATTGAGGATCCGCAACAGGTCGACTCTTTGAGGGAGACGGCGAAAACGAGAATCGACTCGGATATCCGCAGTGCTCACGCTAGCGGGGTCCGCTTCACGCCCACTTTCTTCATCAACGACCGCCGCTACGACGGGCCGTGGGACGAGAGTTCGCTGTCGGACGCGATGCTCGGGCGTCTCGGTCACCGCATGCATTCGGCCGTATTGGACTTCGCAGCCTGGGGGCCGTCGGCGGGTGTCCTTCTGCTGCTCGCGACCATCATTGCGGTCTTCCTTAGCAATTCGCCCGCTGCCGATGCCTTCGAAAATTTGATGCACGAGAATGTGGGGGTCGTCATTGGTGCCGACACGTTTGGGATGTCGCTGCGCCACTGGATAAACGATGGTATCCTCACGGTTTTCTTCCTTGTCGTGGGGCTTGAAATCAAACGCGAGATGACCGTGGGACGTCTTGCTACCGCCGCAACGGCTGCTTTGCCGATTTCTGCAGCGATCGGGGGTATGATCGTCCCAGCGCTCGTATTCTGGCTGCTGGTCCCGAGCGGACCCTGGGAACACGGTTGGGGCATACCCATGGCGACGGATACCGCTTTCGCCGTGGCGATCATCGCCATGATGGGCCGTCGAGTCCCCGTCGAACTGAGAATATTCCTGACTGCCGCTGCCATTGTAGACGACATCGGTACGATCGCGGTCGTCGCGCTCTTCTATTCAGACGAACTCAACCTGTACTACGCGGCGGCCTCAGTGGTCCTTGGACTTCTCCTATGGATTCTCAATCGAGCACACGTCTACCGGGTGTCCCTGTACTTGATCCTGGGCGCGCTCCTGTGGGCATGCGTTCATGCCAGCGGTTTCCACGCGTCACTTGCCGGTATCATACTCGCGCTTCTGATCCCGACACGACCGCCGGCGAACCTTAGGGCGCTCATCGTCCAGGCCGACACGATCATCACGGCCGAGGCCCAGCGCTGTAGTGCCCGGGGGCACGGCCCTTCGCTTCCCGCAGTGAGAGCACTCGACGCCATACATGATCGGATCGAATCTCCCGCAGATCGGTTGCTTCGGCATGCTGGCACACGCTCGAGTTATCTCATCTTGCCGCTCTTCGCCCTAGCAAATGCAGGGGTCGAGATGACACCTGCTGTTTGGGCAGGTCACGAGCCATTGATGCTGGCGGTCTTCGCGGGCCTGTTTGTCGGCAAACCTCTCGGGATAATGGCAGCCTGCGTGATCGCCGTCCGGATGGGCGTCGCGACCAAGCCTGAAGCATATTCCTGGCAGCAACTGCTCGGCGCGGCAGCGCTCGGTGGGATAGGATTTACGATGTCTCTGTTCATCGCCGGGCAAGCGCTCACGGACACATCGGATTTCGCGGCCGCGAAAATTGCCGTGTTCCTGGCGTCTTCGCTCTCTGCCATGGTTGGAGCGCTATTGCTTCTCACAGCCGCAAACCGCTCGGCCGTTCACGCGGCGGAACCGACGCCATCGGGGCTGGCTCTATAGTCCTAACTGCGGTGCATCAGCGCGAGACTCTGTCTGTTTCGAGACTAAAAAAGACGGGATTTCTGAGGGTTTTTCGAGCGGCAACTATCGCAGCCCGCGCCAGGCTTCATAGAATCCGGGACATGCCTACCCCAAACCAATGCGACTTACATCCTCATAGGAGGACCGACAGTCACGGTAGACAATGGAGGTCACCATGCACACCAAAGCCTTTGATGCTCAATGCGCGGCCGTGAAGGTGCACTGCACCGATCAGCGGCAACGGCAAAAAGCAGGCTTGACGCTTTTCGCGCTCGCTCTCGGAAGTTTCTGCATCGGGACATCCGAATTTGCCAGCATGGGGATCTTGCAGTTGTTTTCAGCAAGCCTGGAGATCGATCTGCCCGCCGCCACGAACGCCATCACTGCCTACGCTTTTGGTGTCGTGATCGGTGCACCGCTGGTCACGCTTGCTGCTGCTCGACTGAACCGAAGAACCTTACTTCTTTTGCTCATGACCCTCTTCGTGTGCGGAAACATCCTCTCGGCCCTGGCGACAAACCTTGGGATGTTCGCGGTGGCCCGCTTCATCAGCGGAATGCCCCAAGGTGCCTATTTCGGTGCGGGTGCCGTCGTGGCATCGTACATCGTTGGCCCCGGACATGGCGGGAAGGCATTTGCCCTCGTGATGAGTGGCCTGACGGTCGCCACGATCTTCGGATCACCACTCGCCACCTTTCTTGGTCAAAACCTCGGATGGCGGAACACCTACATTGCGGTCGCCGCATTCGGCGTGTTGTCAACTTTGGCATTGTGGCTCTGGGTTCCCAGGTCGAGCGCTTTGGATGGCGGTTCAGTTGCCCAGGAAATGACCTCTCTTGGCAGGCCGTCAGTCTGGTTGATGATGCTTGTGGCCGCGCTCGGCGTCGCGAGCATATTCGCCGTCTACACCTTCATAGGGGCTTTCGTGACCGACGTGGTCGCCCTGGGCCCAGGGTGGATCCCGGTCGCTCTTGCATTGTTCGGCATCGGCATGACGACAGGCAATCTGGTTGGCGGCAGAATTGCCGACAGGCATCCGGCTCGCGGCATTCTGGTCGGCTTCGGAAGTGCCGTCATCGTACTCGCGATCACGGCCAGATTCGGCTCCAATGCCCCCACCCTTTTTGTGGGGCTTTTCTGCGTTGGGGCTACCATGATGACCGCAATCCCCACCATTCAAGTCAGGCTCACGCGACTTGCACCGGAAGCCCCGACCTTGATGGGCGCAATGAACCTGGCCGCACTCAATGTCGCAAACGCCATCGGCGCTTGGGCCGGCGGGCTGGCCATAGGCGGCGGCTTCGGATTGCTGTCTGCGGTATGGGTGGGGTGTCTCCTCACGCTTCTGGGCCTGGGCGTCTTTGCGTTGGTCCTGCGCGGTGGTATGCAGACGGCGTCAGCGCTTTGAAGTGAAACTGTGCATCCTAGCTGGGCATCGCCTCAAACTGCGGTAGGTCGAGGGGCCAATTCCACTTGAGGCGGGCGCTTGATGAACATCTCGAGCTTCTGTGTTATCAGTCTGGGTGGATCGAGACTTCGGAGCTCGACAAACACTTAGCCGGGGAGAGACTCCGGGTTGCTTGAGTAGAGCCCTGACCACAGACGCATTGGCCTGTGCATTTCTTCCTCACGACACATCCCCCGCCCCCCTCCCCGTATTCGGCGCCAGGGCTCTTCCGTACGCCGGAGTTAAGCCAGAGATCCATCTCTGCCGGATCCAGCAAGACGCCAGCATCGGGAGCGAAAATTCTCGGGGAATTCCTTTTTCTGTAAAATTAGCCGGACCTGCCCTCGCGGCGTTCGTTGGAGGCATCAGCCCGCGTCAAGCTTTGCCGAGACGCTTCACAAATCCTGCCACGAGAGGTGCGATCGTATCCAGTCGTTCCTCGAGAGCAAAATGCCCGGTGTCGAAGAGATGAAGCTCTGCGTTCGGCAGATCGGTCAGGTAGGCGCGGGCACCAGCTCCCAGAAACAATGGGTCGTTACGACCCCAAAGGATCTGTACAGGAGGCGAGGCCCGCAGGAACCATTCCTGCCATGTCGGGTAGGCGGCGACGTTGGATTTGTAGTCGAGCAGGAGGTCGACCAGGCGTGCCTTTCTACCGGGCAGTTCCATGAAATGCTGATCAAGCGTGTAGCTATCCGGCGAAATCGCCTCCGGGTCCGATGCACCGGTAAGATACTGGAACTTCGTTCCCTCAAGCGTCAACAGTCCGTCCAGCTCCCTGAGTCCTGCTTCGTCATGCTCCCGGATCGAGATCAGATGTCTTGCAGCGTCCGATAGGCCTGCCTCATAGGAGTTGGCGTTCTGTACGATGACACCCGCAATCAATTCCGGCCTGCGGGCGGCGATCCTGAATCCGACAGGCGCGCCAAAGTCGAAGACATAGAGGACAAATCGCTCAAGGCCCAGCCTGTCTACAAACGCCTCGATGGTGCAGGAGATGCTCTCGAAGCTGTACCCGAAACTTCCTGGCGACAAGTCGTGGCTTCGGCCGAAACCCGGATAGTCGGGGGCAATCATGTGGAACTCTCCCCCCAGCGACTGCATCAGCCCGCTATATTGGTGCGACGAGGAGGGAAATCCGTGCAGGAGCAATATTGGCGGCGACCCGGCTGTCGCCTCGGGGATCGTCTCCCGGTAAAAGATTTCTGCTCCATCGGCTTTCATGGTGCGATAACGCATGCGTGCCATGGTCTCTACTCCTCGGGTGTTGACCGCTACTCCTCGGGTCCGCGCTCCTGTTTTGCGTTCTTCAACCGTGCGAGGGATCCCTGACGGGCCGGGCTAAGTGTATGGGTATGCAACCGGCTTGCTAACTATTGCTAAGGCGAAAATGGAGCTGGGATATTTCTTCGTTGCAAGCCATTGGAGTGCCTCATGCAAGATGGGCCGCTCTGCTGCGGTCCATCCTGACGCCGGACAATGTGACGCGAGAGGCCGCACGGGCCGATCAGTGCGCGACAAGCACCATCTTCTGGTTCACCAATTCCTTGATGCCCGCGCCGGCAAGTTCGCGACCGTAGCCGGACCTCTTGACCCCGCCGAACGGAAGTTCAGGTCCCGTGAAGGAGGATGTGTTGATCCACACGGACCCGGTCTCGACCTGAGAAGCCAGGGACTTTGCGCGCTCGACGTCCGCGGTGAAGATCGCCCCCGAAAGCCCGAACTTCGAGTCGTTTGCGATCCTGACGACGTCGTCATCGCTATTGATCACATGCACCTGCGCCACTGGTCCGAAGAACTCCTCGAAATAGGCGGGATTGTCCCGTGACACATTGGTGAGGATAGTCGGCCTGTAGTATGCGCCCGGTCCATCGATCGCGGTCCCGCCGACCAGTACCTTGGCCCCTGCCCTAACTGCGCGATCGACCTGCCTGGCGATATCGTCGCGGGCTCCGATGGACGACATCGGCCCCAGCCCGACGGTTTCATCCATCGGGTCGCCGATCTTGGTGCTCGTGAACTTCTCGCCAAGCTTTTTGACGAACTCGTCAGCAACCTTCTCATGGATGAGGAATCGTTTCGCGCCATTGCACACCTGGCCGCATCCGCGCAGCCTGGCCTCAACGCCAGCGGCGACGGCCTTGTCCACGTTAGCATCGTCGAGGACGACGAAGACATCGCTGCCGCCGAGTTCCATCACGGACTTCTTGAGGTTTTTGCCCGCATTAGCAGCCACGATGCTGCCCGCCCCCTCCGAGCCCGTGAGAGCCACGCCCTGGACACGATCGTCGGCGATGAGCGTCGATATCTGGTCACCCGTCGCGAAGATGTTCGTCCAGGCTCCCTGCGGCGCGCCCGCATCGGAAAGTAGTTCCTCAAACGCGACCGCTGCCTGCGGCACCATGCTGGCATGTTTGGCAAGCACCGGATTGCCGATAGCAAGGTTCGGTCCGGCCACACGGATCAACTGGTAGAGTGGGAAATTCCAGGGCTCGACAGCGACAACAACGCCGATCGGATGATACTCCAGCCAAGCCTCGCCCTTGGCGGTCGTCACCTTTTCGCGCGCGAGCAAGGTGTCGGCATTGTCGGCGTAGTACTGGGCGATGTCGGCCGTGATCCGCACTTCGGTACGCGCTTCGTTGATACGCTTGCCCATCTCCAGCGTGAGAATGCGTGCCAGTTCCTCCACGCGCTCGTTTGCCAGTTCGGCAAACCGACGCAGGACCTTCAGCCGGGGTGCCCTGTCGCCCTTGCACCACGGCGACTTGTAAAGGGAATACGCCAGGGTTAGCGCCCGTTCGATCTCCTTGTCACCGTGGTTCTCGAACGTCTTGAGGACCTCGCCCGTCGCCGGATTTACGCTCTGATAGGCCATGTCACGATCTCCTTTCTATATCGATTGGTAAACCACCAGTCCTGGGGGTGTTTAATGCGCGCCTGCGCAAAATTGCGACTGTCCAAAGGCCGGAATCGCCTGGGCACGACAGTTGCAGATTAGTCCGTCACTCAGAATTCCTGTGCCGTTGGGCGCAGCACGATCTCGTTGATGTCCACGTCGGCGGGCTGCTCAATGGCGAAGGTGATGGCCCTGGCAACGGAGCTGGCGGGGATCGCCGACTTATAGAAATCCATGACCGCGCCCTGCGATGTCCCGCTGGTCGTGTGCTTCAGGTCGCTGTCGACGGCGCCTGGCTCGATCGACGTCACCCTGATCTTGCTTCCAATCTCCTGGCGCAACCCTTCGGATATCGCCCTGACAGCAAACTTCGTGCCGGAGTAGACGGTGCCTCCGGGTGCAAAGACCTTAACGCCCGCGACGGAGGAGATGTTGATAATGTGGCCGGCATCCTGTTTGATAAATATCGGCAGGACTGCGGCGATGCCATACAGGGTACCCCTGAGGTTGACGTCGATCATCGCGTCCCATTCATCCGTGTTCACTTCCGCCATTGGGCGGATGGGCATCAGCCCGGCATTGTTGATCAGGACATCCAGCCTTCCAAAGTCGGAAACGACCGCGTCCGCCACCGACTTGAACTGGTCCTTGTTCGCCACATCCAGCTCATAGCCTCTTGCATTGCCACCGGAGGAAGAAATCCTGGACGCCACTTCGTCGAGTTTTCCGCGCCGTCGCGCCGCGATCGCGATCCTCGCCCCCTTCGAGGCGAGCATCTGGGCGGTCTCTGCACCCAGCCCCGTGCCACCACCGGTTATCAGCACGACTTTTCCTTCAATATTGTTCGACATCTTCCTTACTCCTTTGCTGAAGTGGCCCTTTAAATACCTGCATTCTCGAGGTCGATGACGGATACGGCAGCTTGAGCGACGGTGATGTCCTGCTCCACGGAACCGGCGCTTGCCCCGACGGCACCAATCAAGCGGCCGTCCCGGATGACCGGAAGCCCGCCGCCGAAGATGACGACGTTGCCATCATTGCTCTGATCTATGCCGAAGAGCGGCTCGCCGGGTTGGGCCAACTTTGCCAGGTAGTCGGTTTGCTTATCGAAGAGCCTGGCCGTAACGGCCTTCTTGATGGCCAGATCGATACTGCCGATCAGAGCGTCGTCCTGACGGAGGAAAGCGATCAGATGTCCACCTGCGTCGACAACCGCGATGTTATAGGCAATGGCAAACTCGATCGCCTTGGCTTCGGCCGCAGACAGCATCAGTTTGGCGTCATCCAGAGTAAGCGTAGTGATTAGCCTGGTCATGTCGGCTCCTCGGAACTCTGTGCCAGCGCATCATCGGAGCGGTCCGTTCGTCCCCGCGAGACAAGCCGCAACACCGGACGCCGCTGTTCCTTCGTTGGCATTGAAAACAGGTTAGCATCTGGCCGCTGCAACGCGCGTTAAACGCCGTCAATACGAGTAAAATCCGGCAATCATTGCACCCTCTCCACTAAACAAGCTTGCCCGGGAGCGGCGACCAATCGCTGCGTTCCGATCGCAGATCGCCAGCGCGGCGCTCCTGGAATTTCGCGAGAATTGGCAAGACTTAACAGGCTGGACCAAGTGAACACGGGTAGGTTTTCTCATCCAAGCCCCGCAGCGTGTACCGGTATCGAGGTTCTTGCTATGGTCGACAGAGGCGACTTCAACATGCTCAGCAGCCCGATCTCCGTCGAACTGCGTGAAATCCCCGGTGAGGCGTTTCCCCTGCTCACGCCCGATATGGTGGCACGCATTGCACCCTTTGGTCGGATGGATCGCTTTGATGGCGGTGCGTATCTGTACGAGGTTGGCGATCGGGAGGTGGACTTTTTCGTCATTCTGAATGGGGCGGTGGACGTATTCGAGAGCGATGGGCACGGCGGACAGGCGCTCATCGCCACACACCGCGAAAACCAGTTCACCGGGGAACTGCATCATCTGAGCGGGCGGGCCGTTCTCGTCTGTGGAAGAGCGATCGTTCCCACATCCGTCGTCCGCCTTTCGCGCCCATCGCTACTCAAAATGGTCAGCGCCGAACCGGACATCGGCGAAATCATCCTGCGCTCGTTCATTCTCAGGCGTGCCAGGCTGCTCGAACATGCCGAGGGCGGTACCGTCATCGTGGGAAGTTGTCGCGCCGGCGACACGGTCCGCATCCAGACGTTTCTGGAGAGGAACGGCTATCCTTATCGCTGCCTGGATACCGATTTCGACGATGACGCTCGGGTGGCCATGGAGACCTTCCATGCCGAAGCCGATAGCCTGCCGATCGTTGTACTCAATGGCGTGAGGGTGCTTTCTCGGCCTGCCAATCGCGACCTTGCGGAGGCGCTCGGCATCACGGAGCGGCTGGACTCTGCGCATGTGTACGATGTGGTCGTCGTTGGCGCTGGGCCGTCCGGCCTCGCCGCCGCCGTCTACGCCGCCTCGGAGGGCCTTGACACGCTGGTCATCGAGGCCGTTGGGCCGGGTGGCCAGGCAGGCACGAGTTCACGGATCGAAAACTACCTCGGATTTCCCATGGGTATCTCGGGACAGGATCTTGCCCGGCGAGCGCAGATACAGGCGCAAAGGTTCGGCGCGCGGTTCGCCGTCGCTAATCCTGCTGGGCGCCTGGAGTGCGCTTGCTATCCGTTTGCGGTGCATCTGGAAGGCGGCAACGTGGTGCTTGGCCGATCCATCGTTGTTGCGACCGGCGCACGGTATCGAAGATTGAATATAGCCGAGGCTGAGCATTTCGAAGGGAAAGGAATTCACTACGCGGCCACCTCGATCGAGGCGCAGCTTTGCGAAGGCTCCGAAGTCGCTGTGGTGGGCGGCGGAAATTCCGCCGGACAAGCGGCCATTTTCCTGTCTTCACGAGCACGGCGCGTCCATCTCCTCGTCCGGGGTGAAGGACTATCGGCAACCATGTCGGACTATCTTGTCAGTCGCATCATGCAGTCTACCCGGATCACCCTGCATATCCACAGCGAGATTGCCTCGCTTCTCGGTGAAAATTACCTTTCATCGGTCCGATGGCGACAAAGCGGAGAGAAAGAGGTCGAGCATTGTATATCGAACCTCTTTCTGATGATCGGGGCTGTTCCGAACACGGACTGGCTCAACGGTTGCGTCGAGCTCGATGATCGGGGCTTCATCCTGACCGGCTACGACCACGATGGTGCGCCCTACGCGTCCAGCGTCCCGGGTATTTTCGCGGTCGGCGATGTCCGAGCCAAATCAATCAAGCGTGTTGCATCGAGCGTTGGCGAAGGATCAGTCGTGGTCCACTCGATCCACGGCTGGCTGGCGAGCAATCCGGCGGGCCGCGCCCGCCCGGACCGGTCAGTTCACGTTTGAGGAAACCCGGCCAACTCCTATCCGCTCGTAGTGCGTCTAGTATTCTGTAGCTCCACCAGCAGGTTGCGAGCTCTTTGCAAGTCAGGAGTATCGAAGCCATCTTTGAACTCACCATATAGCGGTTCAAGCACGCTCTTGGCCTCATCAGTCCGTAACTGTTCCTTAAGCAGGAAGGCCAAATCTGTTGCGCTACGGAGCCGCCAGGCCCAAGCGCCATTTTCTTCTGCCGCTCGTAAGGATCGCCGCAAGGTGGAAACCGCTTCCTCGCCGCGCCCCAACAATCTTTCGTTTACGGCCCTGAGCCGTAGCAACTCGGGCACCACCGACCGCTGCGGTCCGATCTCGAACAGATAGTCGAGTATGCGCACGGCCTCCGCCGCCTGTCCGATCGAATAAAGGGCCTTGATCAGAAGCGCATAGTAGACGTGACGCCCAATCTGGCGAACGCCGGTGCGAAGTTCGTCAAATGCCGACATAAGTCCATCAGGGTTTCGGCTGGAGCCGGAAAGCACCTCGAGCGCTTCGGCATAACAGTTTGCCACCGGAATCCATGCCGGCATTCCGTGGCGATAGATCGTATCCTTCAGTTGGCCGGCGTAATGCTTGCCGAGGTCGAACTCCGCACATTCACTCAGAACGAAAAGGACACCGTGCGTATAGCAATATATGAGCGTCCATCCATGACGGGCTTCTATTGCCTCTTTCGCGGAAGCGCGAATCCTGTTCAGACCCGTGCCGGGACTACGAGAGCCAAGCCAATTCAGCGCGCCCAGAATCGTTTCCGTCCTGATCCTCGGATCGATGTCAAATCGAGACGTGGCGCTTTCAGGAACGCTCGCCAATTCCTGACGCAGCTTTTCCATTCTTGCGATCGCGGCCGGATACTCGCAGCGAATGATCTCAATCTCCGCAAAGAGCTGCTCATACTCCCACAGCGCCGAACGATTGTTCGCCTGCGTGGCGACCCGCTTCAAGTCTTCGAGAGTGCTCTGAGCTGCCGATTGCTGCCCCGGGAGTAGGCGGTACCTCGCCAAGGCACCGAGTGCCCGGCATTCGGCGTTGGTATCCCCAATTTGGCGTGAAAGCTGGATAGCAGCTTCAAAAGTGCCGATAGCTTTTTCCGCATCGGCGGATATGTAGCTACTCACAGCGGCCAGCCCTACGAGCAGCTTCAACTTCAGGGCTGCGTCATCGCATCTAGTGCGATTAAACTCGAAGAGCGCCTGCTCGCAGTTCCGGCGCGCCTCTTCGCTCAACGACAACTCATGCCAAAGTGGTATGCCGGATGCGACCAGTTGCATGCCGAGGAGCGTGTCTCCGTGACGAAAGAGAGCCCAGCCAATGGCTCGACGCAAATCGTCCAAATGATTGGCGTAAATCGCATACCATTGTCGTGCTGAAGGTCTTGACTGATCGGCGTTCGCTCGGGTGAAGATTTCCAGCATGAGGCGAGCGTGGCCTTCCGACACAGCGGGCATTTCCCCGGAGGTTTCCCGCAGATTCCCTGCGAACGCGCGAGTACTGTCGAGAAGGCGGTATCGCATTTCGCCTGCCAACTGCTCGACGCTCAGCATCGACTTGGCACGGAGCCCGGCGACGGCATCAAAAACGGCTGTTGGATCCAGGCCATGTTTGGCAACGACGCTCACAACCGCATTCATGTCGAACGCGCCCATGAAGATCGAGATAGCTCGCAGCACGGCTGCCTCGTTCTTCGTGAGGAGTGCGTAGCTCCACTCCAGCGTTGCGAGTAGGGTGTGTTGACGGCGTGGTCCGTCCGGGTTACGTCCAACCAGCGTGGTAAAACGATCGTCAAGTTCCTTGAGGACCTCGGGCGCACCTCGGCTTGCAAGTCGGGATGAGACAAACTCGATGGCGAGAGGCATTCCATCGAGCCGTCTGCATATCTCGGCGACCGCAGCTGCCTCTCCATCTTCGATAGTGTACTTTCCCTTCCCGGACGCTAGCTCGACCAGAAGTTGGGGTGCGGAGTAGCGAAGCACCTGTTCCGCCGTGTAATTTCGGCCGGACGGGGGAACTTGCAGCGGAGCAAGCCGGAAAACCTCTTCTCGTTTCACGCGGAGATCCTGACGGCTGGTGGCGAGAATCCTGACATCCCTCGTGTTCGCAAGGATGACATCGCAAAAATGCGCCACGGTATTGAGCACATGCTCGCATGTGTCCAGCAGAAGCAGCGTCTTCCTGCGCGTCAGGATCGATGAGATCGCCCCCAGGCGGTCCTGGCCACCTGCGCTGATGCCGAGCGCGGTGGCAACGGCGGGGATGACGAACTCCTCTCCGGCGGCCCTGGCGAGATCGATGAACGTGATAGAACCGCCCTCTTCGTCTTCTACCAGTTGCATCGTGGCGACTGCGAGCGTTGTCTTTCCGACTCCGCCGGGCCCAACGATCGTCGTCAGCCGGTTGGTCGCGATTTTGTCTCGCAACGTGGCGATTTCGGCGTCCCGCCCGACAACCGGTCCCAGCTCCGGAAACTGTGTATTGGCAGTGACGGGGAGATCGGCAATGGGCTGGAAGGCTTCAGCAATAACCTGATCGCTCAGCCAATAGCCGCGGCCCACCAGCGTCCTGATGTAGTCTTCTCCCGGAGAATATTCCCTGAGGGTCCGCCTGAGCGAAGCGATCGTCACCTTCAGATTAGCTTCATGAACGAAGAGGCCCGGCCAAGCTGCGTTGTACAGAGCCTCCTTGTGCACCACGTCACCCTTCTTCCGGGCCAAGGTCACGAGCATTTCCATTGCCCGGCCACCGAGGTGAACCTCTCCCGCACCGCAAAAGAGCCGGCGGTGCTCCTTGTGCAGGCGAAAGGGCCCGAATTCGACCACATCATCCGATTCCGTCGAACCCATACGCCCCTCTTGACGTGCTCATGATCGGCTTGGCACAAGAAATTAACGAGGTCACAATAGCGCGCCGATGAAACATGATTTTAGCCAGCGCTGGGCTCTCACTGCCATCGGTTCATCATCAAGTAATTATACTCCAAGTCAGTTCCGTTTGACACGCCTGGCCGACAAACTCGGCCACCGAAAGCCGCACATTTGATCCCTTAGCGGGCCGGCGATGGACCTCCAGGCGTCCTGGCCTTCCGAAAATCCTGCAAGGTTCCCAGACTGTGCAGTTCTCCACGCAAATGGATAGGCACACGCGATACCAACATCACAGCCACCGTCGGTGCTGATCTCTCAATTGCATAATTGCCAAACCGAACGGGCGGAGGCTTAAGCGAAAACCACGTGATGAGGCGATCGTTTAGCGCTTGGACCGCACCATGATCGCAAAATTTAACCACAATTAATGTGCTTCCAAGGCCCGATTGGTTGACTATTCCCCACATCCTCATGATCGGAGAATGTCTCATGAACAGAAACCTCGCACTGCTCTTCACCGCCGTGGTGGTGTTCGCAAGCATATCGCCCGCCGCGGTCGCTGCCGACCTCAAGGCCAAAACCGTCGTCCTCGTTCATGGCGCTTTCGCCGACGGATCGTCTTGGCAGAAGGTCATCCCTCTTTTGGAAAAGGCCGGATTGAAAGTTATCGCGGTCCAAAATCCATTGCAGTCTCTGGAAGGCGACGTGGCCTTCACCAGCCGCGCAATCCGCGATGCCGAAGGACCCGTAGTGCTCGTCGGTCATTCATGGGGCGGCGTGGTCATCACGGAAGCTGGCAATGGCCAAAAGGTCAAATCACTGGTGTACGTGGCCGCCTATGCGCCCGATGCCGGTCAATCGCTGGTCGATGTTGCCTCCAGATACCCCGCACAGGAAAGCCGAAAAACATATATCAAGGACGAGGACGGGTATCTGAAGATAAGCGATGACGGCATTTTCAAGTATTTTGCGGCTGGCCTCTCCCCGGACGAGCAAAGGCTCGTTGCGGCTGTGCAAGGGCGATTCCATGTGGACGCGACCACCACACCCGTCAGCAATGCCGCCTGGCGCGAGAAACCGTCTTTCATGGTTGTGGCGACGGAGGATCAGATCATCGCTCCCGAATTGCAACGGGATCAGGTGAAATCCGCCAAAGCCGAGGTGGTTGAAGTACCGTCTGGCCACGTCGCGATGCTGTCCCACCCCAAAGAGGTTGCCGACCTCATTGTGAAGGCAGCCCAGTAGGGCGGCAAGACTAACGATATCATTGGCACGCCCGAATGGAATTGGTGAACACGTCCTATGGCGAGCCCTCATGAATTCCATCGGGAGCTTCGTATGATGCACGCGCCGACCAAGATCACAGCCATCCTGACTCCTCACCTTGGCAAGGACGCCGAGTTGCGAGCATTGCTTATCGGGATGGCACCGCTTTGTAGGGCTGAACCAGGCAATCTGCGCTGGGATGTCTGGCGCGACCCATCCCACGGCGAACGGTTCATACTCGACGAGCTCTATATTGATGCCGCCGCCGTAGAGGCGCATCGTCTGACGCCCCATTATAAGGCCTATCTGACCAAGATACCGGCCTTGGCCGAGCGAACGGCCTGGGTGTTGGAAGCGGTCGCGGTCGTATAAACCAGCGACGCCACAGGGCGACGAGATATCGAACGACATCGGTGTCTTGAATGCTCTGGGTGCTGCCATCGACCAAAAACCGGTTGCATAGCAAACCAGGGAAAAGGACTTTCACCGATCCGCCGCCAATCGGCTTGAGGTCTCTTTTTCAAGGGAGGTTGAACGCCGAGCTTAGGGTAGAGTTGCCATTATAGATTCCAGCGACAATGATCATCGCCGGCTCAACCTAGCCCGTGAAAAGCAGGCGACGCCGCAGTGGAATGACCAGAACCCCATCCATGCGGAGGAACTCGGCCTGCCATTCAAGGGTACGGTTGATTGACTAGGGAGCTAATGCCGCGATTGCGATCACGCCATTCGCTCGCTCACTTGAACATTCACAAGGAAGTAAGAAGTTCCCGGGCGATGGTCAAATCACGAGTTGACAAACCTTCCCGGAACTCGTCGTAGATCGGCTGCAGTAGATGTCTGGCCTCGTCCATTCGAGACTTGCCACGAAGAAGTGTGGCAAGAGCGTTGGCGGTTCGCAATTTCCAGGAGATGCTACCAATTTCGGTGGCAATCTTCAGGGACTCCCGATAGGCCGACTCGGCTTCCATCTCGAGGCCCTCCTGGCGAAGCACGTTGCCATAGATGCGGAGAATTTCCGGACGGCACCAGATTTCCATATGACGGTTTGACAGCTCGATTGCCGATTGAATTGCTTCCCTGGCTTGTGACAAGTGCCCATACCGCGCCAGAGCGTCTGCCTCGAAAGCCACATAGAAGGGAATGCGCGCCAGATGGTCGATCTCGAAAAAGCCGGCAACCGCCTTCTGAATATTGGCCATGTCTGAGGGAGTGACGGGACCATCCGCGCACGCCATAGCGCTTCGATAGAATGCGGAAAGGGGATGCCAGGTGATGATGTTGTGGCGTGCAATCAGATCGTCGAGCATCGACACGTACCCCTCGAGCCGTGAAAACTGACCGCTCCAGAAGAAGACAGCGCATGCCCAGGCAAGCGAGTTGCTCAATGTCAGCTCGTGCCCGCCTTTCAACGCCATCTCGATCGAAGACTCACACGTGCGCATGGCGGTTTCTGGCTGGCCTATCAGCCACTTGATATGCGAACGGATGTTGTCGATCTCGGCATTGCCGTCATAGAGAAACCTGGCAAAACGAGAGTCTTCATCATAGTCTTGGAAACCTGTCCTTCGCACTCGGTCGATGCGCTCGTCGGCGTCTCTCAGACGACCAAGAAGATACTCGGCAACTGCCAGGTGCTGGTCGCCGTCGGCGACAGCGGATGGATCGCTGACTGCCGCAACGGCATGGAACGCAGCGAGCGTCTCTACTGCGGTCTCGTGCTCGCCTCGCATCATCTGAAAAGAACTGGTGAGCCGCAAGCTGCGCAACAAATGATCTGGGTCGCCCAGTTGTGTGGCGATGAATGTTGTCCGCTCCAAGGCGGTCAGGACCGAAACGATGAGTCCCCTCGTGAACATGGTTGCGCCCGCGAGAGCAATCTGGAGTCGCATCTCAGTAGCCGTTCCCGAAAGGCCGGCCGACTCCAATTCATCGATCGCTTCTGAGACACGTATCCGGCACTCTTCCATCAGCGAGAAATGATTCCAGAGCAGGCTGCCTGCTTCGGTGAGCCGCAGCAACAATGCGCGATTGCGCGGATCAAGCTTTGCCCAGGCAAGCGCCGCACGCAAATCCCCCACGAACCCACCGTAACGAGCACCCCAAAGAGTGGCTGGAAGAGCCGCCCACTCCTCCGCGCTTTTTTCGAGAGCGATGCACACGTGTTCCGCATGGCGCCGCAGCGCAGGCTGATCCTCGCCGCAATCCCTCAGCCGATCGAAAGCGTAGGCACGGGTCGTATCCAGAAGGCGATAGGCGTGCTCCTCGCCAGTCTTATGGGCTGACACCAACGATTTCGAAATCAATTCACGAAGTGAACTCTCTACGTCGATGGGGTCTCGAGCAAAGACTGCCCGTGCGCCTTCGAGATTGAAATCGCCAGTGAACACCGAAATGGCCCGCAGCAAGGCTGCGTCACGATCACACAACAGACCATAGCTCCACCCGAGCGTCGCCGCCAAGGTTCGTTGTCGCTCGGGACCTGCCCGTCGTCCGGTCAAAAGCCGGAAACAATCATCGAGTTGCTCGAGCAAGCCATTGACGCCGAATATGTTGACGCGTGCTGCGGCGAGCTCAATGGCAAGCGCAATGCCATCCAAGCGGCGACAGGTTTCGGAGACGGCGGGTGCGTCGGCATCTGTGAGGTCGAAAGAAACGAGCGAGTCCGAAACACGCTCAACGAATAGCTGAACGGCAGAAAAGGAGAGCGCATCCTCGGCCGTCAGGCCGCGCGATAGAGGTGGAATTCGCAAGCCTTCCAGATCGTAAATTCGTTCACTCGGGATCCGTAGCGGTTCTCGACTTGTGGCCATCACGTTTACACCAGGGGCATCCTGCAGGATGCGCTCAATGCTGTTGGCGACACCTCCGAGGAGATGCTCGCAATTGTCGATCAGAAGCAGAAGTTCGCGTTTCCTTAGGAACAATATCAAGCCATCCAGAACGTTCGCTGAATAGGTCGCGTATCCAAGGGCGGTGGCAATGGCATTTGGCACAAGGCCCGGATCCCTTAGTGGCGATAAATCGACGAAGCATACCCCGTCGCGAAATTGCTTGCGAAGATTTTCGGCAACGGCCAGCGCGACGGTGGTCTTGCCGACACCGCCTGCACCGACAACGGACACTATCTTGCCATTCCTCACTTCAGTCTTGATACTTTCGATTGCGTCTGTCCTGCCAATGATCCGCAACGCTGAGGTGGGTAGATTGTCTCTGTGACGCGGAGAGGTGTTGAGCTGGAATGGCGGATCGGTTGACAGGCGTCGCTGAACCGGTGCGATGAACTTGTAGCCCGTGCCAACGATTGTCGCGATATATTGTGGACCCTCCAGGTCCTCTTCCAAGGCCTGCCTCAGCGCCGTCATGTTCACCTTAAGATTGGTGGGTTCCACGAACGTCTCCGGCCACACTCGGGATATCAATTCGGCCTTGGTAAGCGGCTCTCCGGCGTTTTCTACAAGCGTCGTTAGAATATCCAGGGCCCTGCCACCAATGCGCACAGCGTTTCCATTCTTGAGCAGCAGTTGAAGTTCTGGGAGCAGCAGGTATGGCCCGAACGCAAAGGATTGTGTTCGACGTTCAGCAATGTTTCCGTTCATGCTTGACCTCCCATCTCACTCTATTCAGATCTTCGCGCGTTTGCCGAACGTAGTGACGGCTACGGCGTCAGCGACGATCAGCCAAGAGCGCCGCAGCGACCTCCAGATCCCGTGTTTCAAAGCCTTCGGTGAATGCGCCGTAGATCGGCCGCAACATGCACCGCGCCTCCGCCGTTCGCGACTGGGCCCTGAGCAGTCGCGCCAGATCGATTGCCGACCGCAGTCCCCACGACAGAGCGCCAACTCTCTGCGCGATCGCAACGGCCTCGACTAGCGAAGACTCCGCCGATTCCAGTTCGTTTCGCGCAGCCGCGATTGATGCCCTGATCCGCAATAATTCGGGAACACACCATTCTTCGCCCTGCACATGGGCGCATTCCAGGGCTTCTCGAACGACCCTGTCGGCGTCTTCGAGCCGGCCGTGTTTGAAGAAGGCGTCTGCCACGACGCCGGTGTAGTATGGCAATCGTGCTTTGTGGCCAGTCGAACGGAATGTCTCCAGCGCTCTCTCGAGTTCGACGAGGGCTTCTGGCGGTCGGTCCTGCTGTCCGCTCGCAATTGCGGCGCGGTAGAAGATGACAACTGGGCGCCAGGTGGCAATGCCATGACGCTCCACCACCTCGTCCAGCATTGCGACATGGCGGCCGCATTCGTCGTTCCGCTTGGCCCAATAGAAGACAATACAGGCCCAGGCGAGAGCATTGGCAAGCGAGACTTCATGCTTCGTCTCTTTGCCGTATTCGACCATCTGATAGGCTGTTACAAGCGCTGCGTCGGAGAACCCCGTCAGCCATTGCGCGTGTGAAAGCACGATCAGCATACTAACGCTACTGCTGTAGAGAAAGCGTGCGAAGCGTTTGTTGGCCAGGTCCCGCGAGTAGTGTCGATACAGACGGTCCATACGCTGCAGGGCGCTTTGCAACCTACCAACGAAAAGTTCGGCACAGCCTAAATGGGTCTCACCGTCCTCACGTGCGGAGAGGTCGTCCTCGCCAACAAGGGACAGAAACGTCTCCAAGGTTCTGGTCCCAGCCTGATGTTCGCCGGAAAAGAGCTCGTAGGTTCCGATGATTCGCAAACAGCGAAGGCGACCGTCGGCATCGCCAAGTTTAACAGAGAGTTCATGCGCTCTTCGCATGGCATCCCGCGCCTCCGGAACGACGCCACTTGTGAACAGCAGCGCACCCCCAAATGCAAGCTGGAGCTGCATCTCCGTTGCCGAGCCCATGAGACCCGCTTCAGGAAGTTGGTTGATTGCCCGCATCAGGTGGACACGGCTCTCATCGGCAAGGGAGAAATGATTCCAAAGCACCAATCCGGCAACCGTCAGACGAATGAGCAAAGGGTGCCGCGCGGTATCTAAGTTTGCCCAGCCGAGCGCGGCGCGGAGATCGTCGAGGTAACGCTTGTTCCTGGTTCCCCATTCCTGGCCCGAGCGTTGTCCCCAGTCCCCGCGCGCCAATTCCAAGACACTGCAGACATGATCCGCATGCCGCCGCTGGATCATGTGCGCTTCGCCGGTCTCCAGCAGCTTTTCAAAGCAGTAGGCGCGAGTAGTCTCCAGCAGCCGGTATGAGAATTCGTCGCCATCGACATCGATCGACACCATATTCCGGGATATGAGTCCCCTGAGAATGTCTGCTACTTCGTCAATGGACCGGCCCGAGACGGCTGCTGCCCCGGCGACACCAAATGCGCCCGCAAAGACAGAGACATCGCGCAGCAGCGCAGCCTCAAGCCCGGGAAGAAGATTGTAGCTCCAGTCGAGCGTTGCGGACAACGTGCGATGCCGCTCGAGACCCGCCCTACGTCCGGCGAGAAGCCGGAAACGATCATCGAGTTGATTGCGAAGCGCTCGCGGATCGAAGACGTCAACGCGCATCGCTGCCAGTTCGATGGCGAGAGCGATACCACCGAGAGTTCGGCAGATGTCGGCAACTATAGGGGCATCGGCATCACCGAGCGCAAATGTCTCCAGCCTATCTGTCGCGCGGTCGACAAAGAGCCGGACCGCAGGGAATGTCAGGGCGTCGTCGGCACTGAGTTCCGGCAAGTCGGGCGGAGTTGCTAGGCCCGAAAGTCTGTGAACGCTCTCGCCATCCAGTGCCAATGGCGATAGGCTTGTTGTCAAGATATGCAAAGAGGGTGCGTTGGCCAGCAGGCGCATGGCGCATGCGGCGATCGCTTCGGCCAAATGTTCGCAATTGTCAAGCACAAGGAGGATTTTGCGGTCGCGGAGCAACCGGCAAAGCGGCGTCAGCACATCCGCCGAGTGGACCACGAGTCCAACTGCCGTGGCGATCGCGTATGGCACAAGGGAAGCATCACGCAGGGGTGCGAAATCAACGAGCCACGCACCATCCGGGAAGCTCTCGATCGATTGCTCGGCCACAGCAATCGCGACTGTGGTCTTGCCAATACCGCCACTCCCGACGATCGAAACACGCCGCCCGGCAATTACTTCCTGGCGGATGACTTCGATGGTCTCATCACGTCCAATCACACGGTTGGTTGTTGCGGGCAGATTGCTATTCACTGTGGCAACTGGTCGGGTGGCCTGTTCTTGCTTAAGCTTTTTGGCTTCGTGGGCCTGTGAATTATCCAGGTCCTTCACTGTGGCCCCCGTAGTGACCATGCGTGTTTGCGAACGTTGTCATCGACTTGAGTGACCGACGTTGGACCGGATAACAGCAACGCGATACACTTGGAGCATAGTTCTTTGTCGCCTCGTGCTTTGGCAATCTGGAGCGCCTTTTCGGCTGCAAGAACGCTCACGGCATTGGCTGACCGGCTAGAAAGGAAGGGTATCGCGGCCACTATCAGATCCGTCGACAGCGCGTCATCCTGCCTGGCTTTGAAACGCCAGGTGAGAGCTTCAAGTATATCGTCAACGAGTAATTCCTGGGTTGCCGCCCATTCAGGCCCAGAGAGGTGGTCTACCTTAGCCGAAGCTTGCTGTGCCAGATGTAGGTAGCGTAGTGTGTGACGTTGCCGGGTGTTCTCATAGTCACCACTTTCAATCAACTTTTGGAGCGCAAAGGCGCGAAGGAGATTGGCTTGACGATACGTCATTCCCATACTTCCAGACTCCGCCAGAAGCAACGATTTGGCCACCAGGCTCGCAACGCACTCAACAGCAATGATGCGCTCAAATTCCGAGGCTCCGATCACCAGCGCGGTTTCCAAATCGAAAGCGCCGACCACCAATGATAATCTGCAGATGACAACTCGCTCGGTTTGTGACAGCAAGCTGTAGCTTGAGCTGATCGCGGCCGTGAGGGTGCGATGGCGATCGGGGCCCGCATGAAACCCGTCATACATGTAAAAACGGTTGTCGAGGTGGTCCAGCATTCTCTTGACGTCATGCGTCTCCACGCGAAGGGCGACACGTTCGATCGCGAGTGCCAGACCATCCAAACGTCTGCAGATCTCCACGACGATAGGTGCGATGGCATCGTGGAGCACAAAGGATGGGAGCGCCTCGGTCGCCCGGTCGACGAACAGTTGCACAGCCGGATATGTGAGCGCCTCGCTGGCGTTCACTGGATGCGTTGGGGGGGGCATACCCAGTCCCTGGAGCCTGCGCACCCGCTCTCCTTTGATGCAAAGCGGCTCCCTGGTTGTTGCGAGCACCTTCACATGTTTTGCGCACTGCAGGATTCGGTCTACCCAACAAGCAATCTCGTCGAGGAGGTGCTCGCAGTTATCGAATATCAGCAACATTTTCCGATTGCGCAGGCATTCGTAGACACTAGCTGCCGTCTTCGCATACTCAGCAGAGAAACCGATGGCGGTTGCGATGGTTTCGCGCACTTGAGATTCTTGATTGATAGCAGAGAAATCGACGAGCCAGGCGCCATCGTCAAAATCGTTCATTGCAAGATCGGCGACTTGGAGCGCGACCGTAGTCTTGCCGATACCGCCCGGGCCAACTATCGAGATTAGTCGCGAATCGCATAATTCGTTGCGGAGATATTCTATCGTTTCGGTACGCCCAAAAATGCGCTTCCTCGTCGCGGGCAGGTTGTTAGCTCGTTCGAGATGCCCGTCTCGAGACGTGCGCCTGGGATCACTGATGCACTCGACACCGGCCACGAACCTGTATCCACGCCCCGTAACGGTTGCTATATATCGTGAAGGTGCTCGGGTATCCCGCAAAATAGTTCGCAAAGCAGCGATATGAACCTTAAGATTTCGCTCATCGACCGCAACTTCCGGCCAGCCAAGTGCCAATAGTTCATTTTTGCTCACGACTTCGCCGTGCCGCTCGACAAGCGCCAACAGGACAGCGTATGCGCGGCATCCGACTTTGACGGGTGCCCCGTTCTTCAACAAAAGTTTGCGCTCCGGCATTATCTCAAATGGCCCGAAAGCAAAAAGACTCGAACTTCTTGCAGGCAAGTCGGTCAAGTCCAACTCCATAGTTCGATGGATAGAAACCTTACAGAACTATACCAACCGTGACGGCGTCACAAAGTAAAATGGGGTAAAAATATTACGGCGACTCGCCCCTCCTCCGTCGAGCAACTGGAGTTTGGAAACTGCAGCCGATGTCTTTTCGGTCCCCCCTGCGGCCAACGATAGTGCTCGGCCGGTCGGCGGCAATACTGCCGCGTAGCTCGGCGATTTGGGAGCCTTTCGCCCACAACGCTCTGCGCTTGCCGCCTTGTAAAATAGAATAAATTTATCCTGCCCGCTTCGAATTATCAGGATGCCGACGGAACTGTCGAAATCCGGCTCAGAGGGATATGATTGTTGGGATAGCTGGTACGCGAGCGGATTGATCCCGCCAACCATCTGACCGGGACAATCAATCGCTCTCCAAAAGATCTTTGTACCGACTGGGCTGGGACCGCAGATATTGTCGGGGCACATGCACCTTTGCGCCAAAGTGAGCGGCAGCGTGCCATGGCCAATTCGGATCATACAAGATCGTCCGAGCTAGCGCCACCAGGTCTGCGTCGCCTGTTCCAACGATGGCTTCGGCCTGGTCGAAACTGGTGATGAGCCCGACAGCAACGACGGGGATATTGACCTCTTGCTTCACCGCACGCGCAAAGGGAACCTGATAGCTTGGTCCAATGGGTATGTGCTGGTTGGGATGCAAGCCGCCAGTGGATACGTGTATGGCGTCGCAACCACGTTGTTCCAACGCCTTTGCGAAATGCAGGGTCTGATCGAGGTCCCATCCCCCAGCAACCCAATCGGTCGCGGACACCCTGGTCGAAACGGGCATTTCAGCAGGTACGGCCGACCGGACGGCCTCAAAGACCTCCAGTGGGAACCGCATGCGATTTTCGAGCGAACCGCCGTATGCATCGTTCCGGTGGTTGGTCAGGGGAGACAGGAACTGGTGAAGTAGATATCCATGCGCCGCATGGACCTGCACAAGGTCCAGACCAAGCTTGCCTGCGCGTCTCGCGGCGGCCGCGAAAGCATCTCGAATATATTTCAGCCCGACTTTATCGAGCGCCACGGGATCGAACGATGCTTCATTGTATCGCAATTGCGACGGCGCGAAAGTTTGCCACCCCAGTGCGTCAGTCGGTGGAAACTGCCGTCCGCCCTTCCACGGCACTTCGGTCGCCGCCTTTCGCCCCGCATGACTGAGTTGGATGCCGATCGGCATGTTGGACCACCGGCGAATACTTTCGAGGATGAGGCCCATCGCTGCGTACGTCCGATCGTTCCATATGCCGGTATCGGCGTGGGTTATTCGGCCCTCCGGCATGACAGCGGTAGCCTCGATCGTAAGGAGCGCGGCCCCGGACAATGCAAGCTTGCCGAGATGAATGAGATGCCATTCATTCATGCAGCCGTCCTCGGCCGAGTATTGACACATCGGCGCAATCACTATGCGGTTGAGAAGGTTCAGCACTCCGATATTGAGCGGTTTGAAAAGGGCTGCAGTGGTCATGTCTTTCCCCTCCCGTGGCTCCCGATTAAAGACCGCTTAAATTGACCGGCAATTGGTTGAACAGTGACGACCTGCCCGGCCAGACGACACCTCCGCACCCGAGTAGCCAGAAATCGCCGTGTCTTTGACGACGACGTTTGCCCCACACGCCCTGGCCCTCTGCCCTCACGTCCAGTGCGTCACCAGATTGACGGTGCGCGTGGCAAGATCGTTAATCCGTAAATGGCCGTGCCGGAAATGGGCGCTTCCTCGCCACCGCAGTCGCAGACTCGTGATATCCTGCCAAAGATCGCAGCAGAGATTTTTCTTCCTGGACGGGTTACGGCGCTACAATCCCATACCGGAGATTCCCTAGCTCTTTGTCCCGACCTTTCTCTACCGACAGAACCGCATATCCATTGCTCGCCTTCAGACTTTTCTTCCCTCCGATCGGATCTCAACCCTGCCCCGCGACCTACCTTTCCAGTTTACGCCAGAAACGTTGGCCGCGCGCGTAAATTGCAGTCAATTCCCGTGAAGTCTCAAATTCCGAGTGGTCCAGCATGGATGCCGGCGTGGTCCAGCGACGGTTGTGGGACCATTTACATCAATTAACCCCTGTCACGGTCGCGCTCCTGTAATATCGAAACCAGGGAAGCAAGGACCACCTGCCCGATAAGGGCGAAGCCATTGATGGGCACCGAAATGGGCGACCAACCTCGAAACGGCACGTTTGGATTCGGGCCATACCGCCTGAATCCTACTGCGAGGGTTCTCATGCGAGGCGACGATGTACTCGCCCTCGGCAGCCGCGCGTTCGACCTGCTCGTAGCGCTTGTCCAGAGCCATGGACAGGTTATCTCGCAGCGGGAACTGATGGCATTCGCCTGGCCCACTCTGAACGTCGAGGACTCGAATGTAAGAGTGCAGATGACACACTTGCGGCGTAAAATTGGCTGTGGTGAAAACGGCAAGCGTTACATCGCCAGCGTAGCTGGCCGCGGATACAGTTTTGTGGCGCCCGTCGAATGGGAAGATGCGCCGGAAGCGCATGTGGCCTCGCGAGCGCATTGGGAAGATGACCAGGCACCTCAGATGGCATCGTCCTACGCGGCCGCGAGTTCATTGCCGCCTCATATAAACCAGCCGATCGGTCGGGAAGAGAACATCTGCGAACTCGTCCACATGATCGCGCAGCGACGCTTTGTTACCATCGTAGGTGCGGGAGGGGTCGGCAAGACGACCCTCGCGATTTTGGTAGCGCGTAAATCGCCAATGTTTGAACGCATTCACTTTGTCGACCTCAGCACTATCGACGACGAGACGGCCATATTGCAGGCGGTGAGTTCGGTCCTGCAGACCGACGATTCCATAGACGAGATCGTCAGTCGGTTGTCCGCGAGCCGTGCGCTGGTGCTCCTCGACAACTGCGAACATCTCATCAACTCGGTGGCTGGTATCCTGGGTCCACTGCTCGAACAAACAGAAAATATGCATATCCTCGCTACGAGTCGCGAGTCATTCCGCTTGCCCGGCGAGGCGGTATACCTGCTACGGCCACTCAGCGTGCCCCCGAATACGGGGCGTCTGACTGCAGCCCAAGTTCTGCCTTGGCCCGCGATAAGGCTTTTCATGGAACGCGCCGTTGACAGTGGCTATCATGAGCCAATCGGCGACGAACAAGCGGTAATGATTGCGACGATTTGCCGAAGACTGGATGGCAACCCGTTGGCGATCGAACTGGTCGCGAGCCGCGTAGGGGCTTACGGCTTGGAGCGGGTGGTCGAACTCCTTGACGATCAGCTCGCCTTGCGATGGCGAGGAAGCCGCAACGCTGCCCCACGTCACCAAACTGCCGAAGCCATGATGGATTGGAGCTACGCTCTTCTCTCCGAAACCGATCAGCGATTGTTGAGGCAGCTATCGACGCTCTCTGGCGAGTTCTCCCTGGAAGCCGTTGTCAAGATCGCTGAGGATGGAAACTTGCGACGAGCTGACATAGTTGAATCGATCGGCAATCTTATCGACAAGTCACTCCTGTCAATCAACACGGGCGCAGGGCCAGCGCAACTTAAGCTTTCCGGTATCGCAAGGACCTACGCGTCCTTCAAGCTTCTTGCATCCGGCGAGAGTGCGCTTATCGATCAACGGCAGCCCCACTATCCTGTTCAAAGGCCGAGGCGACGCCCGGCGACCGTATCCGCCTCTGTGTCACATCTTCAGGCGCCATGAAGTTATTTGTATGTCCCTATTTAGATAATATTACCGATCGGCGCAGTTGTTCGGTGCCGGGTTGCTCACAGTGCCAGCAAAATTTTGCAACAGTGCCGGGGACCGCCTACGAACACAACATTGTTCTCGTCGAGAAAGCCGCAGCGATGCCTTAATGTACGAGAGCTGTTTGATCTCGCGGCTTGCGCAGTCGAAGCCGTCGAGATCACGATAGGTGGGAAAGCGCGCCGTCTTCCCGGCGATATTGGCGAAGCCGTAGCGAGCCAAATTTGACCGCCCTAAGCCGTTTGTGCTCGACTGTCGCCACGGCTCCGCTGGTACCCGTGTCGAACTCCTGTTTGATTTCGGAGTCCTGGTGTGTGGCAGGAAATCTAGGCGGTCGAGATTTTCGAAGGTGAACGTGCCTCTCCCCACGCAAAGTCACTGACAGAGAACGGCCTGGCCTGACAGCGGCCCTTATTCGCCCGGTGCGACACGGCTCAATCGCCTGCCTTAGCCATCGAGTGGCAACGGAGCCTCCGGCGCGACCAGGCGTTGATCGCGAAGCTCCCGCCAAAAATCCGAAGGTATAGGCGCGTTTAGAGCCTCATGGTCTTCCCTGATCCGCTCAGGCTTGCTTGCCCCGGGGATGACCGCTGCCGATGCTGGATGGGCGAGAGAAAACTGCAGCGCCGCAGCCTTGATGGGAACATTGTGTCGGTCAGCCAGCGTCTTAATCTTTGCTACTTTTGTTGTGATTTCGGGTTGCGCAGCCGCGTACTCGAAATGAGATCCACCGGCAAGGATCCCTGAGCTGTAGGGCCCCCCCACAACAATTTGCACACCCATTGCCGCCGCCGTGGGCATCAGTCTCTGCAAGGCATGCTGGTGATCTAGGAGAGTATATCGGCCTGCCAGCAACGTTCCATCGGGCCTGACGTCCTTCAAGCCGAGCATTACTTCAACAGGTTCAATGCGGTTTACCCCGAGGCCCCACCCTTTGATCACACCCTCATCGCGAAGTTTGTCGAGCGCGGCCATTGCCCCCGTCCGAGCGGTCTCGAACATGCCCAGCCAGCCATCGCCGTGGAAGTCCTGCGCTATATCGTGGATCCATACGAAATCGATTCGGTCGACCCCCATTCTCTCAAGGCTGTCGTCGATCGAGCGCTTGGTTCCGTCGGCCGAATAATCGTAAATGACCTGGTTCTTGCGGCCGTACTGAAACAGCGTGCCCTTTTCACCGAACTCCTGTGGGCCACTGACGATTTCGTCGAGGATGATGCGCCCGACCTTCGTGCTGAGGACATAGTCCTCGCGTTTCCGCCGCGCCAGGATCTTGCCGAGCCGAATTTCAGCTAGGCCTGCACCATAGAATGGTGCCGTGTCGAAAAAACGAGTCCCCGCATCCCATGCGGCCACGACCGTCGCGTCAGCTTCCTCATCCGGAATATTCCTGAACATATTCCCGAGGGGTGCGGTGCCGAAGCCGAGGGGGCCGCCTATGAGTGTGTCTTTGATGGTCATCGGAAGCTCCTGTATTTATTCGGTGCTATACCTTGGGAAGGTTGGCTCACGGCCGATCGGGTTGCGCGAATACTGGTGAGCTGCCGTGAAAATCAGATGGGAATGAAGGTCGCAACCAATTTGCCGGTAGTTCGGGCACTCGAAATTTTCCTCAGAGCGCATTTTCAGGGGCTTACGCGGTCGATTCGGCAGGTCAGCATCGGCGAACGTTGCCATCTACCGTTTCGCTCCCAGGGACATTGCGAGCTGCGGCCGAAATCAGCAGTTGCTCACAAAACAAAACCTTCCCCCGCGAGCGCCCAGGCTCGCGCATCGCGCTCATGCCAACTTTTTCAAGGCGGCAAGCAATTCTTTCGCCAACGGCCCCGCTGAGGCGGGATTCTGACCCGTTATGAGCCGGCCATCGACGATAACATGGGGCTCCCAATTCGGGCCTGACGAATACGCCGCACCCTCGGCCTTAAACGCATCCTCAAGCTCGTAAGGGACATCGTCGCGGGCGTAGTCGTACTCCTCTTTCTTTGAGAAGGAGGTAAGTTTCTTGCCTTGTACGAATGGTGTTCCTTCACCGAGGTCCACGCCAAGTAACGCGCAGGGACCATGGCAAACTGCGGTCACGAGTTTGCCGGTACTCCAAGCGCGCGCAACGGCTTTTTGTACGTCCGAATTTCGCTGTATATCGACCATCGGCCCGAGGCCGCCCGGTACCAGAATTGCATCGTAGTCCGCAGCGTCCACTTCGGACAACTTGCGGCTGCGATTCAACCGACGAAAGGCATTGCTCTCGAGAAATTCCTTTTGGGCAGGATCTTTCTCGTCGTAGGCGTCGTACGGCGTCCATCCGCCAGAAGGCGAAGCAAATTCCATCGCAATTCCCGCCTTGTCGAGAACGTCGAATGGATGGGCGACCTCAGCGAAAAAGAAACCGGTCTTGCGGTTGTGCGGGCCTATAACCGCAGCATTGGTCACGATGAAAAGAACGTGTTGGGTCATGCTTCTCTCTCCTTGATAGACTGATGGTATATTCAGGAAATCAAACTTGCCTGCACCGAGGTTCCAATTGTGGATTTGCCGTTTCGGAATGTCCTCAAGGACAAGCGGCTTCCGATACTTGGGTAGGGCTTCATGGCTCGCCTGTGGTCCGGTTACGATTCGATATGGCCCGGTCTACCTCCTCCCTCGAATTGTCGCGATGAAGCTGGCCCCTCGGGGCTGAGGTGCGTCTGACATAGTGAGCTTAGCAGTGAGCACTGCGCCCAGCCCGTTAAACGTGGTAAATCCCTGTGAAGCGATAGCCTTGCGAAGTTTTGCGCCCGGGCCACCAGCCGGCATTACTCGAAGTCCACGGCCGGATCGCTTCCATCCTTGCTGCGATGGAGGCCAACCGGTGTTCATCCCACACCTTGACTTCGCCATGTTGAGAGGATGGCTGCGGATATGCCAGTATCCCGTCCATAGAAAGGCTGGCCATGAGTCGTTCTTCGATATCGCCACTGCCTATCGCCTGATAAAATTGCCGTGAAAAACCCATCTGGTAAACGGGATGTCTTTTGTTTCATCTGTCGATGGGCTCAAGCCCGTTTCCGGCTTAACACTCAACCAGCCGAGAAACTTCGACACCCTGCCAGCGGTTGGCGATGCGTTGGTGGCTTCTGGCGAAAAGGGGCGGAACGGCGAATGCGGGTCGATACATTTGTGAAGCGCCGGACCCCGCCGAGCCAGGCTTCGTAAGTTCACCGCTCCCGTTGAAAATTTCCTGAACAGGTCTTGAAAGCGAATTTTCGGAAAACCAGATATTTTCCGCTGGACGCCGAAAGGGCCAGTATTCGTTGAGGCGCCGGGCATTCGGCGCCTTCGTACCCATGTTGCTTCAAGGAGGATATGGCTATGGCAACATCTTATGACTATGCACCGCTTTTCCGTTCAAGCGTCGGCTTCGACCGCGTGTTCAACCTTCTGGAAAACGCACAGCGTGCCCGCTCGGTCAGCGACTGGCCGCCCTATGACATTGTGAAAACGGGTGATGACAGCTACCGCATCTCGGTTGCGGTCGCCGGTTTTTCGCAGGACGATCTCAACCTGACATTCCAGTCAAACCTGCTGACCGTAACCGGCAACAAGGGCGAACCCCAGGTAGATGGCTATCTGCATCGCGGCATTGCCAGCCGGCCGTTCGAACACCGTTTCGAACTGGCAGATCATGTCCGGGTGACGAGCGCCGAGCTTACCAACGGGCTGCTGTCGATCGATTTTGTCCGGGAAATCCCCGAGGCCCTGAAACCACGCAGGATCGATATCAAGACGAATGAGACGCTCGAAAGTCAGGCAAACGCACCGCAGATTGAAGCGCAAAGGGCCGCTTGACGGACTGCAACGATGAGGGGGCGCCGTCGCCGGCGCCCTACCCTTTCAACAATCGGGCTCTTGAAAGAAGCGCGCCATGCACGCCTGCAAGTCTCGAAAAACCGGAACCGGCAATTCGATGGTGATCTTGACCGGCCGGTCGTCGAGAATGGTGGAGAGTTTAAGTTTCGTCATGTCGGCTCCCTCGCCGCGCCATAGGGCTTCATCACCAGATCCTGATTGACAATAACGCGGACCGGAAAACCCGGCCTAATCGTCAACGTCGGCTGGATATTGAGCTGGCGGCCAACGATCTGCTGGCCGACGTCGGAGGCGCTGTCTTGGGCGCTTTCCCGGATCGCGCGCGCGATTTCACTTTCATCGTCGGACGAGAGTTCCGTGCCTATACCAAGCAGTGTCGAAAGTGCTGCGGCCTTGAACAGTTGCCCCCAGTGATGATCGACTTCATCCTCCAGCCCAGAGAACCCTTGCGTATCCGCACCTTGCAGACGCTCCAGCACGATGGATGAGCCGTCCGGCATGATGAGTCTGTTCCAGACCAGCAGCACACGGCTCTGCCCGAAGGCAACCTGGCTGTCGTATTCACCGATCAGGCGTGCACCTTGCGGAATGAGCAGATGCGACCCGGTCGGGCTGTCATAGACTTGTTCCGTCACCTGCGCGGTGATCTGACCGGGAAGATCGGAATTGATGCCGGTTATCAGAGCCGCCGGAATGACGGCGCCCGCCTGCACGACATGGGGAGATACCTTCGCCTGCACCCGGTCGACGCTCACGGTCCGCCGGTCAGTCTCACCATTGAGGAAAGCGAGCTTGCGGTCCTGCATATTCTGCGCGGACCCGGCGTCCAGGGGCGGCGTTTCGGACGGAATGGGCATGCCGGTGGCGGGATCGACGGGAGAAGTGGGTGCAATTGCCGATGCGGTTGTCTGGCCTCCCATCGTTCGCTCCCCACGACTGTCAGAGAACAGCTTTGCCAGACGGGCGGCCTCGATCTCTGCAAGGCGTCGTTGTTCCTCTGGATCGACACGCGGCGTCTGGATGCTGGGTGTTACGACCGGCTTGCCCGCCTCCTGTGCCCGAAGGATCGGCCGACCAAGGTCCCCCGGCAGTGCCGGTCCCAGTTTCGGAATGTTGGTGTAATCTCTCGGCAGGCCGGCCAGGCCATCGGCCGGTGTCGTGTTGTCGGTATTATAGAGTTCTGTCGCGGACTGGTTGCCGCGCCGGTTCGTATCGAGCGCCCAGAACAGTGCCGCTGCGATGGCGATACTGGCCACGCCGCCGAGACCGATCAGCACCTTGCGCGACAGCCGCGTGACGCGCCGCGGCTCGGGCCGCAGGCGCAGTTCGGCCTGAAGGCTCGCGTCAGGTGAGTTTGCAGACCCCGTCATCGGCTGCGCTCCGCCGAGAAAAGCGTGGTCCGCTTTGCCACTGTTCGACCATCGGTGCGGACGATACGAACACGCTTTGCGCTGTCTTTGTCGCCAAGTCGGAGTTCGGCCGCTGCAAATAACCGATCGACGACATAATAGTTCTGGCGGGCGCGGTAATTGACCAGCTCGGAACCGCCTGACGGTCCGATCACGAACAGCGGCGGCATTTCGCCCTGCCGGATGCCGGATGGAAACTCGATGTAGACTTTTGCGCCATCGTCAAAGGCACGCATCGGCCGCCAGGGTGCTGCATCACCCTCTACGCGGTACCGAAAGTTCAGCTTCGAGATGTCGATGCCGGTGGCGACGGCCTGTGTCTCTGTTGCCCTCGCAGTCTGCCGCCGCAGCGCGATCAACTGGTCCTGCGGATATTGCCATGAGACCGATGCCATGTAGGTCGAAGGTGTGGAGCGTAGTTCCAGATGATAGGTCCGCCGGTCGGTGTTAATGACCAGATTGGTCTGAAGATCGGGGCGCGTCGGCTTCACCAGGATATGCACCTGCTTTGAAGCTGCCGTACCGCTTTCAGTATCGCCGATGATCCAGCGCACGGTGTCGCCAGCCGCGACAGGGCCGGAGCCGACCAGTTGCTCACCTGCCTGAAGGGCGATATCCGTCACCTGCCCCGGCGCTGCATAGACCTGGTAGAGCGCACCAGCCGAAAAGGGATAGACCTGAACGGCATTGATGAAGCCGTCGCGCACAGGCTGGATGCGCGCGGCTTCATTGGCCAACGTCACCCGTGTCTTCGGATCGACGGGTTCTGCTTTCGCCTTTTCCCCACTGATCGGCTTCAACTGGCCGGGTAGCGGCAGAGGTTTCGGCAGTTCGACCACCTTCACCGGACCGACCGGATCGGCCGTCAGGATGGCGGGTGCCGCATCGTCGTAGTCGATCTCCGGCGGAATGTACTTTTTCGCGCAGCCGGCAAGTGCCGATGCCGACAAGAACGTTACCAGCAACAGTGAAGCACTTTTCCTGTATGTCCCCTTCATTGCGAAAGCTCCTTCGACCAGTTGATTGCATTGACGTAGACGCCGAGTGGATTGGCGCGCAGCTTGTCAGCGGTCCTCGGCGGCTGGACCACGACTGTCAGGATGGCGGTCCAGCGTTCGGTGGTAGAAAGCTGGCCATTCTCGAACTGCCGTTCGGTCCACGCGATGCGAAAACTGTCGGGCGAAGCGCGAATGACGCTGGAGATCTCGACAGCGATCTGGTTCTTGCCAACCCTCGTGAACGGGTCATTCGCACGGGCATAGTCATTGAGCGCAATCGCGCCTCGGTCGGTGGTGTATTCATAGGCCCGAAGCCAGTTCTGCCGCACGATGACCGGATCGGCCGGAATACTGCGAACCTGCTCGATGAAGCGGGCAAGATGCCACGCGATCTGCGGATCCGTCGGCCGATAGTCGGTGACGGCAGAGGCAACGGCCTGCGCCTCGCCGAACCTGTCAATCTGCACCACCCAGGGCACCACGGTGCCGCGCGTCGATTGCCAGACCAGCGCCGATGCAAACCCGCTCGCCAGCAACAGAGAACCGAAAGCCATCACCCGCCAGTTTTTCGCCTGCACGCGGGCAGAGCCGATCCGCTCGTCCCAGACCTGCGCAGCCTTCTGATAGGGTGTTTCGGGTTCCGGGGTCCGTGCGTAGCGCACGGAAGGTCGCCTAAAAATGTTCATCACCGGTCATCCTGATTGAGAGAGACGGACATGGAGCCGCCGCCGTGGTCGCCAGAGCGGACCGTATGGGCAGCCGTGCTGACACCGTGACTCACGGTGCTGCTCCGCTTCATGCGCTGCGCCCATTCGGGCGGCGTCGAGGGCGATATGTCGGAGCCGGACACGGCGGCGGAATTTGCAGGCTGCGAACCGGCAAAGGAGGGATCGTTGGCGGCATCTGTCATACCGACGCCGATATCGTTCTTGCCACCTGTCGCCTTCCATGCGCCGGCCTGTCCGGAGCGATAGCTGGAGCGCATGGATTGGGATGCGTCGGAGGCCATGGCCCTGCCCTTGTTCACGGCGAGACCCGCAGCTGCTTTTGCGACGCCGGCAAAACCGGCAGCTCCACCGCCAGTCCCTGTCGAACCCACGGTTGCGTCACCAAGCCCGTAAGCGGTCCTGGCACCACCCGCGAGCGTTGCCCCGCCCCTCGCCGCCCCGCCGGCAGCACTTGTTGCAGCTCCCAGTCCAGCCTTGGCACCCATATAGCTGGCGGCTCCGAGACCGGCCGCGGCAAGACCGGTTCCGACGGCAGCACCGGCGCCGAGTTGCGGAGCGCCGGACACCAGGCCAGAGGCGATACCGGGACCGAAGATTGATAGGCCCATCAGCGAAAGAGCGCCGAGCACCAGCGACAGCGCCTCGGTGATGGTCGGCTGTTCGGAGAAGCCGGATGTGAACTCGTCGAACAGTCCGGAACCGACGCCGACGATCACGGCAAGCACCAGTATCTTGACGCCGGAGGCGACGATGTTTCCGAGCACCTTTTCGGCAAGGAAGGCTGTCTTGTTGAACAGCGCAAAGGGGATCAGCACGAAACCGGCAAGCGTCGTCAGCTTGAACTCGATCAGCGTGACAAAGATCTGGATGGCGAGCATGAAGAAGGCGACGAGCACGATGACCCAGGCGACCATCAGGACGAAGATCTGCACGAAATTCTCGAAGAAAGAGATGTAGCCCATCAGCTCGCTGGCGGCCTGAAGGATGGGATTGCCCGCGTCAATGCCGACCTGCGCGACGCGACCGGGCTGCAACAGTTCGGAGGCAGAGAGGCTGGAGCCGCCGGCCTTGAGACCAAGCCCGGAAAAGCTTTCGAAGACGATTCCGGCGAGCCGGTTGAAGTTGCCGATAATGAAGGCGAAGAAACCGATATAGAGGGTCTTCTTCACCAGCCGCTGCAGCACATCCTCATCCGCGCCCCATGCCCAGAACAGGCCAGCAAGTACGATATCGATGACGATCAGCGTTGAGGTCAGGAAAGCCACCTCCCCGCCGAGCAGGCCGAAACCGCTGTCGATGTAGGCGGTGAAGGTTTCGAGGAAACGGTCGATGATGCCGGTATTGTTCATGGCGACGGCACCTCGTCGGTGTTCGGCGCGACCGGTCGACCGGTTGCGAAGAACCGGCGGCGATTCTCCGCCCAGGCCTTGCGGCAGGTAGCGTCATCGGCAGCGGCCATGCCAAGGTCGCGGCAGCGCGCGAGCCAAGTGTTGACGGGCTCGCCGCCCGGACGCCCGATACTGGAGCCTTTTGCATCGGTTGCGTCTTCTTGCAGGGCCACGATTGCGGCGGTCAGCCCTGCACCAAGTGCGAAGACGGCAAGCATCCGGGCGGCGATCTTCAGGACCATTTGTCTCCTTGCTCCTCAATCGTGGAACATGCGGACGCTGGACGGACTGTAGGCCGAGCCGGACATGAAGCGGCTGAACTGCGCGCGAGCCTGTTCCTGTGCTGCCGCTGCCCTCGCCTGCTCCAGCGCACTGGCGCGTCCCTGTGCAGCGAGCATGGCGGTCAGATCGGCGATCTGTTTCGCTTGCACGGCCATGAGCTGGTTGCCGGCCTGGGTCGCCTGCAGCACACCGACCGCTGACTGGCTGGCATCGACCAGTTCACTGGTCTGCGCCTGCGTGCCTTCGATATTGTCGACTGCCACGGCTCCCGCCTTCAGCGAATGCTCGAAAGCGGATACCGATTGCTGCCAGCGCTGTTGCGCGGCGGATGCAAGCTGAGAGGCCGACCGATCGCCAGCCGCGAAATCACGATAGATGGCTTTGAATTGCTCATCGATATTCTGGACGTCATAGGCAAGCTGGTCCGCTTCCCCGAGCAGGTCTTTCATCTCGGAAAAATTCCCCTCGATCTGCGAGAGCATCGAGGTCGGAAGGCTGGTGAGGTTCTTCGCCTGATTAATAAGCATCTGCGCTTCGTTCTGAAGCGATGTGATCTGGTTCTGGATCTGCTCCAGCGCCCTGGCAGCCGATAGCAGGTTCTGGCTGTAGTTCGTCGGATCGTAGACGATCAGCGCCGATGCGGGTGACGATGCCAGCGTGACACCAAGGACGCTGGTTGCAAGGGCACGGCGCCAGCGAACGCCCAGGGATAAATGCTTCATGGGGCAATCTCCTCTTCGGGTGACAGGGGTACAGAGTCCTGACCGATCGTCTTTTCGACCGACTGATCGATGACGTTGGGGAGGTCGGGAACGAGGTCGGCGGCCCAGCGCAGGCCGTTGGCCTCAAGCCAGGCTTCAAGGAAGCAATGGCGCGCGTCATCGCGGATCAGCTCGTCGATCAGCGCATGGTCGGCCTTGGTCGATGCGGCGCAAAGCGTCAACGCTACGGATCCAAGGCCAAGTTCGAACAGCCGGTTTCCTCTGCGGCTCTGGCAGTAATAGTCCCGTTTCGGGGTCGCCCTTGCGATGATCTCGATCTGGCGGGCATTGAGCCCGAATCGTTCGTAGATAGAGGTGATCTGCGGCTCGATGGCCCGCTCGTTGGCGAGGAAGATGCGCGTCGGGCAGCTTTCGACGATGACGGGCGCGATCGGCGAGGCCTCAATGTCGGCGAGCGACTGTGAGGAGAAGACAACGCTGACATTCTTCTTGCGCAGCGTCTTCAGCCATTCCTTGATTTTCTGGGCGAAGCCGCCGTCATCAAGTGCCCGCCAGCCTTCGTCGATGATCAGCAGGCTCGGCCGGCCGTCGAAGCGGGATTCGATCCGGTGGAACAGGTAGGAGAGAACGGCGGGTGCTGCTCCCGTGCCGATAAGTCCTTCGGTCTCAAACGCCTGCACCTGTGCGTCGCCAAGCCATTCCATTTCTGCATCAAAGAGGCGACCGTACGGGCCACCGATGCAATAAGGCCGCAAAGCCTGCTTGAGCGCCGACGATTGCAACAGCACCGTCAAGCCGGTGATGGTCCGCTCCCCGACCGGCGCGGAAGCCAGGGACGTCAACGCGGTCCAGAGATGTTCCTTGATATCGGGCGTGATGGTGACGCCCTCGCGGATGACGATTTCGACAAGCCAGTCGGCGGCCCATGCCCGTTCCGGCGTGTTCTGGATCCCGGCAAGCGGCTGGAGTGAAACAGTATTGAGGAGCGATATATCGTCGGAGAGCGAACTGCCCAAATCCTGCCAGTCACCATTCATGGCGAGCGTTGCGGCCCTTATGCTTCCGCCGAAATCGAAGGCGAACACCTGAGAGTGGCGATAGCGGCGGAACTGCAGGGCCATCATCGCCAGCAGCACGGACTTCCCGGCACCGGTCGGGCCGACGATCATGGTATGACCGACATCGCCGACATGAAGAGAAAACCGAAACGGCGTCGATCCTTCGGTGCGGGCATAAAACAGCGGTGGCGCGTCGAAATGCTCGTCCTTCGCCGGTCCCGCCCAGACTGCGGACAGCGGGATCATGTGGGCGAGGTTCAACGTCGAGATCGGCGGCTGGCGGACATTGGCATAGGTCTGGCCGGGAATGCTGCCAAGCCATGCCTCAATGGCATTGACGCTTTCGATGATTGCCGTGAAGTCGCGTGACTGGATAACTTTTTCCGTCAGCCGCAGTTTCTCGTCGGCAATCGCCGGATCGGTATCCCAAACCGTAACCGTCGCAGTGACGTAGACTTCCCCGACCTGATCCGAGCCGAGATCCTGTAGAGCTGCATCGGCATCAGCCGCCTTGTTGGCGGCATCGCTGTCGACCAGCACCGATTGCTCGTTGGTCAGGACTTCCTTCAGGATCGCGGCAATGGATTTGCGTTTGGCGAACCACTGCCGCCTGATCTTCGCAACGAGCCGGGTCGCGTCGGTTTTGTCGAGCATGATCGCCCGAGTGCTCCATCGATAGGGAAAGGCCAGCCGGTTGAGATCGTCGAGGATGCCGGGAAAGGTGACCGTCGGAAACCCGATCACCGTCAGCGTCCGCAAATGGAAATCGCCAAGTCTCGGCTCCAGGCCGCCGGCCAAAGGCTGATCGGCCAGCAGCGCGTCCAGGTGGACAGGTGTTTCCGGAACACGGACACGATGGCGTTTGGTGGAAATGGTCGAATGCAGATAGGTCAGCGTCTCTGCATCATCCAGCCATCCGGCTTCGGGCACGAATCCTTCCACGAGGTGGAGGACACGGTCCGTGCGATCGACAAAGCTGTTCAGCAGCTCCCACGGATCGACGCCGCTTCTCTCCCGCCCCTCGTAGAGCCAGCTCTCGATGCGTGAGGCCTCTTCGGCGGGCGGCAACCACACGAAGGTCACGAAATAGCTGCTCTCGTAGAGAAGGCCGGATTCCTCGAATTGTTCGCGTCGCTCTATGTCGAGAAGCGCAGATGCCGAATCCGGGAACAAGCTTTCCGGATAGTCGGTGGCGGGGTTCCTCTGCGCTTCGACGAAGATCGCCCAGCCGGAGCCGAGACGACGCAGCGCGTTGTTGAGCCGCGCGGTGGTGCCGACCAGTTCGGCCGGCGTGGCGCTATCGAGATCGGGACCCCGAAACTGTGCAGTGCGCTGGAACGAACCGTTCTTGTTCAGGACGACACCCTGTGCGACCAGCGCCGCCCATGGCAGGAAGTCGGAGAGGTGGGAAGCGCGTTTGCGGTATTCGGCTAGGTTCATCATCGGCAAGACCTCACACGCCCATATGCGCCGGATAGCGCAGGTGCCTGCGCCCGACATCGACGAACTGCGTATCGCGTTTCGCTGCCCAGACCGCCGCGAAATGGCCGATGGCCCAGATCACCAGCCCGGCGATCCAGAGGCGAAGGCCGAGGCTGACGGCAGCAGCAAGCGTGCCGTTAGCAATGGCCACGGCACGCGGAGCGCCGCCGAGCAGAATCGGCTCGGCGAGCGACCGATGCACGGTGGCAAAGAAACCACGCACCTGGTCTTCCTGCTGAAAACCGCCCGCCATCAGACCAGCGCTCCGCCGCCGAAGGAGAAGAACGACAGGAAGAAGGAACTGGCCGCAAACGCTATACTCAAACCGAAGACGATCTGAATCAGCTTGCGAAAGCCACCGGACGTGTCGCCGAAAGCGAGTGCCAGGCCGGTTGCGATGATGATGATCACCGCGACGATCTTGGCGACCGGCCCTTCTATGGATTCGAGGATCTGCTGCAGCGGCTCCTCCCACGGCATGGACGACCCGGAGGCATGGGCGGGTGCCGCCATCAGCAGCGCGATTGACGCAAGCGCCGTCGCATGGACAAGACGGTTGCGAACACGAAACACAGATGAGACAGACGTATTCATTGCTGGTCTCCTTTCGGGATAGGTTGACGGTCATCGGAAAGGTGAGCGCTGACGGTGCGATAATCGCCGGTGACGGGCTCGAGCCCATCGACCAGGGCGATTTCCACAAGGCGGCGGTTGGCACCACGGCCGGACAGAACGGCGATGACGTCGATGGTTTCGGCGATCAGCGCGCGGGGAACCGTAACGACGGCTTCCTGCACGAGTTGCTCCAGCCGCCGCAGTGCGCCCATCGCCGTATTGGCGTGGATCGTGCCGATACCACCCGGATGGCCGGTGCCCCAGGCTTTGAGGAGATCGAGGGCTTCCGCGCCGCGTACCTCTCCCACTGGAATGCGGTCGGGGCGCAGGCGAAGCGACGACTTCACAAGATCGGAGAGCGAAGCCACGCCATCTTTGGTCCGCAGCGCCACGAGATTAGGGGCGGCGCATTGCAGCTCTCTGGTGTCCTCGATCAGCACGACGCGATCGGACGTCTTGGCGACTTCCGCCAGAAGCGCGTTGGTGAGTGTCGTCTTGCCGGTGGATGTGCCGCCGGCGACCAGAATGTTCTTCCGTTTCTCCACCGCCACCCGCAGCACGTCGGCCTGGTCCTGCGTTATGATGCCGGCGGCGACATAATCGGAGAGTGTGAAGACAGCGACGGCAGGCTTACGAATGGCAAATGTCGCGGCGGCAACGACCGGCGGCAGCAATCCCTCGAAGCGTTCGCCGGTTTCTGGCAGTTCGGCTGAGACGCGGGGCGCGCCGGCATGAACCTCGGCGCCGACATGGTGGGCCACCAGCCGCACGATACGTTCGCCATCAGCCGGAATTAGTATGTCGTCCGTTGCGACAAGACCTTCCTTCAGACGATCAATCCACAGACGCCCGTCCGGGTTCAGCATCACTTCAACGATGCTGGGATCTTCGAGATGGCGGGCGATGGCCGGACCGAGCGCCGTCCGGAGCATTCGCGCGCCGCGTGATACAGCCTGCCCTTGTTGATGATGGTTGGCCATGATGTCCCCGTTCGGGCCATCCGCAAACGGGCAGATGGCAACAGGGACAATCAAGAAAGGCACAAATTACGTGCCGGCAACACGTTTCTTCTCGGGATCGTAGGCTCGCGTAGAGGAGCGAAAAAATACTTGCGAAGCGCGGGCCGACTAAATAGTCGAAGCTCCGCTACCGAGACTGAGCAGGTCCGTCATCGCAGCCCGAATCTGCGGCCACGGAAACTCATCGCCTGGACCGCCTCCTCCCATAGCAAGTACAGCATGCAGCTTCGCGGCCACACCGGAAATCGAGCGCGCGGGATTCGCAAACACGTCATTCAATCGTTCCCTCTGCAGCTCAAACGCTTCCTCCTCCGCCTGCCTGGCACGACTGTATCCCAGCCGCTCGTCCAGCGCGTCCCAGGCGGCTTGCCGCACGATCAGAACCGCCTTCGCACGCACCTTTGCTTCGGCATTTCTTGGCGCATCGATAAAAGAGAGCGTTACGGCGAAAGGATACTGGACGAGAGGTAGGCCAGGGATTGCGCTTGCCATTGGGAAAGATCTTCGCCAGAACGGCGCCATGATTTCAATATCCGATCTTTCCACCCGCATTGCCGGTCGCCTCCTCCTCGATAAAGCCAATGTGACGCTTCCCAGCGGCACCAAGGCTGGCCTGGTTGGCCGCAACGGCGCTGGCAAATCCACTCTGTTCAAGGTCATCACCGGCGATCACGGCCCCGAAAGCGGCTCCGTATCGATGCCCAAGAATGCCAGGATCGGACAGGTGGCGCAGGAAGCTCCCGGCACCGAAGACAGTCTCATCGAGATTGTCATGGCGGCTGACAAGGAACGCGCCGCGCTGATGCTGGAATCGGAAACAGCGACCGACCCGGATCGCATTGCCGATATTCAGATGCGGCTGGTCGATATCGACGCCCATTCGGCTGAAGCGCGTGCATCCAGCATTCTGGCCGGTCTTGGCTTCAACCAGGATGCCCAGCTTCGCCCGGCATCGTCCTTCTCCGGCGGCTGGCGCATGCGCGTGGCATTGGCATCGGTGCTGTTTGCCGAGCCTGACCTGCTGCTGCTCGACGAACCGACCAACTATCTAGACCTTGAAGGCACGCTCTGGCTTGAGGATTACATTCGCCGTTATCCTTATACGGTGATCATTATCAGCCATGATCGCGACCTTTTGAACAACGCCGTCAATGCCATCGTGCATCTCGACCAGAAGAAACTGACCTTCTACCGCGGCGGGTACGACCAGTTCGAGCGCCAGAAGGCTGAGAACGATGAATTGCAGACCAAGGCCAAAGTGAAGAACGACGCGGCGCGCAAGCACCTGCAGAGTTTCATCGACCGCTTCAAGGCCAAGGCATCCAAGGCCAAGCAGGCGCAGTCCCGCGTCAAGGCACTTGAGCGGATGGGCACCTTGTCTTCGGTCATCGAAGATCACGTCCAGCCAATCACTTTCCCAGCGCCAGAAAAGCAGCCCGCCTCACCGATCATCGCCATCGATGACGGCTCGGTCGGTTACGAGCCAGGCAAGCCGATCCTAGAGGGCATCAATCTGCGCATCGACAATGATGACCGCATTGCGCTTCTGGGTTCCAATGGCAACGGTAAATCGACCTTCGCCAAGTTCATATCAGGCCGCATTGCGCCAGAAACCGGAGATCTGCGCACAGCCCCTTCGCTGAAGATCGGCTTCTTTGCCCAGCACCAACTCGATGATCTGGTGCCGGACGAATCCGCTGTGGAGCATGTGCGCAAACTCATGCCGCAAGCAACGGAAGCCAAGGTTCGTTCCCGCGTGGCTCAGATGGGCCTTGCCACAGAGAAGATGGCAACGGCGGCGAAGGATCTCTCGGGGGGCGAAAAGGCTCGCCTGCTGATGGGCCTGGCCGCATTCCATGCACCGAACCTGTTGATCCTCGATGAACCGACGAACCATCTGGACATCGACAGCCGCCGTGCGCTGATCGAGGCGTTGAATGATTACGATGGCGCTGTGATTCTGATCTCGCATGATCGCCATCTTATTGAAGCAACCGTCGACCGCCTCTGGCTGGTCAACAATGGCACCGTCACCACATTCGAAGGCGACATGGACGAGTACCGCGATCTTGTCGTTTCATCCGGCAAGAAGAAAAGGAAAAAGTAGAATCGTCGTCAAGCCCACTCTGAATACATTTCGGGGCAGCACCACGCTGAGCGCGGAATGGAAAAATTGCGCCCCGATTTCCATCGAGATTCAGCGCAACCTTAGGAATTGGACGATGGGCTGTCAAAACGCGCTCAACGCCAAAATTCAGTTATGCGTGTAGATGACTAACAGTCAGCGAAGCCGTATCCTTTTCGGAACGGAATCAGTGGGTAAGGCAGTTCGTGTTTTGCGCGGTTAGCTGATAGACCAGTGAACTGTTGAATTGAGCTGTTGAGCAACGCGTTCGCAGCCTAGAAACTCGCGACTTGAGCTGCCTGGTTGGTCAGGTCTTTTCGCAGAGCAGGTGAAACGTATCCCTCCGGCGTGGACCGCCTTGCGAGTTTTTGGCGATATCGTTGTGCTTCGGCGAGCCATCTCACCCGCTATCGGCCTCGAAAATCACTGAGCAATCCAAGATTGCATCGAAATCACTAAAGCAACCTTGTCCCCGGCGGTCTTGTTCAGTTCATCCATGAGCGCCTTGTGACGGCACGCTTGCCGCAGGCGGCGTCGGTACCCGTGCTGCCAAGGAATATGGCATGGTGCGCACCCGCAAATTCTTCAACGGCCTTGTAGCGGGCGCGCATGCCAACTGATTTCCTGCATAACCATAAGGATTTAGCGTCCCTGCTGCGCATCGTCGCCGAGGCAATGAAGGTTCAGCCGGTGCTCGTCGAAAAAGACTACTGGATCATGCACTGACTGTACGGCCTGCAGCAGCTGAAAATGCGGTTCGAGCTGAAGGGCGGCACATCGCTCTCCAAAGGCTACCGCATCATCAACCGCTTCTCGGAAGATATCGATATCCGCATCGAATCTCCCGAGGCGATGCGGGTCAAGACCGGTCATAATCACGACAAGCCCGCACATCGCGAAAACCGCAAGGACTTCACGGCCTATTCGCTGCGCGCAGTCGCCTGGTGGCGCCGGCTTTTGGCCAGTTCGACAAATCGACGCTTCACCTGATCGAACAGTGCCGGCGGCAAAGGCCCGTGATAGCCGTTCTCGCTGTCGATCGGCCGAACATCGGGCCCCGGCCAGACAAAGCGATTGCTTTCCGTCAGCACGATCCATGACCGCTCGTCGTCCAAACCGAGGCGTCGCTTGGTGGCCGACGGTATCTCGATGGCATCCGCCGGATCGAACGGTGGCGTGTGGGTTATCGGCAACACGCGCACAATGGGCGTTCCATCCTCAAGCGCTGCAACCAGCGCCAGCACGAGAACCGGGCGATCCTTGTCGCCTTCTTCACGGCCTTCCAGATGCTGCCAGTGCCAAAGGTAGGAATAGCGAAAGATCCAGCCGACTTTTGGTTCAGCTGGCAGCATTCTTGCTAGTCACCAGTTCGCGATCGAGGTGATCTAAACCCGGCTCCATGTCCGACGCTTCGACCACTGCCAGATCGTCGTCGCCCAGCATCGCTGTGACCTCGACACGTCGGTCGCGGCGGGCCAGGCGCAAATAGTCTTCGTAGGCAATCAATACCGTCCGCGGCCGGCCGTTCTTGGTAATGATCACCGGCTCACGCACGGCGGCGTCCTGATAGGCGCCAAAATTCTTGGATACGGCAGCCGCCGTCACAGTCGAAGTCATCCACGCCTCCTGTTTTCCGTAAAATACGGGATTTCCGGACTTTATTCAACCCGGCAGTTGGATAGTTCGAGTGAAAGGCTGTTGCCTCGGAGCGACTGAACGACAAGGAAGCAGCCCGACTTGAGAAACGGACTGCAATGGCCGCCAGTGTTCGATGTAACCTCAACGCGATCAAGCGCTCTTTCACATTTATCAGCATCGTCTCGATTGCTGAAATTCGCCGTGGTGTCGCGCTGATGGATGCTGGGCGAAAGCGCGACGCCTTGAACGAATGGCTTACGCATGATCTGCCTCAAAGCTTCGAAAACAGGACTGTTCCGGTGGATGCGCCTGTCGCCGTGGCTTGGGGTGATCTTATGGCTCTTGCCAAGCGAAGTGGTCGCGGGCTCGCCTCAATGGACGGCTTGATTGCCGCGACCGCCGTCGCGCACCGATTGACCCTTGCGACGCGCAACACGAAGGATTTCGAAGGCTTCGGACTAGATGTCATCGACCCATGGGCGGGCGGAAAGGCTCTTGGAGATGATGGAAAGGCCCATCGCGACTACACGGCCAGCCGGCCATGCGGTCGATCGTCGGACCATGCGCTTTATACGATAACGCGGCGGTACACAGATCGCTTATGAGACACGATCAACGGTCTTGGTGGCCTCCTTGCCCAATGTCCTCGGAAATCTCCTGTCTCAGCCTGGGTCCTTTCGCGAGCCTGCGCCCCAACGCGGCAACGAACGCCTCATAGCGCTCGCTGGATTTGGCCCGGGCCGCCTGCACGGCAGGCTCTGGCAGCGCTGGGGTTGTCGTCAACCAGAAACGCACAAAAACTGCTAGCGTTTCGACGGCAATGCCGACGTCGCGTTCCATGCGCGTCATCCGGCGGTCCAACTGGTCGAGCCGCTTGGTGGTAGTGGCCTCCTGTCGCTCGGCCGCGTCCGGCGACAGGAAGGACGCGATACCAGCTTCTGCGATCAGGGATAGCGATTGATCGCGCCGCGTAGCATACACCACAAGCGCCTTCATGACGTCAGGATCGAGATAGACAGAAAGGCGCTGCTTCTTCGGAGATTTTATCACAATCGTCTCCTTACAGCTCGATACCATCGCCCGGGTCGAGCGCGGCCTGCCGCGCCACCTGGCGCATGGTCTGGTTCATGCGGCTGAGGCGGGCGGCGTCCTCTTCGACCTCGTCGCGAGGATCGATCTCAAACTCGTTCTCGATCACATCCTTACGTTCCACGGTCTTCGTCCGGCTGAGTTCCGGCTGACGACGGCGCTCGGAGTCCGTAGGGTCGTCGTCCGCCACCTCCTGCGTCGGGATGCGCGTATTCGGGTCTGGCGGCTTAGGCAGGGTCAGGTTGCTCCAGTCGTCGGCTAGTCCGCTCTCGGGCTTGGTCAGAGTCGGCGGGGTCAGGATACGCTCCTGAAGGCGACCATCCTCGTAGTATCGGGCTTTCTTGGCTCGGATCGGCGGAACACCCGCCACCATGACGATCTCGTCCGTTGGCGGAAGTTGCATGATTTCGCCCGGCGTCAGCAACTGCCGCGCCGTCTCGGAACGGGAAACCATCAAATGCCCCAGCCATGGCGAGAGCCGGTGACCGGCATAGTTCTTCATCGCCTTCATCTCGGTGGCGGTGCCCAGCGCGTCGGACACGCGCTTGGCGGTGCGCTCGTCATTGGTCGCGAAGCTGACGCGGACGTGGCAGTTGTCCAGGATCGAGTTGTTGGGACCATAAGCCTTCTCGATCTGGTTCAGCGACTGCGCAATAAGGAAGGCCTTGAGGCCATATCCGGCCATAAAAGCGAGCGCACTCTCGAAGAAGTCGAGGCGGCCGAGCGCCGGGAATTCGTCGAGCATGAGAAGCAGCCGGTGGCGGTTGCCCTTCGCGTTCAGATCCTCCGTGAGCCGCCGACCGATTTGATTGAGGATAAGACGGATCAGCGGCTTGGTCCGGTTGATGTCCGACGGCGGCACCACGAGGTAGAGCGTGGTCGGATGTTTTCCACCGACGATGTCGACGATGCGCCAATCACAGCGGCGTGTGACTTCGGCTACGACAGGATCGCGATAGAGCCCAAGAAACGACATGGCGGTCGACAGCACGCCGGATCGCTCGTTGTCGGATTTGTTCAGCAGCTCGCGTGCGGCGGACGCGATGACGGGATGCGGCCCGGCCTCCCCCAGATGCGCCGTCTTCATCATGGCAGCCAGCGTTGACTCGATTGGCCGCTTTGGATCAGACAGGAAGGCCCCGACGCCAGCGAGTGTCTTGTCAGCCTCGGCATAGAGGACATGCAAGATCGCGCCGACCAGCAGCGCGTGACTGGTCTTCTCCCAGTGATTGCGCTTTTCCAGCGAGCCTTCCGGATCCACGAGAATGTCGGCAATATTCTGGACGTCGCGAACCTCCCATTCCCCTTTGCGGACTTCCAGCAGCGGATTGTAGGCAGCAGACTTCGCGTTGGTCGGATCGAACAACAACACCTGACCATGGCGCGCGCGAAAGCCAGCGGTCAACGTCCAATTCTCGCCCTTGATGTCGTGGACGATGGCGGAGCCCGGCCAGGTCAGCAGCGACGGCACGACCAGCCCGACGCCCTTGCCGGACCGCGTGGGGGCAAAGCACAGCACATGCTCCGGCCCGTCATGGCGAAGATAATCGCGATCGTGCTTACCGAGCACGACGCCGTCCGCGCCGAGCAAACCGGCCGCTTTGATTTCGTCTGGACCTGCCCAGCGGGCGGAGCCGTAGGTCTCGACATTTTTTGCCTCGCGTGCTCGCCAGACCGACATGCCGATCGCCACGGCAATAGCGATGAAGCCCCCGGACGCGGCAATGAAACCGCCTTCCATAAAGATTGGTGGTGCGTAGGCATCGTAGAAATACCACCACCAGAAGAAGGCCGGCGGATAGTAGATCGGCCAACCCGCCAGCTCGAACCATGGGACACCCAGTTGCGGCTGGAATCCCAGCCGCCAGGCGGTCCACTGTGTCGCCGCCCAGGTCGTGATGAGGACGATCAGGCAGACGGTGATGATTTGGCCCCAGAGGATCTTGGTCGCCGACATGGCGCGTTCCTTTCTTGATTGGATTACATCCCGAGCCCACGCTTGCGCCCGAAGCTCCAGTCGACACCACTGTTGCCGCGCGAGACGCCGGAGACATGCTGGCCGATTTGCTTTTCGAGGGATGGTGTCCAGGGCACGAGCTGGAAGCCAAGTCCGTCATCGATCATGGCGAAGCGGCCTGACGCGAGCGCAAAGCGCTGCCGATACGTCCCGGCGACATACTCGCCGGTTCCGCCTTTCGTGAACGGCCTGCCGGTCTCGGCTGCAAGATTCTGGCCGAGCGCGTCCACCTCCCGCTGTCGGAGCGTATCGATCAGACCGCGCGAAAAGCTGACACCGCGCGGTTGCCGATCGGCCAGACCCTGACCCACGAGATGTTCTGCGCGCCTATCCATCGCGTCGCGCACCTCCGCACCGAAGCCGCCACCGAGGGCCACGGGATCGCGGGCGATGGCCTGCCGGTCGAGCCAGGTTGCACCCGTTGCGGTGATCTGTCGTTCGATATCGAGATCGGATCGCACCGCAAGGGCGACGCGGCGGCTGCCTAGCGCGTCATCGAACTTGCGCAACTCGACGATCGAGCCCGGCGCGCTGTCGCCGGCGGCATCAAGGTCGGGCAGCTTGATGTGATGGGTGCGCCCGTCCATGCCATCGACCACGGCATAGGCGGCGCCCTTCAGCTCGTCGTCAAGGCCACGATCGACCAGCCGACCGATGACGGGATCGTCGAGGCTTTCGCCGGCCAGCACATAATTCGCGGCACCGCGCTCAATGCCGTGATCGGTGAGGCTACGATGGATGCGCTTGATGATGTCGCCGCGTTCTCCCAGCTCGCGCAAAGTCGCCTCGGCTTTCTCGGATACGATCCATTGGCCGGGGCCAACCTGATCGGCGAGGCCGAGCGTCTCCAGCTTCCGCAGCCGGCCGACTTTCATCGTGTGGAATTCGTCGGGCTGGCGATCAGGCTGCGGGGCGAGATCGACGACGCCGGAGCGATAGCTGTCTCGGGCAAGCTGGCGATCGAGATCGGTCCAGCGCTCCGCCTCGATCTGCCGTTCGAGGTTGCAGCGAATATCGTGATCAGTGCGCGGCCCCAGTTCCTGGGTGACGAGATCCTGTGCGCGGGCGCGCATGCCTTCCTTGATATAGTCGCGGGAGATGACGAGGTCCTGGCCGTCATCGGTACGACCGCGCAGGATGATATGGACGTGCGGATTATCCGTGTTCCAGTGCGCGACGCCGACCCAGTCGAGGCGGGTTCCAAAGTCCTTCTCCATCTGCCGCATCAAGTCGCGGGCGTAGGTCTTGAGGTCGGACATCTCGGTCGCGTCCTCGGGCGAGACGATGAACCGGAAGTGATGCCGGTCGTCGTCGCACCGTTCCGCGAAGGCCTTGGGATCGGCGTCCTCGGTCTCAGGTCCGAACAGCCGGGCCTTCTCCCCATCCCGGGTGACGCCTTCGCGCCTGAGATAGCTGAGGTGGGCGGCGAGCGGCGTCGCCCGAGCGCTATGGCGAACGACCCGTGTCTTGATGACTGCGTTGCGCGATCGGTTGGTGAGCAGTCGATTAGCCTGCACGGTCGCTCGTTGGCCTCGCCCGAACCGCGAGCGGTTGCCCGAGCTGATCATGCCGGAGCGCGAGACCGTGCCACCGGCCCGCTCAGCGGCCGCAAGGGCCTGGGCGATGAAGGGCCGGGCAGCTTGAGCGCGGGTAAAGCGAATACGGCCTGGCCGTATGCGAAATTCGTCCTCGCCGCTCATGGCTGAGGCTCCGCACATCGCGCAATCGCGCGGAAAACCTTGGCGAAATGGCAAACGCGCAGGCTGCGCCGATCAGGCGCACCTCGTCCAAACGCGCCATAAGTCCCTGAAAACACACGACCGAACGCAGGCGCACATCGCCTGCTTTTATCTCGCCTTGCCTCGGTCGTGTCTCCCGATACCCCTCCCCACCCCGCAATCCCTACGATCCAGCCCCAAGCAGTAACAGAGACCACGACAATCATCGCAATGCCTCCTGTTCGATGTTGCGGCGCACAAACAGGCCATCGGACGGCGGTGCGAGCGCCGACAAGTCGACGATCGTATGAGCGCTAGAGGAACGGTCGGAGGGGCGATTGATGGTCTTGTTATCATCACTCTTCACGGCAAGGGAACGCGCGACGAACAGCGGCGCAATCGACCATGAAGGGCGCGACGGGTGAACGACCGTGCGCTTGACGGGTGCTGTATCCACGTCAATCAGCGACATGACTTTCGCAACGTAATCGACGGTCTCTGAAGGCAATGGATCGCCGGTGACAAGGTGCTTTTCGTAGCGGCCGGGGCCGGCATTGTAGGCCGCGAGGAACCCCGGAGAGCCATAGAGATCATGCAGCTCTGCGAGATAGGCAGAACCAGCGAAAATGTTGTCACGCGGCTGATATGCATCGCTGCCAAGGGCATAGCGAGTGCGCAGTTCCTCCCATGTGGCGGGCATGATCTGCATCAGCCCAATCGCGCCTCTCGGCGAGACGGCAAGCGGATCATGATTGCTTTCGGCCTGCATCACGGCGCGTATCCACCGATCGGAAATGGCGAAGCGTTTTGCAGCATCCGTGATGTGCCTTGCCCATGGATCGGACGCCGGCGCGACCGCGACGGCGTGATCGGGAAAAGCACCGGGTTTCAGAGGATCAGCTGACGCAACGCAAGGCTGCGCGACGATCATGATGACCGTGACGAACATCGCCGTAATCGTCAGGACAACAGCGCGTGCATTGCCGTCCCGAACCACCATCAGCCTGCCATCGTGCTCGCTGCGGTCAAGGGCAAGGCTTCGCCGCCGCCAAGTATTTTCCGGACGGGCGACGCCAGATGACGTGTCCGCTTCGCGGAAAACAGGCCGCCGCCCCTGACCTTCGCTGCGCGCGCCGGCTTGGCTGCAGGCGATCGGGTCGAGGGGATTGACCGCAGCTCGATCGATCAAGGGGATTACACTTGTCGGTGCGCGATTAGGATAGCAGCGCATGACGGTCACCCCTGTTCGTCGCGCCGCGTCTTGCGCGTCCAGTGGAGGGCCCACACATCCTTGTTCGTGTCAGACGCAAACATCCGGGCGCGGATCGGCTCGACGAAGGACGGATCATCGATGGTGACGGACAGATACGCACCTGCCTTTTCTCCGGTGCGGTTCCATGCGGCGCCAACCTCAAGCCCGTCGGCGAAGATCCGGTGATCAGGCGCATTTTCTGCGTCGGTGTCATCGGCTGGCAGGATGGTCACTTCGGCATTGAGGGTGAGCGTGCGGACGCGGCCGAAAAAGCCGTCACTGTTACGGGTGAAGGTACCAATCTGGGTCATGGGACATCCTTTCGTTGGTGGAGAGCGAACCATTACGGCTCGGCGGATACCGGCTTGCGAAAACTCTCTGTGGCCGGATGAGGAATGTCGGCCGTCCAGAGCGGGATCGCCCGGCCGATGACGGTTGTGAGGGGAAGCGGCCCAAAATAACGGCTGTCGAAACTGTCGGGTGCATCCCAGCTCATGAAGAAGGCCTCGCCCTCGGCGACATGCCGACATCCCTGCCAGACGGGAAGCGATCGACCCTGGCTGTCGCGCTCAAGGGCCTGTCCGTAGCGCATTCCGTAGGCGATGATGTCAGGGCCGGAGCGGCAAACTTCGGTGCCCCTGAGCGCCAACACGCGCTTGAGAAGCGGCAAGCCCTTCGGCAGATAGCGTCGCTCATCCAGAAAGCTTGCCAGTTCGTCAGGCAGCATGACCACAGCCAGATCAGTGACCTCGATGCGATCGACCGGAACGACCCGATAAAGACCGATCGGAGCGCTTGCGCTAACATTCCACATCAACCTTTTCGGCATTTCGATAAATGCCGAAGCGACAGTCGCGAGTGCGGAAAAACATGTCACCACGACCCAGGCGAAACGCGTCATGGCGTGCCTCCACTGCGATCGTTGCCGGTGGTGTCGTCTGCGATTGGGAGAACGCTCCGCCGCTTCAGCCAGGCACGATGCTGCTCGCTGGTGTAGGTCCGAAACGGCTCGTTGACGCTGAGGCGATTGTGGACATGTCGCCAGTGATCTGGCGCGACGTCGGCCGGATCGATGCCCAGTGCTTCGATCGCGTCGATGGTGTTCAGCACCGTTTCAACCTTCGGCCAACCGTGGATGCGCAACAGGATGTCGCCGCCGGGACGCACGAAGGGCAGAGTCTGGAACGCCTCCCCTGCCGCCACCGCGCGCAGGATATAGATGCGGGAAACGACAGTGCCGTAGTCGTTCGCCGCCCAGCGGACGAAGGCAAAGATGCTACCGGGAGAAAAGCCCATGATGCGGCGGTGACGATCGATGCGCTGTTCTTCAGCAATCCGGCCAAAGCGGATCCAGTGTTCGATCCGCTTTTCGCGCCAAGTCAATTCGACCAGGGTTTGGTCAGACGAAATGCTGTCAACGTGCATACCCGTTTTCATTGTCCCGCTCCCGAGGTGAAAGACGAGAGGGGTGCAATGAGGTTGCAGACGTATGGTGCGGCCGGCGATCCACCGGCGGCCGATGCAGGGCGGTCCGTTAGAAAGATTCCGAAGGAATCTGGGTTAGGAATGTTAGAGGAGCGGATACCCGAAAGAATACGGAGGTTTAAGTCCGTTTTCGGTCCCGGATAGCACGGGAGTCCAGTCCTCGGTAGCACGGGCCTGATGGTCCTCGATAGCACGGGTCTGTCCACAGCTTACTCACAGTCTGATCGACCGGCGGCGCGGCGCTCGGAACGCGGCAATGCCAGACGGATCGGTTGAGGTTGGTTGGAAGGTCAGGCGGACGCGACCGTCCGGATCGGTGACGAGTGCCAGGCGATAGCCAGGTAGCGGCTGGCGCTGGACGATGCCGCGCAGGTCATAGACAAAGTGCTTGAGGGGCGAGAGGCTGCCGGACTTCAGGTGCAGGTGCTTGAGATCGAAACTCCAGCCCCCTGTCTGGCGCCCGCCGTGCTTGCGCACGAGCCGGTAAAGCCAACGCTCAAAGCCGCCTCTGAGATCGAAATAGTCCCGGTCGATGGTCAGGATCAGCGCATCGTCGATGACCCCGGCATAAAACCAGTCCGGCAGGATGAGCTCGATGCCGAGCGGGCGGCCTTCCGCATCAAGCCGTTCCTTCCATTCGGCGATCCATGAGAAGCGGTGCCTGCGCCGTTCGGACGGCTGGCGGATCGTGGTGGCGATCGTGGTGGATTGCAGTCGGTCGAGGGCTGCCTTCAGCCGTTCATAGCTGCGGACGGAATCGTCCCGGTGGATGAAGGTGAGGATTTCATAAGGGGTGGCCGCCATCAGCCGTGATGTCCGCAGGCCGTTGTCGCGGGCTTCGACGATCTGCGAGGCAGCCCAGATCAGGATGTCGGCGTCCCAGATTGTCGCCATGCCATGTTCGGCCGTTGCCTCCACCCGGATCGCTACATCGCCCATGCGAAAGTCGATCGGCGCCACGCGCCGGGATTTGGCCAGTGAGAAGAACGGCCAGGACATGAGGTCCTGTGCATCGCGGGCGGCAATATTGCCGCCGCTTGGCTGAAACAGCTCGAGCTGCTGCCCCTGATATGTCCTGTGCCCGGTCATCGCGGCGATCAGCGCGTCATGCCAATGGCGCCAGCGGCCATCGACACTTGCGGCAGACGGGCACTCGAAGCAGCCTCCGACGTGGATCGGCGTGCAGATGCGTCAATCCAGGCGTGAAGGTCGGTGACGGCATAGACGACACGACCGCCGAGCTTGTGATAGACCGGCCCGGTTCCGTCGCAGCGATGCTTTTCGAGCGTGCGGGGCGAAAGATCGAGAAGGCGGGCCGCTTCGGCGGTGCGCACGAAGCGCGGCCAGGTGCTGTCGGTTTTTTCCTGCATCGTCTGCCTCCATCGCGGTCACCGTCAAAGCGGCGGGTCGACTGCGACAATGGCGAAAAAACTGCGGACCGACGGAGTGACAGAATTCGCCAACAAGCAACCTGTCCCCGGCGATCGAATGCCGACCTCACCAGTCAGGCGGAACTGGTGCGCTCATGAGCGGCGTTGTGGAAAAGTTGTCCCTTGGTTGGGCCACCCCGCAAGATGCGACGGTAGCCACCGCTGACATAGCCCCTGCCCTCAGCGATCAGACGAGCAAGGTGCCGACGCGCCGAGGTATTTTGCCAGTCGACGGCGGAGATGGAGCGCACGTCCCGACCGAATATGACACTGGCGATCTCGCGCCTCGAGGCACCGTCACGAAGCCCGTCCAGGATCCTCAGCATCAGAATGAGGCGATGGCGATGAAACGCTGAAATCTGTTGCTGGCGCATGGCTGGACCCGCCTGCTTGCGTGTCAGCCATCGGTGCATTCGTCGCAGGCTGTGCAGACGAACCTCAAGGTCAGGGTCCAACGGCAGCATGACAGCCAGTCTGGCGGGCGGTGACCTCCCGGCAAACCACATCCGCAAACTGTCGCTCGTCCCAGAGGCTGGAATGTAGACGGCACTGTCGCGATCCGTTCCCCTCACCGATACAGGAAGGTCTTTCGGATCAAATTCGAGGCATCCTGAAAATCCGGCTGGCGCTTCTGCGACGACGATGGCCTCCGGGTCCAGATCTGGGCGCCAAAAAGGGTGCGCCAACCATGCGGGGACATCAGGATCCAGCGCGAAAGGCAATCCCCCAACGGGACGTCAGACCCTGTAGGGCGTCGCGTTTCGCCACAGTGCCGCCCTGACTGGCAATGGCTGCAAAGTCAGATCGATAGTCAGTGTTTCGTCTGAGAAATTCGAAGGCAAAGCCACTGCGGTCAAGCGGCGGGAATTGACTGGCGAACTGCGGCGACGACCAAACCGTCTCGGAAACCATGGGGGCACTCCTACGCGATACAACAGGAAGCACAGGGCCGCTGACCACACGGTCAGCAGCGGCTGGGACAAAACGGAGCGATGTACGGACGAAATGGATGGGGAGGTTAACTATGGCACGACGTCAGATCTTGATCTGATTCCGCCTCACTGCTTCAACAATCGTATGAACGACATTCGACGTGTCGAGTTTGTCTTTCGAATTCCGCAGATGGGTGTTCACCGTGTTTTTCGAAATGCTCAGGATGATAGACACTTCCCAGGCGGTCTTGCCTTGCGAAGTCCAGGTGAGCACTTCCACTTCCCGGGGCGTCAGTTTTCTGAACTGTGAAATTGATAGACCAATCATTCGTCGTCTCACGAGCAAAAGGCATGAAAAGGCAATCATGAGCCTCGCCTGACGGACGCGGCCCGTGTCGATTTAGATTCCATGACCGCAACACATGCGGAAGTTTGCGGAATACGTCGCAAAAGGATCGCCGGAAACGTTCTAAAGAACAACAATCCTTGAGGCGATTATCATCATCAAAGTTTCGGCGACACAAGTCCCGGAATGCGCGATTGATGACTATAGTAGGTGGCAGGCGGAGCCGTATTCTGATTTTTCTTGCTCATGAAACTCACGTCGATTTTTGCAAGAAATCTTCGGCTTTGTCGACAGCAACGGGGGCTGTCGCAGGAACGCCTTGCGGTATTTGCCGGTCTCGACAGAAGCTATATCGGCAAGCTGGAACGGGAGCTGAGTTCACCAACGCTTGACGCGCTAGAGGCCATCTCGGCTGCGATGCAGATCGATGTCGAAGTCCTGATACGACGACAGGTTCCCGAACCAGTGAAGCGGCATTGAACCGTAGAAACCGCTACAGAAAACCCGCATAGCTAATTGATATTCATCATGAATTAAAATGGCCGCATCGGCGATGTTTAAGACACGAGATCTTTCACATCGACGCCCAGGGCCTCAGCCAAACGACTGAGGGACACGATTGTCGGATTGCGCCTGCCCGCCTCGAGTCCGCTGAGATATGCCCGCGTCAGCTTAGAGATGTGCGACAACTCTTCCTGAGACAGAGCCCGCTCGCGCCGGATGCGCAATACATTGAGACCGACAATCGCCCGTATATCCATCGGATGATTTTTCGGTGTCCGTACACTCTATGACGACACACTATAGTGAACATTCGTCTTGACACGACGGGGAGAGAGTGCGTCTATTGTACACTATATGGAACACTGTTTCGATAATAGGAACATGAAATGTCTAACAGCCTGTCCCTCGAAAAGGGCCTTCACATTCTTGGCCTCCTGAAGAGCTCGAACGAAGCCCTCGGCGTCAGAGAAGTCGCGCGCCGGCTGGATCTGAGCCCCGCCGTCGCTCAGCGCATGCTCAACACGCTGGCCTCGCAGGGCTATGTCGAGCAAGACGCAGATACCCGCCGCTATCAGATTGGTTACGCCGTCCTCGGGCTGGCGCAGCACGTGTTTCAGCGCGGGCGACTGCTGTCGCTGACAGAGGCTGAGCTGCAGACCATGGCATCGGACAGCGGGTTCAACGGATTTCTGGGCGTGCGGCGAGGCGCCACGGGCGTCTATGTGCTCGCCGTGCAGTCCGACAGTCCGGTGGTCATCCGCGCGCAGCCGGGGGAAGTGATGCCGCTGCATTCGACGGCGCTGGGAAAGGCACTGTTGTTCAACCTGTCGGATGACGCAGTCGCCAACCTCCTCGGGGAAGGCCCGTACGAGGCCCGCACGTCAAGAACCCTGACAAGCCTGGGAAGCTTGCTCGAACAGTTGCACCTAGCCCAATCACTCGGCTACGCCACGGCGATTTCGGAAAATATCGAGGGTGTGATCTCCGTTGGAGCACCGATCTACGATGCTGGCGGCGGCACCATCGCTGCGATGAGCGTCGCCTTCCCCCGCGTGCTCCAACCCAAGATCAAGATCACCGACATTGCGCAGAAAGTGGTTGGCGCCACGGCCCGCATTTCGAAAGCCATGGGGTTCGACGATTCGCATTCGAGCAAAGGGAGGCCAACGACCGATGTTGCTTAATCACGAGCGGCTGCAAGCGGCGATGTCCGCACATCAACTCGACGCCATTGTCGCCACTGCGCCTGAGAACGTGCTCTACACCAGTGGGTTCTGGTCGCTGCCACAATGGATACGGCGCGGCCCGCAGGCTTTCGTCCTCTGGACTTCAGGTGACGCAGATGAGCAGCCTGTCGTCATCGCCGGCACATCGACACTGGACCTGGTGGCCGATCAACATGTGGCAGCGAGGATACGCCGATATGGCGCCTTCCCCATCGATCATGCGCCATCGATTGAACTCGACCCGGTCAGCGCCCGTCAGGCAGTGCTTCATGCGCTTGCCGATGATGGTGACGCGATCAAGGCCCTTGTCGCGGAAGTCCGACAGGCCGGACTTGAAAAGGCCCGGATCGGTGTCGACGAAATGGGGCTTCTCCCCGGCGACACCGAACGACTGCGCAACGACCTGCCCGGTGTGACATGGGTGATGGCGGCATCGATCTTTCGCAACATCCGTGCCGTTAAAACGCCGCTGGAGATCGACCGGCTCAGAACGGTCGCGGCCATTACCGAACGCTCGGTCGCGGCGGCACTCGCTGAAGCAAAAGAGGGCGTGACCGAAATTGAGCTCGCCAGGGCATTTCACGGCCAAACGGTTCGCGAAGATGCCGTCCCTGTCCTCGGGTGTATCGGTTTCGGCGAACGCAGCGCCCTCATGAACGTCCAGCCTTCCGAGCGACGGCTGCGCCAGGGCGACATCATCCGCTTCGACGTGGGCGGTCACTATGGCAATTACCGCGCCGATATTGCCCGCATCGCCAGCCTGGGTTCACCCTCCAAGGAGATCCAGGCGAAATATGATGCCCTGAACAAGGGCGTTCAACGCGGAATCGAGCTGATCCGGCCGGGCGTTGCTGCTAGCGACGTCTTCCAGGCTGTTGTCGAGACCGTCCGGCGCGAAGGGATCGCTCAGTATCGGCGAAGCCATGTCGGACACGGCATTGGCCTTGACGGCTACGACGCGCCACTGCTTTCGGCGACAAGCAGTGACGTGCTGGAGGAAGGCATGGTCGTCTGCATCGAGACGCCCTATTACGAGCTCGGTCGGATCGGCCTGCAGGTCGAGGACATGCTCGTCGTCCGGGCCGATGGCGCGGAGATGCTGTCGAACAACGGCACCAGCATGACGGTGCTGGGCTGATGGCGCGCGCTGCGGCATATGCCTGTTACCGATGTGGGCAGGAATTTCCTCTCGATCTGGTGATCGATTCCAGGGGATGCCCAATCTGCTTCTCTGAGGCGCCGTCGAACCTCCACATGGTCTATCGAAAAACGGATGGCGTTCCGCCGAACGGTACGGGCGGGTGCCTGCCCTCGATTTGGCGCTATGCGGACAGGCTGCCATTCGACAGGCAGGACGCAATCTCGCTTGGCGAAGGCCTAACGCCGCTGCTGCCGGCGCCAAAGCTCGGCGCTGCCATCGGCGTCCCCGGTCTTCTCGTGAAGAACGAGGGTAACAACCCGACCTGGTCGCACAAGGATCGCTTTTCGACCGTCGCGATCACGGCAGCCATGCAATCGGGCGCAAAGCTGGTGGCAACAAGCTCGACAGGCAATGCGGGGGCATCGCTTGCCGCCTATGCCGCGCGGGCCGGACTGCCCTGTATCGTTGCGACGCTTGCCGGATCGGCCGGCCCGATGCTGACCCAAATCCGGAAATACGGAGCCCAGGTCGTCCCTTTCAAGAACAAGTCAGACCGCTGGGCTTTTCTGGCGGAAGGCGTCGAGCGGTTCGGATGGTTTGCGACCTCACCCTATCGCCACCCCGTCGTCGGCAGCCATCCGATCGGTATCGAGGGTTACAAGACGATTGCCTTCGAAATCGTCGAGCAGATGGGCGGAAAGCCCCCCGACTGGTGTGCCTTGCCAGTGTGTTACGGCGACTCTTTGGCTGGCATCTGGCTCGGTTTTCACGAAATGCTTGAGCGTGGTGAAATCGACAGGATGCCGAAACTGCTGGCGGCCGAGGTGCACGGGTCGCTGGAGCGGGCCATCACGCAGCAGACGGATCGTATCCCGGATATGCCTGCAGCCTTCGACGCGCTGGCCGTCTCGATCGGTGCGACTCGCAGCACCTTCCAGGCGCTGAAGGCACTGCGCCAAACGAACGGCGCGGCCTTGGCCATCTCCAATGCGGGGCTGGTGTCCTTGCAGGAGAAGGTCGCAGCCACCGAAGGCTTGTTTCTCGAACTGTCCTCGACGATCCCGATTGCGGCGATCAGAGAGGCCAAACAGCGAGACGTCATCACCCGTGATGAAACGGTCGTGGCGGTGGTGACGGCATCCGGCCTGAAAGACATTGACAGATCCGCATCGCCGGACACGGCATCGCCCTTTGGTGATGTCGAAAGCGCCCTCGCGGTCTTCGCGAACGGAGGACTGCACTGACATCGGCCAATGATGGGCCGGCCACGCATATGTTTCAAGAATAAGGGGAACACCTATGCCTATGGAAAGAAGAAAATTTATAGCAGCCACCGCATTTCTGACGACAATCGCGCCGCGAATGTCCTGGTCGCAGCAAAGCGCCTATCCAGCGGAAAATCCAACTCTGGTCGTCGGCTTTGCTGCCGGAGGCGCCGGCGATATCGCCACCCGCGTCGTTGCCAATTATGTCAAAGAGGCACGCGGTGTCGTGGCCACGCCAGACTTTCGTCCAGGTGCTGGCGGAACGATCGCGACGGATCAGGTGCGCCGCGCACCCGCTGATGGATCGGTCCTGTCACTCTATTCGGTCAGCCCCCTTCTTGTTGCTCCGCATCTTCAGAAAGTCCCTTACGATTCCACCCGAGATTTCACCTATATTGCGAGCTATGCCGGGATCTCGGTGCCCTGCTTCGTGCGCAACGACAGCGCTTTCCAGACCTGGGACGAGCTTCTCGATTTTGCCCGCAAGGAACCGTCAAAGCTGCGATGGGCAACCGCTGCACCGCGGGGTCTTGCCCATATCGCAACCGATGCGGCATTCCGCACGGAGAAAGCAACGGCGACCTTTGTGCCGTTCCGCGGTGGTGCCGATGCGGTGACGGCCCTGTTGGGCGGCCATATCGATATGGTCGTGTCGTCGGATTTCGGCCCCCATCTGGCCGCCGGCTCCGTGCGCCTGCTTGCCGAAACCAGCCCCAATCCAAATGCGGGACATGCTGGCATGGTCAGTTTTGCCGAGCGGGGTTATCCGATTGCCGTTCCGGCATCCTATGGCCTGTTTGGACCAGCCGGTTTGCCGCAGGAGATCATTGCCTGGTGGGAAGATGCGATCGGCGAGATGATCGCCAGTCCGATGTATGCCGACTTCATCCGGGTCATCAACGGCTATCCGCTGTTCCAGAAGAGCGATGAATTTACGCAAATGGCCGGGCAGGCCTATACGCGGATCGGGCAGCAGATCGATGAGATGGGGATCCGTCTATGAACATCGCCCACCTTGTCCCTTACACCCTGATGGTCCTTGGCCTTGGCGCGGCGGTGAACGCCGCCAATCTCCAGCTTTGGGTCTATGGAGAACCCGGTTCAGGCCTGTTCCCCTTTCTGGCGGCACTTCTCCTGGTTTGCACGAGCCTCGGATGCAGCCTGGAAAAGACGGCAGCAACAGAACCCGTCGAGCTTCCCCGTCTTTTGACCTATTGCGCAGCGCTTGGGCTTTTCTGCCTGATGCTGCAATTGATCGGATTTGCACTCTCGGCATTCCTCTTTCTGGTCGCCGTCTTCAGGTTCATTGAACGGATGGACTGGACCTGGTCACTGCTTCTGGCCTTCGCCTTTGCCTTTTCGACCTGGGGCTTGTTCGAAGGGCTTCTGTCTGTGCCGCTTCCGCGCGGCGAATGGAGCCTGTGATGCTCGATTCCTTTTCGCAACTGGTGATGGGTCTCGGCATCGCGCTCGAACCCACCCATCTCGCCATCGCGCTGCTTGGCGCAATCCTGGGAACAGCCGTCGGCGTTCTTCCAGGCCTCGGGCCCTCTGCGACAGTCAGCCTCCTGCTACCAGTCACGATGATGCTCGACCAGACCGGGGCCATTATCCTGCTCGCCGGCATCTATTACGGCTCGCTCTATGGCGGGTCCATCACCTCTGTCCTGATGCGCGTGCCGGGCGAAGCCGCCAGCCTTGTCAGTTGCTTCGACGGTTATCCAATGGCGCAACAGGGCCGCGCGGGTGCCGCCCTTGGCATCAGCGCCTTTGGCAGTTTCATCGCTGGCATCAGTGCGACCCTTGCCATCACGATCGTTGGTCCGGCCTTCACCTCGGTTGCCCTCGCCTTCGGGCCCATCGAAAAGACATCGATCGTGGCGCTCGGCTTGGTGCTGGCCGCCAGCATCGGCGAAGGGTCGCGCATCAGAGCCTGGACGATGGTGTCGCTCGGCCTTCTGCTGTCGACGGTAGGCGTCGATCTGATCTCCGGCGAGGAACGATTCGCCTTTGGTGTCAGCTATCTGCGCGACGGCTTCAATATCGCCGTTCTTGCCATGGGTCTGTTCGGGGTCAGCGAAATGCTGATGCTGATCGAGCGAAAGGCGTCACCAAACACCGCTCCGATGCCGTCCTACCGTTTAAGGGACCTGCTTCCAACGGCGACCGACTGGAAGGTTTCGACCGGCCCCATCGCACGCGGGACAGTGCTCGGCTTCTTTCTCGGGCTGATGCCCGGCGGCGGCGCACTCGTTGCCGGTTTCGCCAGCTACATGCTGGAGAAAAAGATCTCCCGGTCACCCGAACGTTTCGGCAAAGGCGCAATCGAGGGTGTCGCGGGACCGGAAAGCGCCAACAACGCCGCCGCCCAGGCAAGCTTCATTCCCATGCTTTGCCTTGGCATTCCGGCCAATGCGGTCATCGGCATCATCATGGGCGCGCTGCTGATGCAGAATGTCGTGCCGGGTCCGCAGATCCTGACCGAACATCCCGAACTTTTCTGGGGCATCGTGGCCAGCATGCTGGTCGGCAACGCCATGCTGATCATCCTCAACGTACCGCTGATCCGCGTCTTCGTGCTGCTTTTGAGGATTCCGCAGGCAATGATGGCGCCCCTCATTGTGCTCTTCTGCGTCATCGGCGCATTCAGCATGAACAACAGTCTGTTCGATGTCGGGGTGGTGATCGGGTGCGGCTTCATCGCCTATGGGCTGCGCAAGGCCGGCTTCGATCTGGCTCCGCTGCTGCTCGCCTTCCTGCTGGGATCGCTGTTCGAGGAAAACCTCCGGCAGGCGCTGATCCTTGGCCTCGGCAATCCGCTGGTTTTCCTCGACAGTCCGATCAGCCTGACGGTGATCCTCTTCACGATCGCCGTCTTGATGGCACCTCTGGCAAAGACACTGAAAACCCGGATGGCGCGTTAGCCCTGCTAAAACTGAATGGCGCGATGTCAGGTCACCGCGCCATTGTCCGAGACACAGGATTCATTCGCGGCCTAGCTACTTGCATTCCTGGCCGGACCTCCGAGCGTCAAAGGCGAAGTCCAGAACGCACCACCCCGCGCTGCTGCGGACCCCATGACATCTTGCCAAACCAAGCCCTGGATCCTATTGTAGGTTATATCACTACTTTCTGAGGTTCTTCATGGAAGAAGCCGTTTCCGCCGCAGATGCCAATCGTCGTTTCTCCGTCCTCCTGCGGGGTGTGCGGGATGGCAACAGCTATGTGGTCACCAGCCACGGCAAGCCTGTCGCTCGTATCCTGCCGGCGGACGCAAAGGAGGAAACGACATCCGGCGCGCGGTCCGCCCTGCTTTCGCGCCTTGCCAAACAGCCGGTCGTCGAAGCGGGCCGCTGGTCGCGCGATGAGCTTTACGAGGACTAAGCGTGAAGGTCGCTTTCGACACCAATATTCTCGCCTATGCGGAGGGCGTAAACAACAGCGAGAAGCGGGATATCGCGCTTGATCTGCTGCAACGCATTGCCCAGACGTCCGTCGTGATCCCGGTTCAGGCCCTCGGTGAACTCTTCAACGTCCTGGTGCGCAAGGCACGCAAAAGCCGCGGCGATGCGCGTGATGCGGTGCTTGGCTGGCGCGATACGTTTCCGGTTGCGGCCACCACGGCCGAGACGATGGTCACGGCCATGGACCTCGTCAGCGATCACCAGTTCAGCATCTGGGATGCCGTCATCCTCACGGTCGCCTCGCAGGCTGGTTGCCGTATCCTGTTGTCGGAAGACATGCATGAGGGCTTCACCTGGGGTGGCGTGACGGTCGTCAATCCCTTCGCCGACACGCGGCACGAACTGCTCACCATTCTCCTGAGCGAAGGATCTGGATAAGGCAGGTCGAACCCGGATGGATATGCTCCATATCGATGCCATGCAGATGGCCGTTCCACCGGAGAAAAATGAAGAGTATCGGAGCTTTCAGCATAGCGGCGGCCCTGCCTGACGGGCCGTGAAAGCGGGAATTCTCGACACGCTTCTTGACGGAAACAGGGACGCCGCAGGAGGTTTAGCATCGCGCCGCCAAGCGGAAACCGGGATCGACGTCCCCCGGCAAAAGCGTTCCGTGTGGGGCGACTTTATAGCCTCGCTCGAATGACGACGTCACGCGCTGCCCTGCCGCTTTGTACGGAGAGTGGATCAACCGTTTTGCAGCCGGCGCCGCGACCAGTCGATATGCGTCCAGGCGTCTTCGCGCGCCGGCGAGATGCGCAAGAGCTTCGACGGTGCGGCTTTCCTCACAGACGGCCATCCTTCAAGGCTTTCCAGCCAGTCGTCAGAATAGACCGTGGACTGGTAGCGATAGCCCTCGTCCGGCAGGATCACAGCGACAGTTTGGTTCGGGTGCGTCCTAGTGAACCAGTCCGCAACGAGATGGGCAGCACCGCTGGTAGGACCGACGAACATGGCGTGATGGCGATAGAGGTCCCGAGTGGCGGCAAACGCCTGAAACGCACCGACCCAGTGTACTTCGTCGATCAGGGCATGATCGAGGTTCTTCGGCACGATGCTGTTGCCGAGCCCGCGCAGCAGACGGGGACCAGCCTGATGCCCGAACAGAACGCTGTTGTGCGTATCCACCGCGATCGCACGCAACCCCGGAAACAACCGGCGCAGATAGCTTGCCGTGCCACACAGCGAGCCGCCCGATCCGACACAACCAACCAGGCAGTCGATGCGACCGACTTCCTCGACAAGGATTTCAGCAAGCCGCGAATAGGCGGCAGGATTGTCGGGATTATCATATTGTTGCGGCCAGAAGGCATCCGGGCGGCTGTCGAGGACGCGGTGAAGTGCGGCAAGGCGGCCGCCTTGATTGCCAGTGCGCCCCACGTCTTCCACCAGGATAACGGATGCACCCAATTGCTCCAGCCTCGCCTTGAACGACGCATCCATGAGGCTCGTGGCAGTGACAATCGTCAGCGTATAGCCACGCTCGACCGACAGCATCGCGAGCGCCAGGGCAAAGGTGCCGGAGCTCGTTTCGACGATATGACTGCCTCGCTTCAGGAGCCCGCGCTCTTCGGCCCGATCCAGCATGAAACGGGCGGGCAGCAGCTTCATGAGACGAAACTGCGCGGCATGGAGGTTTGCTGAGAGCGGGACGATCCGGGGCGTCTCAAAATCCGAAAGATAGCTTTCAATGGTCATTCCAGCACCCATGCCGGCGCACCGTCCGCATTCACCGCGAAGCGGATGATATCGGTGAACCCTTCCCTCTCAGCGGCACGCGCAAGGCTCTCGGCCCGATCCGCTGCGCTGTCCTCGCGCGCATCGAGGAGGATGCCCATCCGGTTGCCGCTATGCGCGACCTGCACGCCAAGGCCACCACCAGTCTGCGCCAGCCGGACGAGGTCGCCGAACCGGCGCTTCGGCAGATAGCCCTGGTTGATCCGGGCACTGGCTGTTGCGACGCGCCCAATGGATCTCGCATCCTGCTGCGCAATCGCGTGACGCACATGGCCCCGCAGAACCCGGAAGGTTTCGATCTCCGTGCTGGTGTAGCGGGCGGGTGGCATGGCGACCGTATCGACCGGTTCGTCCTCCGATGAGGAAAAGCCGATGACATAGAGCGGCGGATAATCGCCGGGCAGATAGTCGAGCACCCTCCCCTCGCGATGGGCAAAAAGCACGGCCTGTCCAACAAAGGCGATCGCATCTGTCGCGGTCTCGGCAACAACGGCAAGGCGGCACAAGGTCGTGCGGCTTATCTGCGAATGGGCCGCCGCCGCAATGGCGTAAATGCTCGCCACGACATCGGCGGTCGACGATCCATAGCCACACCCAAGCGGAATCGTGCTTTCGATTGTCAGGCAGCCCTCGGCATCTGGATGCCCCACCGCATCAAGCGCGAGCCGGGCCGCGCTGGCCGCCTTGGTTCTGCCTTCGGGGCGGGTGCGGATGCCCGGTCCGGCATCAGGCCAGAATGTGACATGCGATTGTTTGCCGGGAAGCGGGAGCGTGAGCAAACCTCGGTGGAGCCTGCCATCATCGTCTGGAAAGACACCCTGAAGAATTTCGCCGTGATGGGCCATTGCCGTGCCGGAGCCAACCTGCAGGGACCGCGAAGTCGTTCCACCTGGCGGGGCCGCCGCAGAAGAATGGTTCGCGTCTGACTGGGTCATGCCGCAATCTCCCGTGATCTTTCGCTTTCTCCGACTTTCCTACAAGTCGGCGCTTGCGTCCCTCCTCACATATCAGGAGTTGCCAGCCCCTTGCGCCGCACTACGGCGCGAGTGCCGACTGCCCTGGAACATTTGCTCCATGGTCATTTCGCGGGGCCAGTGGGTGATCTTGCGAGCCGGGCGACGCCCGGCGAGCGGCGGTGGTGCGTCAGGCACCGCCGCCGCCAGAGAGATCCACCCTTCGCGGACGGCATTCGCTCGGCCACAAATCGGAAGAACGCGCGTCTGGCCGGGGGAACCGGCCGCGACGTCCATGCAACGCCGCGCCCGGTCCTGTCGTTTATGCCGCGCGCTCCAGCAGGCCTTTTGCCTTTGCCTCCAGTTCAAGGCGCCCGTCCTGATGCGTTTTCGTGCGGGCATGGGCTGTCAGACCTTGCACAAAATCAAAGACGCTTTCCGGCGGACGGCCTTCCTCACGCAACACGGTCTCGATAATCCGGCCTGTTTCCGCTTTCGAGAACCCACGCCTGCGCAGGAAGCTTTCACGGTCCTCGTCGGTGCGGGCGACGATCTTGTCCCGCGCCGCCTTGATCCCGGCCACGAAGGGTGCGGCACTCGACTGGGCAAAGCGCGTCAATGCCGGTGCCGCCTCATAGGCAAAACGCTGCGCGGCGAACTTGCTGTGGCGGATGGTGATCTCTTCGAAACTTTCGACGCCCCACAGATTGCGGTTCATGCACACGGCGCGAAGATAGAAGGAGGCGATGCCGAGCGTCTTGGCGCCGACTTCGCTGTTCCAACAATAAAAGCCACGAAAATACAGGTCAGGATCGCCGTTTGGCAGGCGTCCGGCCTCGATCGGGTGTGTGTCGTCAACCAAAAACAGGAACACGTCCCGGTCACTGGCATAAAGCGTCGTTGTGTCCTTGGTAATGTCCACGAAGGGGTTGTGCGTCATCGATGCCCAGTCCAGCACGCCTGGCACTTTCCACATGGTATCGCCGACGCCATTGCCGGCGATCTTCATCACCGCCGCCACGAGCTCATGGTCGTATATCCTGCCGTAGTCGGGACCGGTGACCGCCCGAAGCTCGATGCGGCCCGTATCCGCTTCGTAGGTCTTCACAAGCTCGGAGCGGTGCGACAGCAGTCCATGCTGGAGATTGATGCCGGTCAGCGGCGCAGGCAGCTGCCGCATATAGGTGGAGGGAGCACCGACAAGACTGCACAGCTGACCAAAGCTCCAATGCGTCGGGGCAATGGGTTGATCACGTCCGGACACGATCAGCGCCAACCGTTCCGCATTGTCACGGCTTGCCTCGACCCGCACGGCGCGGCTTTCCACGGTGCGGCTCGTGGCACGATCCGCCCTCGCTTTCACACTGTCATAGAGGTCCGTCAACGACAGGTAGCGCTCATCATCGGGACGCGAAAACCATTCCGACGAAACCCGGCCGCTATGCGCGCCACGCGATACGTCAACACGGAACCCTTCGGCGACCTGCTGGCGGCTCTGATTGCTTTCGATGAAATTCATGACCTTGCTCCTTTTCCTTCCTGTTAATGCCGAAGGCATGTCCCTCGACATGCTTTCCGGGGGCGCGTGAGCGCGCGGGAATGGAGGGGGCACATGCCGGCGAGCATGGCCGGCCTGCCAGGCTTGAGCGGAACGACATGGCGGAGATCGCCCATAGGGATCCGTGCCGTTCTGCGAAGCGGCGGACCTGCCATGCGCAGGCGGCGTTTGCGGGGAGCAAGGGGAAAAGTTTCCCTTGGCTCCCCACAACGATCGGCTGAATACCAATGAGGCCGAACAGAGCCATGTGAGCGCAGCTCACCGTGTTTCCGATCAGTGGCGACGGACCTGAGCATGCCAAAGCCCCGCTTTCGCGGGGCCCGGCCGTTGACCTTATCCGTTGGCGGCGCGGCGGCGCGACCAGATGAGGGACAGTTCCTTGCCTTCCGCCTCGACCAGGCTGGCATAGATCGGAGCGGCGAAGCTCGGATCGTCGAGCTTGACGGAGAGATAGGTGTTACCCTTGTCGGACTGCTTTTTCCATGCGGCCCCGAATTCCACATTGGAGGCGAACACGCGGTAATCAGGGCCGTTTTCGGTGTCGCCCTCGGCAGGCACGAATTTCACGGACTTGACGTTGAGGGTGAGGGTCTTGACCGAGCCCGTGAAGCCGTTGTCGGTGCGGGTGAAGGTGCCGATCGTTGCCATGATGATTTAGGTCCTTTTTGCTGGTCGGATCGCGCCCATCGCGATCTTGATGATGGTCGACGGACCGGAGACGATCGAGACGCACCCCCGGGGTCCATGTTGCGCTTGGCGCAATGGGGTGGCTCGTTAGGCCGCAATTACATGGAGGGCGTCGGACAGCCGCTATTTTGAATTCGCGATGCAAAGCCGGCCAAGCCGGCGGCGGAAAAAAGCGGATGACAGACGTTGCGGAACCGAGATCGAGGCGGCCGTTTTGTCGCCGGTCTTCGGTCAGACCAGATCAATCGAGTTCGTGTTGGGCGAAGTCTGTTCGGCAAGACAGACAATCGCGTCATGGCAGATGTCGGCACCCTCGCCTGCCTCTCGACAAAGACGTTTCGGCTCACGCGGGGCAAGGCCTTCCGCTCAGGCTGACCGTTGGACCTTTGCCGATCGGAGCGGCCCTTCCGCCCGGTATTTTCGTAGTGCGCTCTCATGCGTCACGGCATTCGTGTCGATATGGAACGTACCGCGATACACACCACTTTCCATACCATCAAACTGATCAATACATCTTCGTCACCGCACCCACCAGCATGGCTCTGGTCAGGTTCGCAGGGCTGCCCATGCTCGGTGTGGAAAGGTGTTTCCCCTCTTATGGACACCATCGGGCCCCGGATATGACGGGGCCGGGCCGCGCGATCGGTCCGTGCCATTCGCCGCCCTTGCGCCAGCGCATCTTGGTGGTCATGGCGTGCGCGTCCCTTCGAGGCCCCCCCATCCGCGATGTTCTGCGAGCACTCGAAAGGCCTCGAACTGGTCTGCCGGGTGCATCGCCTCGCGGGTGACGTTTTCGTCGAGGTTGATTTCCTGTGGATCGTTTGCGGTAAGGGTCGATAACTTCAACCGGCTTTTTCCAGCCGACCAGCAGGCGAACCCCTATGTCCTGTTTTTCACGAGGTGAAGCGGATCATCCTTGCGCCGTCCCATGCCCATTCGCTTCCCGAGCTGAGCACCGATCCCCTTCCTGGTGCCGTAAAAAAATCTTATCGCCGAAAATATCGAGCCCATTTTTTGCATGTGAAGCCGCCGGTCTTCTGTCGACGACCGCTGGACTTTCACCACCCCCTCTACCCCTCGGCCAGTGCGAGGCGGTTGGCGACCCTGATGGCTGCGGCGCTGTTCAGCCAGAGATTGCCGAGGGACGCGCGGCCATTCGCATAGGCAACCTCAAGCCTTTGCTTGACGCTGTCGTGATGCCACTTGCAGCACGGCTGCCACATGCCCGTGTCGCAGAACTTCTCGGGATCACAGTGATGAGGATCGACGTGATCGACCATGGTCGCGGCTTCTGTCCTGCCGAGTGCGAGACAACCGATGCACAGCGGGTGCGCTGGAGGAATGTCAGGCGAGCCTTGGCCCATCTGCCGCCATACCCACGCTCATCTGCGGAGCCTCGCCACCTATCGGCCTTTGCCTTCTGCTCTTGCCGTGTCGGGGCGCCCTTCGGCCAAAACTGCTTTGCACGCTTCATGCCCTTTAGACGCGACGATGGCTGGCTGATATCCGGGCTCTGGTTGGATGCAATTTTACCTGTTCAAGAGGCCGATCGTTCATCCCTGCCAGCTAGAAGTTCTGTGCAACCTGGAGGCGCATCATGGTCAAGTCCGAGAATTGCCTGACGCGGATTCTGCGATGGATGAAAGGCACCGTGTTCTTTGGAGACACTGCTCTAGCGGTCAGCCTGTGGGCAGGGCTCTTGGGCGCCGCCTCTGGCACCTTGTCCCTCGTCAATCTCGCCCACCCGAAGCCGCTTTATCCGTGGGAAGCCTACGCACCGCTTGGTGCCGCCATCGCCGCTTACGCAGCTGGCGGAATGACGATGCTCGCAGCATACTTAAGCGCAAAGTCCGTGAAGCGGTCACAGGAAAAGTTCGAAGTGCGAGTAAAGCGGCTTGAACAATTGATGGAGCAGCCCCCGGCCCCAGAGTCGGTTATTCTCCAGCATCAAAATTCGCCGGTAATCTACCGTGCGAAAGGCTACAGGTTGAAAGGTTCAACAATTCAGAAAAGTCGCCTTTCCGACGTGGCCTGATGACTAAAGCTGGCTTGAGGAAACAGAGCCGTGCTGGCGCATTGGCCCAGGTCATGCATCACCTTCCACCTTTATTTCTTTGGCGGGTTTTTAACGAACGATCCCCGCCATAAAGCTCAGCGCCTCCGCACCAATTACATTGCTACGGTCAGCAAAAATGTAATGATGACGGATCGCAAACTTTCGGATTGCCAGATATATCCAAGCAAATGCATACTCTTCAAAGTGCAGGAAAGGGAAAGCATGATGCTGACTGATTATCTGGACTTGCTTGCCAACGTTGCTGACGTATTAGGCTGGCTAGCAGTAGCCGGATACGTGCTTTACTTGATAGTGACGTCGTGGCTCAGAAACAGACGATGGAAAAGGCGCCAGAGCGAGTGGCGCCAAGACGATGCATTTTATAAGTCAGTGAGGTACAGTGAAAAGTCAATCGCGGTGACTGAGTTTGATGACTTGGTCGCGGCCTCAGCCGAACGGGTAGACAGTGCCCCTTCAGCTAGAACGAATGAACTTGAAGACCTCATCGAAAGAGCTCTTTCTGACGCGGCCCTTGTCGAGAACGACCTGCCGGAGGATGACCCCCAGGATCCCAGAATTATGCAGATTTTCTGGGGGACCAACAGGGCCAGTGACGAAAACTCCGAGAGCCGGTTTGGAGGAGAAAGAGGCCACCAGTTGCAGCTCGGTGTGGCAGCCGTACGGATACCGGAAAACCATCGGATCGGTCGGGTGGAGCAGCCCTTCGAGTTAACGATCCTTAGCTACAGGTTGTGGCGTCAGAATAGCCGTTCCGATCAGCATTTTGTCCTCAGCGGCATAATGAGTTGCAGCGAACGGCGGTGGCGGTCTTTGATAGAGCGAACGGATCAAACCGAAGCCTTCGTCTTCGTGCATGGGTTCAACACCAGCTTCGCCGAAGCCTTGTTCAGATGCGCCCAGATTGCATGGGACACCAAGGTTGCCGCTATTCCGTTCCTTTTTAGCTGGCCATCGAGAGGAAACGTCCTCGACTATATCTACGATCGAGAAAGCGCCATGAGCTCCCGGAGCTACTTCCTCGATTTCCTTGCAAAGATCACCTCCGATACGCCAGTAAAAACGATCCACATACTCGCACACAGCATGGGCAATCAGGTGGTGTTGGAATCACTCGCTCATCATCCACATTCGGAAGAGCCACTCAAGATTTCCGAGGTCTTGATGGCCGCGCCAGATGTCGATGTAGATGTCTATACGAAACTCGTGGACCGAGTATCTCGCGCGGTCAGAGGCATGACACTCTATGCATCGTCGGTAGATCGCGCACTGGCCGCATCGAGAGCATTGGCCGGCAATATGTTCCGCGCCGGAGACGTATCGCACGACGGTCCGACGGTAGTCGAAGGAGTTGATTCAATTGACGTTACGGGACTCGGTGCAGATCTTCTTGGCCTAAACCACGGGGTATTCGCTCAGGCGCGGTCGATATTAAACGACGTTAGCATCGTCGTAGCATCCGGACACCGCCCTCCCCATAAACGTTTAGCTGATATCAGATGCGTTCCTGAGGGATCCCCAACGCCGCGATATTGGAAATATGCTGATTGACATCCCATGTCCTTGCGCTTGGTGCGCAAGAGATGCGCCAGCCTGCGGCCTTCGCCGACCGTCACGAAATAGAGGCCGGTCGGCTGACCTACCTCGTCACCTCCGGTTCGACCACAAGGTTCTGCAGCATGCCCTTGGCGGCGATGCTGGCCGCAAGCGCTGCGATGTGCGCCTCACTATGCGGGGTCTTCCTTGCATTGCGCGGTGATTTTTTGAGCTTGTCGAGCGGGATGAAGAGTTCCGCACCGTTTGCAGCGATCTCGACGGCTGCAACCGCCGCGGCGGCGTCCACAGTCGTATCCGGTGCAGGCAAATCTGCCATCACATCCGCCACCGCCTCTCCAATGCTGCGGATTTCCGCACACGCCATCGCTACGTCCGCCGCGTCTCCCATTGCGACCTCGTTGGCCTTCGCCTTCTTCTGTGTCTTTGCCATTGTTCCAATCCTTTCCCGTTGATGCCGGAGGCATGTCCCCGACATGCCTCCCGGGGGCGGGCGAGCGCGCGGGGATGGAGGGGGCAAATGCGAGCGAGCACGGCCGGGCTGCCTCGCCAGGCGGGACGGATCGGAACTGTTGGATCGTCAGTGATATCGCGCCGGCTTGCGAGGCGGCGGCCCTGCCATGCGCAGGTGGCATTTGCTGGGGAGCAAGGGGTAAGACCCCTTGGCTCCCGCTGGCAGGAAGTTAAGTGGTGAAAGTGAGCCGCGCCGATGGCAGTCACGTTGGAGACCTCGACGAAACGGTTCTGGCAGCCATGGCGGCACAGGTATCTCGAAGCATCGCCGCGATCAAATGCGACCGTAAACGATGATACCCTATGGCCGACGATCCGGCGCGCGAAACTGCGCGCGATCGCGCATTCACCTCGGAGCATTTCCATGAAAGTCTAGGCCATCAGAAACCGATCTGACCGGCGATACATTGCTCTGAGGCCTAAACTTGAACCAAGACGACGACGCAAAGGCTATCGCGTCGCAGATTCTCGAACAGGGGTGCTGTGGTCAGGATTGGCCTGCAGCATCCCGACCGGCTGCCAACCCGAGGCTCGCGTAAAGTACACGCAGTTTCCGGACTGTAGCGCTATGCGCGATGCATTCTGAAACAAGACTGCGCAGCAGGTCGGCATGCCGCGCAATGGGTCGGGACCGACCGCCCCATCAGCGCGCCCCAAGACGTTACAGGAGCGAGTGTGAACCGTGGACACAGCTTTCCTTTTGATGGCGATGTATTCCGGCCGCCCGATCATACCGGCCGAGGAAGTGGCCAAAAACTTCTTCGGGCTGACGACCGATAAATTTATTCGCAAGGTATCGGCCGGAGACATCGCGCTTCCCCTTGTCCGCATGGAGGCTTCCCAGAAATGTGCGAAGGGCGTGCACCTCAACGATCTTGCGGCCTATCTTGACGAGCGTCGTGCCGCCGCAGTGAAGGAATGCCAGCAGCTTCACGGCAAAGGGCGATTTGGATGATGTCCGCTGACGCCATCGTCATGCATGACGGCATGATTGCTCTACTGGACTTTTGACAGATGCTGGATGGCTACCGATCACTGATGCTTGAAACGCGGGTTCGCTACACCGAACGATCGACACGTTTCCCGCCGTTCACTCGAGATCCGGGGTTTTGGGCATGCAAATCCGCCAATCCCGATCACCCGATCATCCTCTCCGTCCTATTTTCGAAGATGCGTGGTGGGCAGTGCCGTCGTGTACTTGACCTGCCCCAGGGCAAAGCTTGAGCGAATGTTGGAGACACAGGGAATGGTCGTCAGCCGATCAATGACAAGCGCCTGGTATTTCCGGAGATCTTCCACGACGACACGAAGAAGATAGTCCGCCTCGCCGGTCATCAGATAACATTCCATGACTTCTGGCATCGACCGCACCGCCGTGTCGAAGATGTCAAGCGACGCCCTGTCCTGCTGCTTCAGCGAGATATGGACGAAGACATTTACGGCGAGGCCTAAGGATTGCGCGTCCACGAGCGCAACCGTCCCCTTGATCACGCCGCCTTCCTTCAGGTCATTGACACGCCGCCAGCAGGGAGAGGCCGACAGACCCGTCGCTGCGGCAAGTTCCGCCGTGCTGAGTTCTGCATTGTTCTGCAGAAGATCCAAAAGCTTCAATGTCGCGGGGTCATAGCTGACAGCTGGCATGAAATTTCCATTTTCCCGATCAGTCCGGCAAATCTTCCCGAAATATGGGTGATTGGCAAGTGAGATAGACCAGTAAATCCGCATCGGCGCTGATAGTTTTTCACTGCAGCAAGGGAGGATCAGAGATGAAATCGAGCCTGTCGCAGGAAAATCTCCAGATTTTGAAGGATCTTGAACGACAAGTGCTTTGGCACGCCTGTTGGATGATCTACAACGCCAATCACATCCGCGAAAAGGGTGAGATCAAGGTGGGCGGACACCAGGCGTCTTCGGCCTCGATGGTGTCAATCATGACAGCGCTCTATTTCCACAGCCTGATGCCGGAGGACCGGATCGCGGTCAAGCCACATGCCTCCCCAGTCTTTCATGCGATCCAGTATTTGATGGGCAATCAGAGCCGAGAAAAGCTCATCAACTTTCGCGGATTTGGCGGAGCCCAGTCCTATCCGAGCCGCACCAAAGATACTGACGACGTCGATTTCTCCACCGGCTCGGTCGGGTTGGGCGTGGCGATCACGGCCTTTGCCTCGATCATCCAGGACTATATCGAAGCCAAATCCTTTTCTTCGCTGCGTCCCAATGGTCGCATGATCGCGCTTGTCGGCGATGCCGAATTGGATGAAGGCAATATCTATGAGTGCCTGCAAGAGGGCTGGAAGCACGGCCTGCGTAACACCTGGTGGGTCATCGATTATAACAGGCAGAGCCTCGACGGGGTGGTTCGCGAGGGACTGTGGCAGCGCATCCAGGCCATCTTCACGGCGTTCGGCTGGGATGTGAAGGTGCTGAAGTACGGTGCCTTGCAGGAGGCCGCCTTTCGCGAGCCCGGCGGCACCGCACTGCGCGACTGGATCGACCGCTGCCCGAACCAGCTTTATTCGGCCCTCGCCTTTCAAGGCGGCGCGGCATGGCGAAAGCGCCTGACCGACGAGATCGGCGACCAGGGTGAAATCACGCGGCTGATCGATCAACGCACGGATGCGGAATTGCACGAGCTGATGAACAATCTCGGCGGCCATTGCCTCGAAACGTTAACGCAGACGTTCGCAAGCATCGATCATGATCGGCCAACGGTGTTTCTCGCCTATACGATCAAAGGATGGGGTACGCCGCTTGCCGGCCATAAGGACAATCACGCCGGGCTGATGACCAAGGCGCAGATGGCCGAGTTCCAGAACCGCATCGGGGTCGCCGGTGGCGACGAATGGGAGGAGTTCGGTGCCACCAAGAATGCACCGGCCGTCAAGAGCTATCTCAAGACCGTACCATTCTTCGCCAAGGGCACGCGCCGCTATGCCGCCGCCCCGATCGCATCACCGGGGCCGATTTTCCTGGAGGATCGCGAACTGTCAACACAGGCGGGCTTCGGCAAGATTTTGGATGCGATCGCCAGGCGCGACGCCGAACTCTCGAACCGGATCGTTACGACGGCTCCGGACGTCACCGTTTCCACCAATCTCGGCCCCTGGGTCAACCGGCGCGGGCTGTTTGCGCGTGACGCGCTGGCGGATACGTTCCAGGACGAAAAAGTTCCCTCCACCCAGAAGTGGTCCTTCGGCCCCAAAGGACAGCATATCGAACTCGGCATCGCGGAAATGAACCTGTTCCTGCTGCTGGGGGCCGCAGGGCTATCGCATCAGCTGTTCGGGGAAAGGCTCATCCCGATCGGCACCGTCTATGATCCTTTCGTCGCCCGCGGTCTCGATGCGTTGAACTATGCCTGTTACCAGGATGCCCGCTTCATGATCGTCGGCACACCATCGGGCGTGACGCTGGCGCCGGAGGGCGGCGCGCATCAATCCATCGGGCAGCAGTTGATCGGCATGAGCCAGGACGGCTTGGCGAGCTTCGAACCGGCCTATCTCGACGAACTCTCTGTGATCATGGACTGGTCGTTCGACTACATGCAGCGGGAAGGCAAAACCGGCCACGACCCGCGGACCTGGCTGCGGGACGAAGCGGGCGGCTCGGTCTATCTGCGCCTGACGACACGGCCACTGGAACAACCGGTGCGCCGCGAGAGCGAGGCGTTTCGTCAAGGTGTTGTCGATGGCGCCTACTGGCTTCGCGAACCGCAACCGAATACCTCTCTGGTCCTGGCCTATCAGGGCTGCGTTGCGCCGGAAGTGCTGACCGCCGCCGGACGCCTGGCTGAACGGCATCGCGACGTGGCGGTACTGGCGGTAACGTCGGCTGACCGGCTCAATGCCGGCTGGACGGCAGCACAGCGAGCAAGACGTCACGGATATCCTGCTGCCCGCAGCCACGTGGAAAACGTGCTCGCTCCCCTACCCCAGCATGCCCATATGATCACCGTCACGGATGGTCATCCGGCCACGCTCGGTTGGCTCGGCTCGGTTCACGGTCATGCGCTGACCAGCCTCGGCGTCGAACATTTCGGCCAGACCGGTACAATAGCTGATCTCTACGCGCATTTCGGCATCGATACTTTGTCAATCATCGAAGCAGCGGAGGCAGCCGTTCGGCACAGCCAAAGACGTAGAGTTTGATCCAGAAACCGTTATGCGAAGCTGGTTCAGGCGCTAGTTGGTCCCTCTCTGCGACTGAGGAAACAAGAATCATGCACATGTGACGGACACAGTGAAGGGGTCGTCGCAGGTGGCACCCACCGAAGCGCGGACGATGTCTGGCTACCCTCTGGCCCACGACAGGAAGAAAGATGATGACGGTATTGGACCAACAACGGAAGCGCCACCGACACCAGGAGTTCATTCGGTTCCTCAACGCCATTGAAGCGGAGCTGCCAAAAGCTAAAGCCGTCCACGTCATTCTCGATAACTATAAGCAGCCGAAGGTCCGTGCCTGGCTTGCGCGACATCCGGGACGGACCTTCCATATCGTTCCAAGTCTTGCTCATCGCTCAATGCTGTCGAGGGCTTCTTTGCGAAACTGAGGCGCCGGTGGCTGAAGCATGGCGTTTTCCATTCCGTCGTTGATCTGCAGGCAGCCATCAACCGCAAACCAAAGCCATTCATCTGAGAAGCAGACCGAGACGACATCATTGCTGCCGTCAGGCGGGGCACCAAGCCTTGGACAGTTATTGGCTTTGCTTTGCCAATTCTTTTATAACATTGGGACCTGCACAAGATGCACTTTCTTCGACCAATGTTAGTGACTCCGGGGCCGCCAGTGTCTCAACGAATTAAGCCGATAGGGCACGGAGCGAACACGTTTCTCTCCTCCTTAATCGCGCGGCCAAATGAACGTCGAGCTTTCTGGAGGCGCTACGCGGGTCAGGCTTGGACTCCTTGTCGACGTCGCCTGCTAGTTCTCGTCGCTACAAAGTCATTTCGCGCAATCCATCCAAATCCCTTCGGGACATCCAAGAGAGTGGGTCGATGTTTCAGCTAGAAGTCATGTTGAATTCAGCAAACGCGACGAGACAGCAAACGCCGGGAGATCGTAATGTCTTTTACTTTAGCCACCGCAGCCGCCACTTTGCTTGCTGGGACAATCCTCGCGCCTGCGGCAAAGGCACAGGACGGAAATCAGAAAACAGTCGTGCTCGTCCATGGTGCGTGGGCCAGCGGCGCAAGCTGGAACAAAGTCATACCGATCCTCGAAATGGCGGGAATGAAGGTGATCGCCGTCCACAATCCGATGTCTTCGCTGGCAGACGACATCGCCAACACCGCCCGAGTGATCAAAGACCAAAATGGCCCCGTGATCCTGGTCGGCCATTCTTACGGAGGCGCGGTGATCACCGAGGCCGGAGAAAGCGAGAACGTCGTGGCACTTGTCTATGTCGCCGCATTTGCCCCGGAGGCCGGACAATCGATTAGTGCCATCATCAAACCCTTCGGCACACCGGAGTATTTCTCGTCGATCCACGTCGACGCTGGGCACTATTCTACGTGGCCTCGAAGCGCGATGGAGAAGTGGTTCGCCCCAGACGTGGATGCTGCCGAAGTGGCTATTATGGCAGCGACCCAGGCACCGTTGTTTCTTGGCAGCTTCGACGAAGCTGTTGCCAAGGCATCATACATATCAAAACCTTCGTGGTTCGTTATACCCGAAAAGGACCAGATCATACCGACCGCCCTGCAGACGCATTTTGCCGAAATGATGAAAGCAACCGTCGTGTCCGTGGACAGCGGTCATGTGCCAATGTTGTCGAAGCCACAAGCCGTCGCAGATGCGATACTCGCTGCCGCCGCTGACTAGCGCAATGGACCCTCGATGGCGACGTCGCCACGAGCAGGAGTTGGCCGAGGGAATTCTCCCCACCTCGGTCAAGATGCGGGCCAACGGCCAAGCATCAGGGTAAGGGCCATCCGCCGCCCATGCCCAAATCGGCTGCTCTCCCTCCTCCCCGAGAGCAGCCGATCCCTTTCTCCAGCCGAGGTGACTGAGACATTCGCTTTCAACCGTCCAGTGTCCTTCCGACCCACCATGGCTGATAGCCAACAAGCTAACGATCGGTAGTGTGCTGTTAGGCACCGTACCACTCCAGTTACTGACCACGGTTTCGAAAATACGCCGCTGTGGCACTCGGATATCTCTCCACGTGAGAACACGTGGGGAAAGTCGCCGCTCGGATTTAGCCTCGGTTTTGCCCCAGACTGCCTGCGAACTTTTCAGCGAGTTTGTTTCGCCGGAACGTGTCAGCGACAAAATCCACGAACGCGCGGGTCTTTGCCGGAAGTAGCGTCCTGTTCGCGTAGTAGATCGAAATTGGTCCTGCGTCGGCATACCAATCGGGAAGTAGCCGAACGAGTTCGCCGCTTTCTAGGTGTGGCAGTGCGTCCGCTTTGGAAATTAACGTGACGCCAAGTCCGAGTAGCGCCGCCCTGCACATCGCGGCTGGATCGTTGACGACGAGTTTCTCGATCGGTGCTGCAAGCCGTTCTTCGCCGACAGCATTTCGCATCTGCCAATGACGGATACGGCCGGTCCGAACCGAGCGCATCGCAATGCCGTCATAGGCTGCAAGGTCTTCCGGTTCGACAGGTCCGGTTTTGCCCGACATGAAACCGGGTGACGCCACAGCGACAACGTGTGCCGGCGCGAGCGTTTTCGAGACCACGCCGGGTGTCAGGTCGAAGCCTCCTCCGATTGCCGCGTCGAGACCTTCGGCGACGAGGTCGACCTGACGATTCTCAAAGACCCACTCCGGACGGATCAAAGGGTAACGGCGCATGAATTCGGGGAGCATGGGAAGGAGGTAACCGATCCCGAACGTTGGACTGACACTGATCTTGAGGACGCCAGCAGGCTCGACGTTATCGGCTGAAACGTCGGAAATCGCGCTTTGCAGCTGAGCCAGATTATCGCGCACTGAATGAAGGAAACGCTCCCCGGCTTCGGTGAGAGTGAGTTTTCTCGTGCTGCGATGAAAGAGGCGTACGCCGAGGTTCTTCTCGAGCATAGCGACGTTCCGGCTCACTGCCGCGGGCGTCACAGCCATGCGTCGGGCGGCAGGTGAGAAGCCCCCGAGCTCCGCGCTTTGCACAAACGATTCCAGATTCGCCAGCGTTTCCATTGAACCAACCTTCAACGTTTCGTTGAAAGAATTTAAAGAAACCGCCCACTTATTGCAAGCCAATTGATCGACGATATTCGATCCGTCACAGCAAACCCGCTAGGAGTAAAGACATGAATACGACATCCAAACTTACCGGCAAGGCCGCCCTCGTTACTGGCGCTTCGCGTTCCATCGGTGCGGCAATCGCCAAGAGGCTCGCGGCAGACGGCGCTTCGGTCGCTATCACCTACAACGCGTCTCCAGACAAGGCTTCCGCTGTCGTTAAGGAAATTGAAGCCGCGGGCGGCCGTGCGATAGCCATCCATGCAGACGCCGGCGATCCGGCCGCGGTTCGCGCAGCCGTAGCCAAGACAGAAGAAGCGTTCGGTTCTATCGATATTCTGGTCAACAACGCCGGGATCGCGCTGGGTGGCCCAATCGAAGATATCACCTTCGATGACTACGAACGCATGATCGCCGTCAACGTCACGGGCGTTTTCGTGGCGACGCAGGAAGCGGCCAAAAGAATGAAGGCGGGTGGCCGCATCGTTCACATTGGCTCATCTATGCACCGCTACGCTGCCTTCCCGACGGCATCGCTCTACACCCTCACAAAGGGCGCGGTAACAGGATTCAATCGAAGCCTTGCTCGCGATCTTGGCCCGAAGGGCATCACCGTCAACACAGTGCACCCTGGTCCAACCGACACCGACATGAACCCGGATGGCGGCCCTGTTTCCCAGATCGTCGGCCCCGGCATGGCGATTGGCCGATATGGCAAGGACTTCGAGGTCGCTAGCGTCGTCGCGTATCTTGCAAGCCCAGAAGCTGCCCTGGTGACTGGTGCCGACATCGTCGTGGACGGCGGCTTCACAGCCTGATCGCTAATGAAAACTGGAGACTAACAATGTCCATTGGTATCATTGGAGCCGGCGAGCTCGGCTCAGCATTCGCCCGCGCGCTAGCCCGCAAAGGCATCGCCGCAACTATCTCCAATAGTCGCGGTCCGGAAGCGCTGCAGGATATCGCCCGTGAACTGAAGCCCTACGTTACGGCAGGCACCATCGAGGAGGCGGCCAAGGCCGATATCGTCCTGGTCGCCGTGCCGTGGTCCAAACTGCCCAAGGCGATGGCGGGGCTTCCCGATTGGGCGGGCCGCATCGTAATCGACGCCAACAATCCGATTGAGCGTCCGCTCTTCAAACCGGCCGAACTCAACGGCCGCTTGTCGACGGAAATCTTCGGGGACCTGGTTCCAGGCGCTCGTGTTGTGAAGGCGTTCAATCATCTGCAACCGCATCTAATCTCTGACGATCCCCATGCCGAAGGTGGAAGCCGTGTTCTCTTCTACTCTGGAGACGACGCAAGATCGAAGGCCGAAGTCGGTGCACTGATCGCTAAACTGGGCTTCGCGGGTATCGATCTCGGACCCATTTCGGTTGGGGGCAAGCTCGTGCAGTTTCCAGGTGGTCCGTTGCCAACGCTCAATCTCGTCAAGTTCAGCTGAACAACAGGCCGGGGTTCTCCCCGGCCTGTTGTCTGCGCATTTAGGATTAGCCCGCATGAATATTTCTCAGAATCCCAGAGCGTACGACGGTGCGCTTCAGGATAAGCCGTTGGCATCTTGGGCGGCGGTGGCGTCAGTTGGGGTGGGTGCGTTCGCGCTCGTTACGACCGAATTTCTTCCCGTCGGCCTCCTCCCCCAAATCGCCACCGAACTCGGTGTTACTGAAGGACAAGCAGGACTGATGGTCACGACGCCCGGGGTCCTGGCCGCGATTTCAGCACCCCTGACAATCGCTTTTGCCGGACGGTTTGACCGCCGCCGCGTCCTAATCTCTCTGCTGAGCCTCCTCGTGATCTCGAACGTGATCGTGGCCCTCGCAACGAACTTCTATCTGCTCATGTTTGGTCGCGTCCTGCTCGGTATCGGCGTGGGTGGCTTCTGGACGATCGGTGGTTCGCTCGGCCCCAGACTTCGGCTTGGGAATGAGGGGGCACGAGCAACGTCGCTGATCTATTCCGGTGTATCGCTTGGAACTGTCGCGGGTGTCCCGGCCGGGGCGTTGCTCGGCAATCTCATGGGATGGCGCGTAGCATTCGGCTTTGCCGCCGCCATCTCGATAGCCGTCGTCGCGGCTCTGATATTTCTCCTGCCCACCATCAAGGCTCAACAATCGGCGGGCTTGCGTCATGTGCCGGAAGTCCTGCGGGTACGGAAGGTCCAGGTCGGCCTGGCCGCATGCGTGCTTATTTTCATAGGCCAATTCGCGGCATACACTTACATCACACCGTTTCTGATTGACGTGACGCGCATACCTGCAGCCACCTTGAGTGTATTCTTACTGGGCTACGGCATAGCCGGCTTTCTTGGCAACCTGTTCGCAGGCTGGGCCGTAGGTCGAAACCAGGCTCTCACGCTGATCGGAACCGCTCTTTTGATCGGGATTTCCGTCATCCTCCTCATAAACAGCGGTACAAACGGCTTAGCGGCTCTCGTAACAGTGCTGGCCTGGGGTCTTGGTTTTGGCATGTTGCCTATCGCCATTCAGACCTTCATGTTCAGTTCGGCTCCCGACAAGCTGGAAAGCGTTGCAGCCCTCTTTGTGTCGATCGCTCAACTTGCCATCGCCGCTGGCGCTTTGATCGGCGGATTGGCGGTGGATCGGTTCGGTGTGAGCAGCGCGTTGTGGATAGGTGGCGCATCGGCGCTGGCAACCGCCCTGCTGATACACGCGACGTCTCAAAAGTCGGGTGGTTAGGCCTCCCACCGGCAACCTTTAAAAGCGCCTGCTTTCGGTGGACGCTTTTTTACCGGGAGTGAGCCAATGTCAGTTTGATCAACGTTGGAGTTCAATGCCGATGGAAGACCTCAATGACTATCAGTACTTCATGCATACTGTCGCAAATGGCGGCTTTGCAGCAGCGGGTCGAACTCTTGGCATTCCCAAATCGAAACTCAGTCGCCGCGTTTCAGCCCTCGAACAGCGACTTGGCGTGCGCCTTATCGAGAGGTCATCACGCAGTTTTCAGGTGACCGACATCGGGCAGGCGTTCTTCGAACGTTGTAAGGCGATGATGCTGGAGGCCGAGCGCGCAAGCGCAGTTGTCGCCGAGGCAATTTCCGAGCCGCGAGGTCCAGTCCGCATGAGTGTCCCCCTGGGATTTATAAACGGGCCCGTCGGCTCAATGCTGCCTGAATTTCTGGAACGCTACCCGCACGTGCGCCTTCAGATACTAGCGACGGATCGCAAGATTGACGTCGTCAATGAGCGCATGCACTTGGCGCTTCGTGTTCGTACCAAACCCGATACCGATGCCGACCTGACGATGCGCCTATTGAGCAGGGACCGCCGGATACTCGTGGCCAGCCCCTCGATCGCTGCCTTCTTTAACGGGCAATCGGACATTTCCGCATTGCGGGCGGTTTCCACAGTCTCGCTCTCCGACCCTCCTTCGGAACTGGGGGAGCAGACGACTTGGGAGCTCGTGAGCAACAAGGGCCAGAGTTTCGCTTTTCAGCACCAGCCGCGTTTGACGTGCAGAAGTGGACCCGCATTGCGGCACGCCCTCGTGGCGGGGCTCGGTATCGGCCTGATGTTACGGCTGGAATGTGCCGAAGACATTGCGGCGGGACGCCTCTTTCAGATATTTCCGGACTGGGCGACGCCGGACGGCAACATTTACCTCGTCTTTCCTGCGGCGAGCGGCATGCCCCCTGCGGTTCGCGCACTTGTCGACTTCCTCGTCGAGAAATTCAAGCCCGGAGCCGATCGATAGGTAAACCTTGCCAGCGTCCCATCTGTAGGACGTGGCGTTCCATACGACATTCTACACAGAGCATGACCTCCTCATTACCTCACTACCATCTTGAGTAAATCACTCGGACAAACAGGAAGGATCGGTAACATGAAGACGAATCTCGAGGGAAAAGTCGCACTGGTGACAGGCGGCTCGCGCGGGCTTGGAGCGGTGATCGCTCACGCGTTGGCTGACGAGGGAGTGAATGTAGCAATAAGCTACGTCGCCTCCGACGAAAAGGCAAAGGCGGTTGTCGACGCCCTCACCGCAAAGGGCGTCCGAGCACTCGCGATCAAAAGTGACCAGGAAGACCCGACGGCCGCCGAGGGACTTGTCGACAAGGTCCTTTCCGAGTTCGGGAAAATGGACATTCTCGTGAACAACGCCGCGGTTGCGTGGCAAGGGCTCATGCTCGATGACTCTCAAATCGATAATGCCGCAATGGACAGACAGTGGGCAATCAATGTTGGAGGCGTTGTCTCGACGATAAGGGCCGCCGCAAAACACCTTCCAGACGGCGGAAGAATCATTTCCATCGGTTCGGGTGTCGGTACGCGTGCGGGCTTCCCCGGCATAGCTGACTACGCGGGCACCAAGGCAGCGATCGTAGGATACTCCAAGGGTGCGGCCCGCGACCTCGGTCGCCGAGGAATTACGGTGAACGTTGTGCAGGCAGGCATCATGGCCACAGATATGGCCGCGGCGGTGGCTGAAAATCTCCCGGCCGGGGTTCTGGACCTCCATGCCCTCGGCCGGATCGCAACGGTGGAGGAAGTAGCCGCTGCGGTGGTATTTCTCGCCACGCCCGCGGCAAGCTACATTACGGGTTCTGTAATCGATGCGAACGGTGGCTATCTGGCCTGATACCAGCGACCTCCGCAGCGATCGCAACAAAAAACGCCCCGGCAGGATTGGGCCGGGGCGTTTGTCTGTCAACTCATGGGACGATCAGTGGGAGTTTTTATCAAGGAACTCAAGCAACACGCGGGTCGTGTCTGTGGGAGCTTCCTCGGCAATGAAATGTCCACTTTCGGGAAACTGAACGACCGTCGGGTTGGTCGTGCGGCGCGTCAAGAAGTCATTCAACCATCCGTAGCCCGGGCCACCGATCCCGAGAGCCGGCATCGTGAGCTTCTCCGGATAACTCCGTTGGTCGATGATGTCCTGCGTGAAGGCCTGATACCAAGCATTGCCGCCTCGGATCGCGTCCCGACTATTGTAGGCGGCGGCGTAAACCGCGCGATCCCGTTTGTCGAGTGCGTCTTCCTTTACAAGTAGATATCGGAAAAACCATTCGTGCTCGATATAGGCGCGGCCTTCAAGTAGGTCCTCCGGCAGTCCTTTCACTTGGTGGAACGCGAACCACCACACGTATGGATTTGCTGGATCGATCTTGTCGCCAAAGGTTCCGTGCTTTGGCAACATAGGCCAGGCAAGCAGGCCGTCGTCGGGGTGCGGGACGTCCAGGAGAGTAAGGGTCGCAGTCTCTGCCGGATAATTGGCAGCGACCGCGTAGGCGACCTGGGCACCGATATCGTGGCCTACAACATGCGCCTTGTCCGCGCCGAGAGCCTTGATTAGCTCGGAAATGTCCTTGGCCATTGTGCGCTTGTCATAGCCGTCGGCGGGCTTGTCGGACGCCCCCATCCCGCGAATGTCAACCGACACCACCCGATAGTTTTTCGCCAGATCGGGCATGATCTTATGGTAGGCCCACCAGGTCTGGGGCCAGCCGGGCAGAAGGATGATGAGGTCGCCCTTTCCTCCCTCGACGTAGTTGAGCCGCACACCGTTGACTTCCGCGGAACCGCCCCTGAAACCGGGCAGCTCTTTTATCAGAGCTGCATCGGAAACATCGTACTTGGCATATTCGGCGGCAAGGTTTGGCACTGTCTGCGCATAAACTCCGGATGCGCACAGAATGGCGCAGCTGGTGATTGCAGCATGGATGAAACTTTTTAACATAACGGTCTCCTGTCGTTGTAGTTGGTGGATACTGCTGAGTGAATCTGGGCAAAAACGAGCAGCGCGCCCGTCCGCCCTCTCAAACTGTGACTGTCTTGCTATTGCGGGACGTCACGAAATAGCGCCGAGGTAATCCGGTTTTCCGACATCGATCCCCGCGTTCCGCAGAATTCCGTGTGCGATCGCGACATGGAAAAAGAAGTTCGGGATGGCGAGCTTCAGGGCATAGTCCTCTGGCGTGATGGAGACCTCCTTCCCGCGCAGCTTCAGTTCGTGCTTTTTGATCCGGCCGGAATTGATCTCAGCCTCAGACACGCTGTTCAGGAAGGCGATCGTGTCAGCGATGCGTTGGTGAAGTTCAGCGAAGGTCCGCTCTGTGTCCGGAAATCCTGGGATCACAGCGCCAGCAAGCCGTCCGGCGCAGAATTTGGAAGCGTCGCTTGCTCCTTGGATTTGACCTGCGAGCGTAAACATGTCGGGAGCCAGACGCGCGGTGACGAGCGTATCAAGGTCTATGTTTTTTTCCGGCGCGAGTTCTTCTGCCCTAGAAAGAAGGTGATCCAGGTTCTCGAGGCCCCGGAGGAACACCGGTACGGTAAGTCGATAGAGCGAAACTGTCATTTTGATTACTCCGCTGCGGTCGCGGAAAAGGTCCGCGTTCCGTATTTTGAAAGAAAGACGAAGATGGCCGTGGCCAGTGAGAGGCATCCCCCAAATGTCACTGCTGCGGCTATTCCAGAGCCGTCGACAACAACACCGCCAATCGTGGCCCCTGAAGCGAGGGCGAGTTGGAATACCGAGATGAACAAAGCGAGGCCGCCTTCAGTCGACCCGACGGTCGAGCGCATCATCCAAGTCTGAAGACACAGAGGCACAGCCCCGAAGGCGGTTCCCCACACAGCCACGATGATAAACGAGCTGAGCGGACCGCTCGCGAGATGCGGAGCTGCAACGAGTACGATGCCTATGGCAGTCGCCGACCAGACGAGCGCACCTTTGAGCGACCGCCGGATAGCCGCCTCGCCGACGAAATTTCCGACGAAGCCGGAGACGCCGTATACGAGGAGCATCGTAGCGATGAGCTCGGAGCTCATTGATGGGACCTGCTCGAGAAGAGGCCGGAGGTAAGTGTATCCGGCGAAGTGCCCTGTAATCAGAAGGACCGTGATAAAAAGGCCAGCGGGCGCGGCAGGAATTTTAAACAGCCCAGGTAGCGTTCTCAATTCGACCCGTTGCGTCACCGGGAGGGAGGGTAAAAGGAAGGCCTGGGCGATGAGTACGGCTACGGAAAAGAGTCCTGTCGCGACGAACGCAGAGCGCCACCCCGCAAGGTCTCCGATTATCGCCCCTGCGGGCACTCCAAAAACCGTGCCTATGGATATCCCGGCCAGAATAATGGAGGTCGCCCTGCCCGCTGACTGCTCCGGCACCAACCGGACGCCAAGGCCTGCTGCGAATGACCAGAACCCGCCCACACCAATGCCGAGCAGGATGCGTGCGCCAAGCATGGTGACGAGATCGGGAGCCAGAGCTGCCAGCAAGTTTGAAGCCACTATCACAGCGGTCAGGATACAAAGCACGACCTTGCGGTCCAATCGCCCAGTGGCGACCGTCAAGAGAGGAGCTGCGAAGGCGGCAACGACCCCAGGCATTGTGACCATCAGTCCTGCAGCCCCTTCCGACACCTGGAGGTCAGAGGATATCTTCGTCAGCAGACCCACTGGGAGAAATTCAGAGGTTACCAGAGCAAACGTGCCGAGCGCTATCGATGTGACGGCACCCCATACCCGTATCGACGCATGGGGCGGATTATCGGAATATCGGTTTTCCATCTCAATCTTCTTGACTTTTTGGTGGATCATCGTGCCTAGCGGAGCGAACGGAAGCCGTTCCGGAGTTCAGATACGAAGAGTTCCGGTTGCTCGAAGGCCGCGAAGTGGCCGCCTTTGTCGAGTTCGTTCCAGTGGATGAGGTTTGGGTAGGACTTTTCCGCCCAGCTCCTCGGCGCACGGTAGATTTCCTTGGGAAACACGCTTGCGGCCACGGGAAGATCGATCACTCCGCCGACGAAGCTGGCGGGCCAGTTTTGCCAATATATTCGGGCCGATGACGCGCCTGTGTTGGTCAACCAGTACAGGGTGATGTCGTCGAGCATTTCGTCCATGCCAAGCGTATTCTCGACATCGCCGTCATTGTCAGTCCACGCCTGGAATTTCTCGAATATCCACGCGGCCTGGCCTACTGGACTGTCGGCCAACGCATATCCGATGGTCTGCGGCTTTGTGGCCTGTTCGAGGAAATATCCATACCCTTCGGACAGGAACTTGTTGGCGGCATCGACGGCGCGCTGTTCCTCGACGGAAAGTCCGCTAGTCGGGACCTTCTCAGGAAAGACCAGCGGCCAGTTCAAGTGAATGCCGGCAAGGCCTTCCGGTTTCATGTGGCCGAGCACTGTGGTGACACCAGCGCCCCAATCCCCGCCTTGTGCCACCCATTTTTTGTAGCCGAGCCTTTCCATAAGCATAGCCCACGCTTGAGCGGTCTTGACGACGTTCCAGCCTTGTGTGGCCGGACGGTCCGAAAATCCGAATCCTGGTAGAGATGGGATGACAACATGAAATGCGTCCTCAGCACGTCCTCCATAGGCAACAGGGTCAGTCAGAGGCCCGACAACCTTCAGAAATTCAACGACTGATCCAGGCCAGCCATGTGTCAGAAGGAGCGGTAACGCGCTCTCGTGTTTGGACCGCACGTGCAGGAAGTGGATGCCCAGGCCGTCGATTTGGGTGCGATACTGGCCCAAGGCGTTCAATCGTGTTTCCAGCGCCCGCCAGTCATAATTGGTTCGCCAGTGTTCGACCAACTTGCGCATCGACGCGAGTGGAACCCCTTGGGACCAGTCATCAACCGTTTCGCGCTCTGGCCACCGCACCAGGCCAAGCCGCGACTGGAGATCGTCCAGCGCAGACTGAGGTACCGATAGCTTAAATGGTGCAACCTCGGCTGTCGCCGCTGGGAGTTCCACCCCAGCAACACTGGCAAAAGCACGTTCGCTCGAGATCGCTGCCGCACTGGCTAGTGCGCCGATCCCCCCGACCGCGCGCAAGAAATCTCGTCTTGAGGACGATTTGGCTCTAGCGTCTACGTTGTCTGCTGATCGAGACATAGAAACTCTCCGATGAATGGAGCGCCATCCGGCGCAGTGGATTGAAGATAGGCCTAGACAATCGGCTTGTTTAGTCGCTAGGAATGGGTCTCAGTGTTCCAAAATTAGAACGATGAAGACACCAATGTACGATTTGAACGATCTGTATTATTTCTCCGAAGTCGTAGCCCACGGCGGGTTTGCCTCAGCAGGTCGGGCCCTTAACGAACCTAAGTCGAAACTCAGCCGCCGGATTGCGCAGCTCGAAGAGAGGTTGGGTGTCCGCCTAATCGAGCGATCGACCAGGAAATTTCGGGTAACGGACGTCGGTTTGGCGTTTTACGAGCGATGCAGGAGCATGATGATCGAGGCGGAAGGGGCTCAGGCCGTTGTCGCCGAGACGCATGGCGAACCACGCGGTTTGGTTCGCTTCAGCTGTCCATCGGGCATGATCAACCTGATTAGCGGCATGTTGCCCCAATTCCTTGCCGACTATCCCGAGGTCCGCCTTCAGGTCCTTTCCACAAACCGTCCCGTGAACCTTATCGACGATAAGATCGACGTTGCTTTGCGGGTCCGGAACTCGCTTGATACTGACTCCAGTCTGACGATGCGCGCACTTGCCAAGAGCGAACGAATTCTTGTCGCCAATCCGGACGTCGCCGCGCGTTTCAAGTCCGAGCGAGACATCGGGACCTTGGCTACAGTCCCTACCCTGAGCACGACGGACGCTTCCGGAGAAACCGTCTGGACGTTCATGGGGCCCGATGGTGAGATCAGATCGGTCAGGCACGAGCCGAAGGTCGCGTGCAGCGAGTTCACCCTCTTGGTGCAGTCCGCCCTCGCCGGTCTGGGCGTAGCGCTCATTCCTAACCATTCCTGTCAAAACGAACTGCATGACGGCCGTCTGGTCAGGCTTTTCCCCGAATGGCACGAGAAGGACGGAATCGTGCACCTTGTGTTCACGACCAAACGCGGCCTGCCGCCGGCAGTTCGCGCCTTTATCGACTATCTCGCAGTGCGTTTCAGACATGACGAAATTCTCTACGAGAAACGGGGGCAGAAAGGGTCATAGATCGGGGACAAACCGCCCCGATCCATGTTGGCCTAGTTACGCCCCGTAGCCGCCGTCCACTGCTAGTACCGCACCAGTGACAAAAGACGCGCCTGGGCTTGCGAGGAACACGACTCCAGCTGCGATTTCTTCCGGGCGCGCATAGCGACCGAGAGCATTGCCGGCTTTCTGCCAGTCCGAATACGGACCGTCGGCCGGGTTCATGTCCGTGTCGGCCGAGCCGACGGCGATGACGTTCACCGTGATACCCTTCGGACCGAGGTCGCGAGCTGCGCCCTTCGAATAGCCCTCAACCGCTGCCTTGGTGGAAGCGTAGTCGGCCATGCCGGGACCGCCGACCCGGGTCGGGATGCCCGAGGACATGGAGATGATCCTGCCGCCTTCGCCCATGACCCTTGATGCCGCGCGGATACCAGCGATGACGCCAGCGACGTTCACTGCCTGCTGTCGATCAAACGAAGACGTATCCGTGGTATCAACCATGCCGAGCGCGAAAATTCCCGCGTTGTTCACCAGGATGTCGAGTCGGCCGTAGTCGGCGACCACGTTCTCGATGAGCCTCTCGACTTGATCGACACTGCCTTGGTCGGCATTGACGGCGGATGCCCGCACGCCTCGCGATAGCGCCTGCGCTACCACGGCTTGCGCCTTCTCAGCGGACGAGGAATAGGTGATGACGACGTCAGCACCCTGATCTGCAAGGGCAATCGCCGTCGCAGCGCCGATACCACGCGATCCGCCGGTGACAATTGCGACCTTGCCTGCAAGTGTTTTACTCATTGCGCTTCTCCATGTTGTCGCGATGTCCGCGATGCGAATGAAATACGTTTTCAGCGGATTGTCTGGTAGCCAGCGAAGCCTGAACTCTATGTTCCGCGGATAGGATGATGTGGGCGTCGCCCGCTCAGACGATTTGACCCTGTGGCGATCCGGATAGATCGAAGGCCGGTGCCCAGTTCCACCGCAATCCATGCAGCCAATTGGCCAGGCGCTGACTGAAGTTCACCTGAAGATTCACCCCAGTTGACGAGGTTTGCGAAGTTCCTTGAGGCCCAGGCCCGTGACCCTGCCCATAAGTCATCTGCATACGTGCTGATTGAGGTTGGTGTTGTGATATCCAACGGCTCGGATGGTCCGTCGAGGCCATCGCTAGACGCACTCGTGGAACACTCGGCGACGACGTCCATGCAATCGAAGACTCTACCGTCGATCAGTGTGTCATCTCGTAGGCTGCACTCCGGGCCTGCGGACCAGCGCCCGAACGTCTCGTAGATCAATGCCATCGAACCGGCTTGCGCGCGTACAAGCCCAACAATCGGGTGAGAACCCAGATATGTAAGATGAATTCCGACGACGAAATTCGGGGCGAGCTTGGCCATCTTCAGTGCAATGCCAGCGCCGTCTTCGCTACCCCAAACAAGAAATTGCGAATAGCCAAGTCGCTGCATCAACGTGATCCACGCCTTGGCTGTGCGATCCGAGCTCCACCCTTCCCCACCAGCGCGATCCGAAAACCCATGTCCCGGAAGTGAAGGAAGGACAACGTGAAACGCATCCTCGGCAAGTCCGCCGTAGACCGTGGGATTAACTAGACGGTCGATGATTCCCAGAAACTCAACAATCGAACCAAATAATCCATGGACTACAATCAGCGGTCGCGCGACGTCGTGTTCTGACCGAAGATGCAGGAAATGGACTGCAGCGTCGTCTATCTGGATTTTGAATTGGGCGAACGCGTTCAGTTGAACCGCTCCGGGTTTGCCGGAGGCCATTTGCTTAAGTTATGCGGCCATGGCTGGTTCGTCCAGCATGGCGTAGTACCGCTCTTCGGCTTCGGCTGGCGGTATGTTTCCGATGGGCTCCAGGAGGC